>ERZ651776.3866-NODE-3866-length-14377-cov-34.472937_pt1 | contig 14377 bp, 18 predicted proteins | sample MGYA00514761_ERZ651776 | MGnify/ENA metagenome assembly ERZ651776 | reverse complement strand
GATATAGTTATACTTAGAGAGTTTTAACTCTTCTATAGAATGCCCGTCCCCAAGACGGGCTTATACTTTTGGTTAATACCCCTCCCCCTTGTACTCATAAAAACATATTATATGATGTAATCATATAGTAGGTCTATATGGACTCGTTAATCATGCGTGAAACACTGTACATTACGAATAGTAATGCCAAGCATCACCTCCGCTTTATGGAGTGGGAAGCTTATCGCTATCTCGTGTTTGGGAAGGATCGCAGACTGATTCAAGAGGCGTTTGGGAGCATAGGGACTTCGTGGACACGGTGGAGTGATAATTACCAAACCTATCGTAAGAAGAACCAAAAGAACCCTGCGGCAAAGGCGCTACACGATATACATCTCAAGCTCGTCAGCGGTGAGATAAAAGCACTGGATGTCTTCTATGACCGCCTTCGGGGTGAAGTCACACATCGCAAGCTTGGCAAAGCCTTAGTAGCTGCGAAGGAACGCCAAGCGAAGAAGGCCGCAACTAAGGAAGCGTATGCAGCCAAAGGCGAGGCATTTATAGATAACAACCGTCTCGTGAGCATGACAATGAAAGTAGCGGTAGCTTCAGTTCATACGGGAATTGGTGAGCCTCTGATTACAGAACTTCTTGAGGGGCTTGTTTCTCAATGTAGCAAAGTGCCGCTGTCAGCAAATGAGATGAAAACATTAAGGTCAATCTTCACCAAAAAAAGGACAGCAATGGAACAATCAATCTCTGAAGGCGAAGCCGCAATACTGCGTAATGATAATAAGAAGTTGGCCAAAGATGCCTTCCATTTATACGGCCTGTGTAAGCTAAACTGTGAGGTTGGCGACACGTGGGAACTGTCACAAGCTAAACTGCTGAAAGAGTTAGGCGCAGGAAAAGCAACGGCCCTACCTGCCGTAAAGCTACTGCATAAACTGGGTCTGATAGAGACCTATGAGAAGGGGAAGCAGGGGACGGTTAATCCTAAAGCTACGATCTATCGGCGGCTGCGATAACGTCAGGATCGTCTCATTCATCATCGTGGAAGTGACCGTGATCTTGAACCTCTTGTATGGCAGTCATCCAGTCCACAAGTTCTTTTGGGGGTAATCCTGTCCCATATTTCTCATGCGTTTTACTGGATTCCTTTGATACATGACCCATCAGGTACTCCGTTACCGAACTGGGAACTCTAGCCATTGCCGCTCTGTCCTTAAACGTGTGGCGCAAAGAGTAGGGGCTTAACTGGCTGTCATCAAAGTCACGGCGCATGTTCATTATGTGCTTGTTTAGTTTCTTTGAGCGCTCAGAAGAGGAATGCTTTCCCACTCCGTAAGTCGGGAAGATTGGATCGTTTTTGTTTAGCTCTACTGTGCTGAGATAATCGTGTAAGAATCCAAGGAGTGGCTCAATCAGCGGGACAATCCGTTGCTGGCGTCTCTTACCCATGATTCGATCTTTGTGATCTCTGAACCAGATATACGGTACTGCGCCACTCACCATAACGTCCTGTCGTTGCAGTCCGCCAGCTTCGCCAGTTGGTGCGCCACAGTAAGCCATAATCAAGCCGATGAGTTTTATCTCTTCGTTTGGCTCATTCAAGATACTAGCATAAAAGTGTTTGAACTCTTGTGGAGTAAATGATCGGCGGTTTGTTTCATGTAGCTGAATACGGCCTTGGTTGTCCTGTATGACAGTCACGAAGGGATCAAACTCAATCCTTTGCCTTTGGTTATTTCTGTCCCAGCTACGCCAAACAGCACGAAGCGTTCTCAGATTGCGAACACGTGTAGAATAGTTGGGCCACGCAACCGCTGCAAACTCCTCTACCATGTACGTCTCAACGTCTTTCATGGGTGTCTTCATGCCCTTGGGGAACGCCGTGGAAAGCTTCTGAGCTAGACTGATGGTGGCGCTTTTGTGTTTTTGTATTTGCTCTGGGTTTCTGAGCTTAATCGTGAGGTTCCGTTTCAGGTAATCGTCTAGCGCATTCTGCCATGTTGGGTCGGGTAACAGGTTTTCACCACACATAACTCTGTACCGAATTACTTCTGGATCAGTTTCGTCCCATGCGAGTTGCGGCATAACGTAATCGTTGGCATCACAGTCTATGTTCGGATCAATGCTCTCAGCATTCATGCGCTCCATATCAAGATACTTGTAGCTCAATGTCTCTTTTAGTTTGCGGCGCTCACTACTAAACTTCTTGAGTTTATATAGCGCCGTATTCTCAAGGTTTAACGCGGCAACTTTTTCGTTCAGTTCAGTTATTGATATCTTACCATCCTGAAACTGTATCTGCAAAAGCTGCATTTGTAGCGTATCGGTTAGAAGATTGCTTATTTCTTCTGGTTTACTGTGAACGTTAATTTCTGGTTGATCGTCTGGATGAAGACCCCGCTCAAGTAAGTCTGTTACAACAGTGCGAACCTGCTGTCGTGGAAGTTGGCCTTCAATCTTATCAGTGCCGCCGTTGCTTGCTATTCTGTGCTCGTACCATTCGTTCATCTTGTGCAACTCAAGCTGAGCTATATCTAAACTCTTAGTCTTAAACGATTTTATCCACTCCGATTTGTTGTCAAAGAGATGCCTAACTGGTTTTGGGATGCGTCTCCGATAGCCATACCAGCCTCCTTTGGCTGTCACAGTTAAGAAAGGAATGTTGTGATCTGGCACGTTGTGTATGGCTTTTAGCTATTATGTGTATCGTATTTCTAGAATATTGATTACTCTTTAGCAAGTATATTGATTGACATGTATAACTATACATGAGAAAACAAAGACGTGGCTCAGTGGCTCAACTGGATAGAGCAGCCCCCTCCTAAGGGGCAGGTTGCAGGTTCGAATCCTGCCTGGGTCACCAGCGGCTTGTTTCGTGTTGTGACGGGTGCGTGGGGTGCGAATAGATGCTGTTGGCGTTACGAATCTTGGAGTGTCTTCTCGATATAGGCTTCCAGCCCATCGAGATCGAGCGCGTCAAATTGGCCAAACCCTTGCATCCAAGCCCAGGCGGCTTGCATGGCGTCGGGGTCGAGTTTGCACCATTTCACACGGCCGCGGCGTTCTTGTTGGATCAGCCCGGCGTTGGTGAGCACAGTTAAATGTTTGGAAATCGCCGCCAGAGACATCTCAAAAGGTTCCGCCACATCGGTCACCGCCATGTCATCTTCCAGCAGCAAGGTGAGGATTTGCCGCCTTGTGGGGTCTGAGAGAGCGGAAAAGATAAGATCAAGAGAGCTGGCCATGACCTGACTGATACCCAAGGCGTCGCAATCGTCAACCAATTGGTTGAATATCGCTTTTGATGGGATTTGAGGGATTTGGCCCTGCGGCATGGGCGGCTACAGGAGTACCATTATTCAAAATAATTCAAAAACAATAGGTTATATTGAAGTCCTGGGTGCGAACTGGAATTGACTCTGCGCGCAGAGGGGACTATCTCCCCCGCAACACTCTTGGACAGGAGTTTTATGTGCCGACGCCAGATCCGCAGAAGCTCACCGAGCTCGAAAATCGCATTGCGAGGATGAAGGCTGCGACGGCACCGAAACCTGCCAAAGAGGAACACTATACAATGGCCAATATGGCGTGGCGTATGGTGATAGAATTGGTGGCGGGTATCGCCATTGGATTTGGGATTGGGTACGGCCTGGACTGGCTGTTTGGCACACTGCCAATTTTCCTGATCTTGTTTATAGGTTTGGGCTTTGTGGCCGGTGTGCGCACGATGATGCGCACGGCCCAGGAAGTTCAAAACATGCACATGGCGCAAGCCGCAGACGAAAAAGAGGGTTAAGACCTTGGCAACAGAAACACATGGCGAAGCAGAAGCCGGCCTCGTATTTCATCCGATGGATCAATTCCAAGTCACACCATTGTTTGGTGGTGGCACCGTAGAATGGTTTACAATCACCAATGTGACCCTTTGGATGGGTCTCACAGTCCTGTCCATTGTTGCGCTTTTGGTATTTGGCGCGCGTGGTCGGGCCTTGGTGCCGACACGTAGCCAATCGATTGCCGAATTGGCCTATGGCTTGGTGTATAAAATGGTTGAAGATGTGACCGGCAAAGACGGTGTCGTTTACTTCCCATACATCATGACAGTGTTCATGTTCATCTTGATGGCAAACTTCCTTGGCCTTCTGCCACTGGCCTTTACCACGACAAGTCACATTGCGGTGACAGCTGTTCTGGCTCTGGCGGTTTTCCTCGCCGTGACGGTTTTAGGATTTGTGAAAAACGGGTTTGGATTTCTGAGCCTGTTTTGGATCTCATCTGCTCCGCTCATCTTGCGCCCCATTTTGGCGCTGATCGAAGTTATCTCTTACTTTGTGCGCCCTGTCAGCCACTCTATTCGTTTGGCCGGTAATATGATGGCGGGCCACGCTGTTATCAAAGTGTTCGCAGCCTTTGCGCCTTTGGTTCTTATTTCGACGGGCATCGGTCTGGTGGTGACACCGCTGTCGATCCTCGCGATCACCGCAATATACGCCTTGGAAGTGCTCGTTGCCTTCATTCAGGCCTATGTTTTCGCAATTCTGACCTGCGTGTATCTGCGAGATGCGCTGCATCCGCACCACTAAGGTCTGAACTCTAATCTATCTATAATGTAATCAAGGAGACTATGAAATGACTGGCGATATCGTACAAATGGGTGCTTACATCGGTGCTGGCTTGGCTTGTATTGGCATGGGCGGCGCGGCTCTTGGTGTGGGCAATGTTGTGGGCAACTTCCTGTCCGGCGCTTTGCGCAATCCTTCCGCTGCTGGCGGCCAAACTGCAACGATGTTCATTGGTATTGCGTTCGCAGAAGCTTTGGGGATCTTCTCATTCCTCGTCGCTCTGCTGCTGATGTTCGCAGTATAATCCATCCGTTCCTTAAGGTTCTGGGGCCTCAATGAGGTCCCGGTTCGCCCTCAGGTATTGGAGGAATTGATATGGCAACACAGACAACAGATGCGGGTCAAGCCGTGGCCGGTGCTGCAAAAGCAGGCATGCCACAGCTCGATTTTTCGACCTTCTCGAACCAAATCTTTTGGTTGGTCATAACGCTTGTTGTGATCTACTTCGTCTTGTCGCGCATTGCCCTGCCGCGTATCGGTGGTGCTTTGGCGGATCGCGCGGGTACGATCACGAATGATCTGGCTGAAGCGGAAGACTTGAAGAGCCGAGCGCTTGAGGCTGAACAGGCCTATGAAAAAGCGCTTGCTGATGCACGTGCTGAGGCTCAAAATATCAACGTCTTAATGCGCGCTGAGATTCAGGGTCAGCTGGACGAAGAATTGGCCAAGGCTGATGCTCAGATCTCTGGCCGGACAAAAGAAGCGGCAGCAGCGCTGGCCGAAATTCGAAGCTCGGCGAAAGCAAATGTGAAGACCGTCGCCAAAGCTACCGCAAGAGAAATCGTTGCAGCGATGGGCGGCAAGGCAGATGCCAAAACCGTAACAGCCGCCGTGACTGAACGGATGAAAGGCTAAGACATGAGATATCTTTCAGTCCTATTATTGACAGTTTCGGCCTCGCCGGCGCTTGCCGCCAGTGGACCGTTCTTCTCACTCTATAATACCGACTTCGTGGTCACAGTAGCGTTTATTGGCTTTTTGGCTTTGGTTTTGTATCTTGGTGTGCCTAAAATGCTTGGCAAGATTTTGGACGACCGCGCGGACGGTATTCGTTCAGAGTTGGAAGAAGCCCGTTCCCTGCATGAAGAGGCGAAGGCTCTGCTGGCCTCTTACGAGAAAAAGCAAGCTGAAGTCCAAGCGCAAGCCGACAGGATTGTGGAGGCCGCGCGCGTCGAGGCTGCTGCGGCAGCCGAGCAGGCCAAGGCTGACATAAAAAACTCTGTTGCGCGCCGCATGGTTGCTGCGGAGGAGCAGATTGCATCCGCTGAAGCCTCAGCGATCAAAGATGTACGTGACGAAGCGATAATTGTGGCCGTGGCTGCAGCCCGAGACATAATAGAAAATCAAATGACTGAGGCCGATGGCAATGGTTTGATTGACGATGCCATTAATCAGGTCGGTATAAAGCTACACTAATCGGTGGTTTGAATTGTGAAAAAAGCCCGAGGTGCGAACCTTGGGCTTTTTTTGTGCCGCGCGCATCAGCGACGGATGCAGATTGGAAGAGCTCATTTTCAAAAGGGCTCCTAGGGGCGTTCCAAAGCATGTGAAAAACGCAGTTTGGCGACCTCTTCATTTTTGTTGGCGCGCTCTTGTTCTTGCAAAACGCCACCTACGAAATCCAAGTGGAGATGCACCGCATGCCTTGCTGCCTCTGGGTTGCGCGCTTGGATCGCATCATTGATTGCGCCATGCTGTTGTAGAAGTTGCGATCTGCCACTTTTTTGCCGAAATGTTGCCTTGCGGTTGTAAAACACCCCGGTCTGTAGGAGCTCATACATCGAGCGCATCATATGCAGCATCACCACATTATGCCCCGCTTCGCAGATCGACATGTGAAACTGCGCATCCAATCGCGCCTCCTCTTCGGTAGAGCGCTTGGACTGTGCCGCTTCCATTTTCTTATAAATGGCGTCGATGACCTTGAGGTCCGTATCAGATCCGATGCGGGCGGCACGTTCTGCGGCCAGGCCCTCCAAATCCTTGCGAAAGGCCAGATAGTCGTAAACCGCTTCATCATGGGTTGAAAACAACCGCATGAGGGCGGGGGAGAAGGCCGATCCCAAAACCTCTGCTACAAAAATCCCGGCACCTGCGCGCGCGGTGAGAAGCCCCGCCTGCTGCAACTCACTCAGGGCTTCCCGAAGCGAGGGGCGCGACACCGCAAGCTTTTCGGCAAGTTCCCGCTCTGAGGGCAGGCGCTCGCCTGGACGCAAAATACCACGCAGGATCAGCTGCTCTACCTGCCGGACAACAGATTTGGACAATTTTTCTGAATCAATTCTTTGAAACGGCATGAGTCCCCCCAATAGATTGGTCAAATTATATGACCAGTCTATGAGAAGGCAACCGTCACTGAGAAGCAGCGTTGCGTCACTTCAACCGATAGGCGCACATACGGCCTAAGGCCTGGCTATGCGTTTGGTCGGATCACAATTTCGACCCTGCGGTTCTGTGCGCGCCCAGTGGCGGAAAGATTACTGGCCACCGGTTCATTCTCGCCGCGGCCCACCGCGTATAAGCGTGCTGGCGGCACACCATTGTTCACCAAGATGTCCGCCACGGCATTTGCGCGCCGTTGCGACAGAATCCTATTGTAATTGGCGGTTCCGGTGTTGTCCGTATGACCTTCAATGGAGATGGTGGAGTTTGGATAGGCCTGTAAGTTTCCGGCCACAACGCCCAGGTCGCGGCGCAAATCACTGCGCACAGCGGCACTATCCAAGGCAAACAGAATGTCCTGTGGCATCGTGACGATCAGCTCGGACCCAGTGTTCGTGACATTCACTTGATTATTGTTCAGATCACGGCGCAAATCTGCGGCCTGTTCATCCAAAGTTTGACCAATTGCATTGCCGGCCGCCGCGCCCACAATAGCGCCAACAATCGCCCCCTTTTTCCGGTCACCTTTGCTCGACATTTCCATGCCAGCAATGGCGCCAATGAGCCCGCCCATGATCGTACCTGCGGTGGTGTTGTCACCTGGCTTGCTATTGGCCGCGCTCTCTGGCGTGACGCAGCCCGAAAGAATCAACAATGCGGATCCTGCGAGTGCAGAAGATAACAATTTCATGGTGAGCTCCTTTAATCAGGCCAATTTCTTGTAGCGCTTTGTTATGCAGGGATTCCCAGCTTTCCGCAATTCACGTATTTTGCCGGCGGCAAGGCTTCGCTCATACTTGTCTGGTTATTCGCAAGAACACGCCAGAATTTTGGTTTAGTTTTGTGTGAATTTTTCTTATAGAGCTGTCATGGCGAAACAACTTCCTTACCCGGTCATGCGCGAAATCTTTTCGCGGTTTGAAAACAGCGAACCTGAACCAAAGGGGGAGCTTAATCATGTGAATGCCTACACGCTCGTGGTGGCCGTGGCGCTTTCGGCGCAGGCGACCGATAAGGGCGTCAACAAGGCCACAGAGGCCCTGTTCAAATCAGTAGATACGCCGCAAAAAATGCTGGATCTGGGCGAGGACGGGTTGATCGCCCATATCAAGACCATCGGCCTTTACAAAACCAAAGCCCGCAATGTGATGAAGATGGCGCAGATTTTGGTGGAAGAATTTGGCGGCGAGGTGCCCAATTCGCGGGCTGCCTTGCAAAGCCTACCGGGTGTTGGACGCAAAACTGCAAATGTCGTGTTGAATATGTGGTGGCAGCAGCCGGCACAGGCGGTCGACACGCATATTTTCCGGGTGGGAAACCGCGCAGGCATTGCGCCGGGCAAAACGGTTGATCAGGTCGAACGGGCAATTGAAGATAATGTACCTGCGGATTTTCAGTTGCACGCACATCATTGGCTGATATTGCATGGGAGATATATTTGTGTTGCGCGAAAACCCAAGTGCCGCGCCTGCATTATCAGTGATTTATGCCAATTTGAGGAGAAAACCCAGTGAGCAAAGCCTATCAGGTGGTTGGTATCGGAAATGCTGTGTCGGACGTTATTGCGACCAGCAGCGACGATTTTTTGGCTGAGCATGGGGTTGAAAAGGGTATCATGCAGCTGGTGGACCAGCCGCGCGCCGAAGCGCTCTTTGCAGCGATGGGCAGCCGAACAGAAACGCCAGGTGGGTCTGTGGCCAATACGATTGCCGGGTTGGGATCTTTGGGTCTTCGTACGGCGTTTATTGGCCGGGTTGCGGATGATGATTTGGGTCATTCCTACGCATTGGCAATGCAAACAGAAGGTACGGATTTTCCGAACCCGCCGGTGCGTAATGCGGAGCTTCCAACGTCACGTTCAATGATCTTCGTGTCGCCCGATGGTGAGCGTTCGATGAACACCTATCTTGGAATTTCCTCGGATGTGGGACCGGAAGACGTATCCGATGCGGTGATCACGGACTGTGAAATTCTGTTCCTTGAGGGGTATCTCTTTGACAAGGCCCCTGGCAAGGAAGCGTTTCGCAAGGCCGCATCACTGGCGCGGCAATCGGGTGCGCGGGCTGGAATTTCTTTGTCGGATCCATTTTGCGTGGATCGCCATCGCGATGATTTTCGTAAGTTGGTAGCTGGCCCGTTGGATTTTTTCCTCTGCAATGAAGAAGAGCTAAAGTCGCTGTATCAAACTGATGACTTGGCAGAAGCGCTCAAAATGGGGGCCGCTGATTGTGAGTTGGTGGTGTGCACGCGCTCGGCGCAGGGCGTGTCGATATGCCAAGCAGATAAGCGATGGGATGTGCCAGTTGTCCCGGTTGTCCCGGTGGATGCCACAGGCGCAGGCGATCAATTTGCCGCTGGCTTCCTATATGGGGTGGTGCAAGGGTTTGATCTGGAGACCTGCGGCAAGATCGGTGGTATTGCCGCCGGAGAGGTGATCGGTCACATCGGTCCGCGCCCAGCCACTTCCATCGCTGAGATGCTCAAAAAGCAGGGTATTGTTTAAAAGCCGCCTTTAGGTTCCGCCCAATTTTGCGTGAATCTCATCAAGATCAATCTCGCCAATGGGCATTTTATTGGCGGGATCTTCAAAACTATATTTGAACAGATCAAAGTCACGTTTGAACATCTCATAAACCAAATGCATCGACAGATCGTCGAAATAATCCTCCACGGGATGCGCGCGTTTGGGGCCGTGCCCTTCGCTTTCGTTGAACTTTGGAATGGTCTTTAAATCGACCTTATTGGGTGTTTCAATGGCGTCTAAGACCTTTTGCATCCCGTCATTGAATTTTTCGGTCCAAAAAATGTGATCATAGGTTCCACCATTGGCCACAAAAGTTGAGACATGGCCCGAGGTCGCCGACCAATGAATATCAGGATCCATCGGTTTGCGCCATCTTATGGTGTCTCTGGCAAAAAGTAGAAATCGCCGAAAACTCTTGATCTGATCAAATTGAAAGTCATCGTCCGGATTGCCCACTTCGATTCCATATTTTTGGATCAAAAGTGGGACAAGATTGCCACGATAGTAGTTTCCATTGCGCTGAATGCCGCAAATTTTGTCAAAGAATGAGCTCAATATCCGCGTATAAGGATTGCGGACACAGGTGAATGCATAACTGCGATGCTCCACCACATTCTGCGTGATTTTTGGTTTCGAGTCTTCCTGAGACCACTTATGCAGTCCGGCTTTAGAGTCGTGAATATCGCCGTCAAAAAATTCGCCGTGGTCCGAGTAAAACATGATCTGCCCAATGGTTGAACAGGCACATTTCGGCACGACGCGATACACAACACTTTCGGACTCAGTCATCCAAGTTCCAGGAAAACCCATGTAAATTACTTTCTTTCAAACCTATTGGCGCTGTACCAACGCAAACGAAATCAATATAATGTAAATTTATTATGACCGAAATATTTATTCAGCAATAGAGACATCAGTAACTTTATGGTGAGAGTCGCATTTATATTGTTATGTCACAAGGACAGCCGCTCCATTATTGAGCAAGCGCGGCGCCTTGCGATGGCCGGAGATTACGTTTCCATTCATTTTGACGCCGGTGGACGGAGTTCTGAGTTTCGGGCTATTCGCGAGGCCCTTGCGGACAATCCCAACATTTGTTTTGCAAAGAAACGCGTAAAATGCGGTTGGGGTGCGTGGTCGTTGGTGCAAGCCAGCTTAAATGCGCTGCAAGCTGCGGTCGATACCTTTGCAGATGCGACGCATTTTTACATGATCTCAGGTGACTGCCACACCATCAAGACCGCAGAATATGCGCATCATTTTTTGGGCCAACATGATCGTGATTACATTGAAAGTTTTGATTTTTTTGAGAGTGATTGGATCAAAACGGGTATGAAAGAGGCGCGGTTAATTTATCGACATTTTTTCAACGAACGGCGCCAGCCATTTTTGTTTTACAACAGTTTCAAGCTGCAAAGATATTTTGGCTTGACCCGGAAAATACCGGCTGATCTGCAGGTGATGATTGGTTCGCAATGGTGGTGTTTGCGCCGACAGACCATTGAAAAAATATTGGACTTTGTCAAAAAGCGTCGAGATGTGCTGCGGTTCTTCTCGACCACTTGGATCCCGGATGAGACGTTTTTCCAAACATTGGTCCGGCACTTGGTGCCAGCGCATGAAATTCAAACCCGTCCACTCACATTTTTGATGTTCACAGATTATGGAATGCCGGCGACATTTTATAATGATCACTACGACCTATTGTTGAGCCAGGATTACTTGTTTGCCCGCAAAATAAGCCCCGAGGCCCTTGACCTCAAAGAGCGTTTGGCACGCCTCTATGCGGAAACAGGCCGTGAGTTTCACATTTCAAAAGAGGGCCCGAAACTATTTGCCTTTTTGACCGGCAAGGGCCGTGAGGGGCTACGGTTTGGGCGGCGGGTTTGGGAAGAGCAAGCCAATATTGGTCGAACCCGGGAGCTGCGGGTGGTGGTGTGTAAAAAATGGCATGTCGCGAAGCGCCTGCTCGAGCGGATTGGTGAAGAGGTGGATGTTGCCTCGTCCCAATTTCTTTTTCACGAGCATGACGCAGGCCTGCCTGATTTGGGCGGAACCGAAAGCCGTTTGCCAAAGCGCCGCCGGCACGTCAGATCATTTTTACATATGGTCTTCGATCAAAAGCAGACCGATCGTTTGCTGATCTGTGTCGATAGCGCGAGTATGGACTTGATCCAGGACCTATACAAAGACAGCGCCAAAATCAAAACACTGGTGATGATGTGCCAGTTTAATGACGCTTATTTAGTTGGTCATGCGCAACGTATCGGTCTTATGGCGAAAGATTCGCCACCGGAAGTTATTGAGCGCCTTCTGCCAACCCTGCGCCAAGATGTGTGGCATGAGCACCATCAATTAATAGATGCGCAATTCCCGCAAAGTTATCAGATCTACGAAGAGGCGGGGCTTGAGGAAAATGCCGTGCCATTGGCCGAATTTTTGGGTATCTCTACGGAAAAGGCTCGTGCCATACTGGCATCGGACCAGTTGTTTTCGGATTAGGAGCCTGTCGATGGCATATGAGTATGATGATCAAAATATCTTCGCTAAGATTCTACGCGGGGAAATTCCCAACACCACCGTATTAGAGACCGAACACAGCCTCGCGTTTCGCGATATTCAGGCCCAAGCGCCCGAACATATTTTGGTGATCCCCAAAGGTCCTTATGTGTGTTTTGATCATTTTGCCAATTCAGCCACTGCGGAAGAGATTGTTGATTTCACCCGTGCGGTGGGTCAGGTTGCGACGGCCTTGAAGGTTGATCCCGGAACCGGAGGTGACGGCTATCGCCTTTTGGCCAATTCAGGTCGCCATGGGGTGCAGGAGGTGCCACATTTGCATGTGCATCTCGTTGCGGGCCGGCCGCTTGGGCGGATGTTGCGCGAAGCCTAGGGAGAGGATACCTGCCTATTTGGTGATGTCCAAAAAGACGTCTTGAAGATCAGGCTGTTCGGTTTGGATGTCCAAAATCTTGACACCTGCGAGGCGCAGCGCGTCTAAAATTTCACCAGGAGAGATAGCGCTGCGGCTATAGGTGAAGGCCAAGGTGCCATCGGCTCGCTGGCTTTGTGTCACCCCGGCCGGCAGGCTTATCTCTGCCGCGCTCTCGGTCTCAACAACCAAGGTTTTTGTGTCAAGTTTGGACAATAGGTTCGCTGTCGTGTCCAAAGCGCGCAGCGCGCCCTCGTGAATAATGGCGATTTGATCGCACATTTCTTGCGCTTCTTCGAGGTAATGGGTGGTGAGAATCACAGTCATGCCGTCGGCATTGAGTTGTCGTACATTGTCCCAAAGCATTTGGCGCAGACCGATATCCACCCCCGCTGTGGGCTCATCAAGCACCAAGATCTGCGGACTATGCACGAGCGCTTTGCCCAAAAGCAATCGCCGGCGCATCCCGCCTGAAAGACTGCGTGCATAGGCATTGGCTTTGTCTTCCAATCCGATCAACCGCAGAATTTCATCGGTTTTACGCAGCGCTTTCGGTACGCCATATAGGCCGGCCTGCATATCAAGCGAGGCTCCCGGTGTGAAAAACGGATCAAGGTTCAATTCCTGGGGCATCACCCCAATTGCGGCGCGCGATTGCCGCGGGTTTTCATCTTGATCAAAGCCCCAGATATTGACTGAGCCTGCAGATTTTTTCACCAAGCCGGCGAGAATATTGATCAGGGTCGATTTGCCCGCACCATTGGGCCCCAAGAGCCCGAAGATGGAGCCCCTCGGAATATCCAGATCAATGCCGGACAGAGCCGTTTTAGCCTCAGTTTTCTTGGTCGCGGCATAGGTTTTCTTCAAACCACGCAGCTCAATCGCATTTTGTGACATAGTCGGCCTTTCAAAGTGCTTGTGGGTTGCGCGTGTTTTGGTATCTTAGCCAGCGACATATGCGCAGCAAGGCCCAACAGCAACCAGAAGGCAAAAAAATGACAACTCAAGCACCTGAGACAAAAATTGTAGAGGCCTATCGCGTGGCCTGTGATGGTGGTGAAGGCGCTTTGGGGCACCCACGCGTTTGGTTGCAAATACCCAATGAGCACGGCTGGGTTGAATGCCCCTATTGTGACGCAAAAATGGTGCATAAAGACTTTGAGGGACAGGTGTAAGTAAACTGTCCTAACTGAGCGGAATTTCGACCTCACCGCACATAAGCTTATTGTCCACCTGACCGCTCTGTCCATCAAGGAAATCTTGGATGTAATGGCCGGACCAGGCTCTTATGCTCACGCCGTGGTTGGTGAAGCCGAATCCTTTGACCGTGCCGCTCACACCGTCACGATAATGGAAAATGACCTTGCCCCAATGGCCATTGTCGCATTCGAAATTGGCCTCTCCTGTTCCGATAAAATTGCGAGAGACCCAAGTGCCCGTGCAGATCGCGCCAAAATTGGTCACCCCGGCCAAGGTCCCTTCATCCCGGCCCAAAGCCCGGCCTGCAAAATACTCGCCGCTATTGCCAAAACAAGCCAGGAGCGGCGAGCAACTGTCGCGGCTATCGGGGATATCTATGCAATTTTCGTCAGGAATCCGGCGTAGCTGCGGTTGCAAATGTGTGAATCAAGGCCAGCAGCACTGGCAGGTATAAATTTTTCATGCCACAAACAATCTCAATCAATGACCCAAGGATAGCATCATCATGGCATTCGGTAAAGGACATCACCTGCATCTGATCGACGGGTCAGCCTTCATCTTTCGCGCCTATCACGCTCTGCCGCCGCTGACGCGCAAATCAGACGGTTTGCCGGTGGGCGCTGTGGCCGGGTTTTGCAACATGTTGCAGCGATATGTGGAAAACAATACTGGCCCCGATGCTCCCACCCATGTTGCGGTGATCTTTGATCACTCTGGCAAGACATT
>ERZ651776.3864-NODE-3864-length-14396-cov-7.640198_pt1 | contig 14396 bp, 10 predicted proteins | sample MGYA00514761_ERZ651776 | MGnify/ENA metagenome assembly ERZ651776 | reverse complement strand
AAGTTTCGATTTGAAGTTAGGATCCCGTGCCGCTGATGCACCTGGTTGACTAGAGAACCACACCATGACGGTATTGGACTCTTGATTAATATAAATAACCTGGCCGTGAATACCCACAGCGCAAAACTCGCCTTTAGCCTCATCCAATACCCACCACATATTATGATAAGAGGACCAGGGCTCGTCGCCATATTTAGAGTTTTGCATCATGTTAGTGCGAAGTTTGTCACTAATATTGAGTGTTGCATTCACCCATTTAGCCGGGATGATCTGCTCACCATTAAACTGACCATTATCACGAATCATCATGCCAAAACGCGCTGCATCACGCGTAGTGCTATTCATACCTCCAGTCACAGCAGGCATAAACGCGCGATCAACAGCGATATAAGCATCATGCTCAGCACCAATTTTTGACCAAATATTTTGCTGCACAAAGTCTTGAAAAGGTTGCCCACTAACACGAGAAATCAACCATCCTAAAACATCAGCGTTACTGGAGTTGTAATCAAAATTTTCCCCTGGGTCTCTCTTTAGATCAGGCTTGATGTATTTCGCTAAAAAATCATGCACGCCATAAATTTCTGCTTCATCTGGTTGCACATCGGCTGCACCTTTTAACCATCCTAAATTCAACGCAGGCGCATAATGAACAGCAAAATCAGAACTAAGATCGGTGTAGCTTTCTTTGAAATCAATACTGCTCGCCATATCGAGTACGTGTTGAATAGTAACCCTCTCAAAACCACTTCCTTTGAGCTCTGGAATATATTTAACGGGGGAAGCTGACAAATCAAGTTTTCCGGACTCTACCAACAGCCCAAGTGCTGTAGTGGTCAATGATTTACTCATGGAAAACCAAATATGTTGGGTATGGGCGTCAAATTGTCTAAAATATTTCTCATATAGTAATTCTTGACCCCGAACGACTACCACTCCATCTGCGTAATTTTGGCCAAATAGCTCCTCAAAAGCCATTGTCTTGCCAGCGCTGTCAGACACTAAGAAATTGCCAAGATTTGGCTGTGTAGGCTCTCCTAATTCTAAAATTTTCCCCTCGCGAGGAATCATAACTACGTTGAGAGGCGCCCCTGCATTGCTGAATGTCCATTGACTAATGGGGTACTCCCGATAGTTCTTCATGGTCGCCTGGCTAGATCGCGTCGGCGGAAAGCCTTCCATGACTGTAACGTAACTCGTCTCTTTAGCCGCACTCTGAGTGGCAACTAGTAAAATGGAAAGACAAACTAAAAACACTGAAAATTTTATTTTCATTAATCAAACCCCTGCGATTTTTAGATTCCTTTGAGTCTCTTGTTATTTTTATTAGTTGACCTATCAAGCTTGAAAAATAGAGTAACGCCAACCTGTGCCGCTAACAAGATAAATAATATATTCCATTTTTTTGCTAGAGGAACAATACCTTCGAGATAGATCCTAAATCTGTTACTTAAATATCCTCTTGATACAGTCATTGGCTATCTCATGTTTTTAACTTATCCTTGGCCCCATTGAGCACTAACTAACGTATTAGTGTATTAGATACTTCAACCCTTTCAACAAAGGATAAAACCATTGAAAAAATTAATCATCCTAACATTGGCACTTTTAATTAGTGCCTGTCAAAAAACATCAGAAAATACTTCCAACCAAATAGAAACCGCATCTTCAGACGATACTACAGCAAGCACTTATGCCGGCGACTGTGTCGCTGCCAATGGTGAGCTTGTTAAAATTGACACTGTCGATCGCGACCAGTGGGGTTCAGCGGGCCTAGATCTAGAAGCTATGGATCAACGTTTCAGCCCGGGAGATAATTTCTTTTGCTATGTGAACGGCACTTGGTATAACAATTTTGAGATGCCAGAAGACAAAACACGTTATGGGTCATTCACCCTGCTACGTGACAAATCAGAAAATCGTGTAAAGGCAATTATTGAAGAACTGGCCGGCGCCAAACCCGATGAACAGACACTCGAAGGAAAGATAGCGGCTTTCTATAACGCCTATCTTAATGCTGAGTCAATTGAAGCTGCAGGCATGTCTCCGGTCAAATCACGTCTAGAAAGAATTTCTAGCATCACAAGTCTCGATGAATTAGCCACTGTGTTTGCAACCGTTGGTTTTTCAAGTCCTGTGGGTGGTTGGGTAGATGTAGACTCCAAAGATACTGCAAATTATATCTTTTACATAACTCAAGGCGGTCTTGGTTTGCCTGATCGGGATATGTACCTCACCGATGATGGTAAAAATGTAGAAACACGTCAGGGATATCTTGACTACTTAACCCTCCTTTTAGGCGAAGCAGGATACAGCGGAGCTAAATCTGCAGCTGACCGAGTTTTATCGCTTGAGACTGAAATTGCAAAAGCTCACTGGGATAGAACTGTTGGCCGCAATCGCAGTTTAACCTATAACAAAATGAGTCGTTCTGAATTAATTGAACTAGGGGGCGCATTTCCTGTAGAGACTATGCTGTCCTCTCTAGGCTTAGGTGACCAATTACAGTTTGTCGTCCGCCAAGTCACTCCAGATGGTGCCAAGATCAAGGATCTTGGTCTGAGCGATGAGCAGGTGGCTAAAATTTCTGGTGGTGGCATCGCTGGAATAATGGCACTGATGGCCCGCACAGAGTTGGATGACTGGAAGGCATATTTAAGCGCACACCTCTTATCAGATTTCGCTTCGGTTTTACCTGCGAAAATTGATCAGGCCTCTTTTGAGTTTTACTCTAGACAGCTACGTGGTCAGGAGAAACAACGTCCCAGATGGAAACGCGCCGTCAGTGCGGTGGAAGGTGCTTTGGGTGAAGGTGTGGGAAAAGTCTATGCCGCTCGCCATTTTCCAGCTGAAAACAAGGCTGCGATGGACCAATTAGTGGGTAATTTGCGCAAGGCCATGAGTGATAATTTGGACAATTTAGATTGGATGGGTTCCGACACCAAGGTTCAAGCGCGCGATAAATTAGCCAAATTCACCCCCAAAATTGGCTACACCAAAAAATTTGAAACCTATGACAGTCTGATGGTTTCTGACAGCGCTTTTGCTAACGCCATAGCTGCCAATGAGTGGGGCTATAAAGATATGCTGAGCCAACTCGGACAACCCATTGATAAAACAGAATGGTTTATGCTCCCTCAAACGGTGAATGCCTATTACAGCCCCAACCGAAATGAAATTGTTTTTCCAGCGGCCATTTTACAACCTCCATTTTTTAATATTAACGCCGACCCTGCGGTAAATTACGGTGCTATTGGTGGCGTCATTGGTCACGAAATTGGTCATGGTTTTGATGATCAAGGTTCTAAGTCAGACGGAAATGGTGTGTTGCGTAATTGGTGGACCTCCGAAGATAACGCAGCCTTTGTGGCAAAAACTGATGCCCTTGTTGGTCAATACAATGCATTTTGCCCGTTAGACAATGGCGAAGCCTGCATCAATGGACGCCTTGGATTGGGTGAAAACACGGGTGATCTAGGTGGTTTGTCCATGGCCTATAAAGCTTACAAGATGAGCCTGGATGTCGATGGGGATGGTGTTATTTCCAAGAGTGAAGAGGCGCCAATCATCGATGGTTTGACGGGTGATCAACGGCTCTTTATGGCTTGGGCCCAGGTATGGCGAACAAAATATCGTGAGGAGTCACTGCGTCAGCAGCTTATTCGGGGGCCTCACAGCCCTCCTTACTACAGAGTAAATGGCATTGTGAGGAACTTTGACGAGTGGTATGAAGCTTTCGATATAGGACCCGACCACGCACTCTATTTGCCTCCAGAGGAGCGCATTCGTATCTGGTAGCAATTTGTAATGGAATCGAGCAACAAAAAAGCACAGCGAATTGCTGTGCTTTTTTGTATTCACCTTAATTCATTCGGTTAATTGACAACTTCCATTTCATCTAGCAAGCGATCAGCCTTATCCAGATACTTCATCACCCAAAGCATGTACCGACTATCAACCTGGATAGATCGGTTCGTATCATCGTCATAACCCCAGTCCGCAATAATACTTTCATAAACACCATCAAACAGTAGCCCAACCAATTCAGCGCGGCCATTTAGTGTTGGTGACCCTGAATTACCACCCGTACTGTCTAATGTAGAAAGAAAATTAACGGGGACCGAGTCAATCTCTTTGACATAAAAATCACCGTACTGTTTTTGCTTGATCAACTCTAACTGTTTCTTAGGAGAATCAAACGGGTCATCACCAGAGTCTTTGGCAAGAATCCCCTCTAATCGAGTAAAGGGCTCAGCACGCAAACCATCCTGAGGTGAATACCCTTTTACATGCCCTACTGCCACTCTCAAGCTAGAGTTTGCATCTGCGTAAACCGGTTTACCCTGATCTCTGTTAAACGCAATAATCGCTTGCATGTATAGAGGACGAACCTTCATTAACTTACCTGCTAGCTCTTTATCATCTCTCTCTTGCTCCATATTAGTGTCATACATTGCCACCGCATATTGAATAAAGGGATCTCTCGAAGCCTTAAACTCCTCAACAGATTTATCCATCCAGGCGAGTCTGACATCCAATTCGTTCAGCTTAGTTTTTGAATACATTCTATCCAACGTTCGCCGTAACTTCGCTCCATTAAATGTTTTACCCAACTTAAATACCTTATCAAACTCAGAAAAGCGCTCTTCCATAGGCAGTACCGAGTAACGCTTTAGCATTTCAAATAACAATGCTTTTTCAACACTAGCTGCATAACGGCGATCAATACGCTCCATGCCTGACTTGAATCGTGTCATATCACGAGTTTGGTAACCGGATTCTCTCTCCATATCATCCAGCAACTTCTCATTAGCCAGACGATATAAGCGCGTTGCGGTGGGCAGCATGGCGGTATAGCGCATGTATCCGACAATTAAGTCTCTGGCCTTGTGAGCCTGACTTTCCTGAATAAGCATATCCAGTGTTGCTAGTGTCTTACCATAGGTTGCCTGACGCTCAGCGCTTTGATCAATCCAATTAGCAAGTTCCGCTTGGCGACGTTTGCGATCATCAAGCATGGTGGACTTTCCATAGAACTCAATCATTGAGGTGAAATTTTTTGCATAGTTAGCTAACCCCGCCAACATGCTCTCGTACTTAATCCGCTCATCAGTACCCTCTGGCGCAGTCTGCTCAATAATCTCGATAAAACGCTCGCGTAGTATTTTTGCCTCTGGATAAGCCCACTCAAACTGGTTCTCAACCTCAGTGGCAGTGCGATATCTATTTGTACGGCCCGGGTAACCCGCCACCATCACAAAATCACCTTCACTAACACCTTTTGCTGACACTTTTAGAAAGCTTTTAGACTCATAGGGAATATTGTCAGCACTGTAATCCGCAGGTAACCCTTGTTTAGAAACGTAGGCGCGATAAAACGAGAAATCCCCCGTGTGCCGAGGCCACATCCAATTATCAATGTCTCCACCATACTTACCAATGCTGCCTGCTGGGTTATACACTAAGCGTACATCGCGAATTTCTAACTGCTTAATTAAGTAGTACTCCAACCCACCATGAAAACTGTAGACTTGGCACCTATAACCCCCCTCGCTCTCACATTCTGCAATTAGCAATTTTTCACGGGCATCGATGGCCTCATAGAAAGCATTTCCCAATTTACTCTCAGTGCCTGCTATCACTTTTGCAGTCACATCCGTCACATCTTCAGTCACATAAACTCGTGACCCTGGCGTGGCGGGCAGCTCTTCACTAAAAGAAGACGCTAAAAAACCATCTTTCAAAAGATTATTCTCAGGTGTGGAGTTGTGCAATATGGAGCCATAAGCACAATGATGATTAGTAACCACCAAACCCTTGGGTGATACAAATGAGGCTGAACAACCACCTAAGCTAATCACCGCATTCATTGGGAATTCAGTCAATTTAGAAATTGATGTGGCGTCTATTTCAAGTCCTTTATCCGCAAGCTCATCAGCAATCGCGGGTAATTGATAGGGTTGCCACATACCTTCATCTGCTTTGGCGGTAGAAAAAAGCATTAACGAAGCTGCCAGAGCCACTGCGGCTCCAAGATTCAGTTTTGTCATAATATAAAGCCCGTCTTTAAGAATTTAAGTACAGTGTAAATTGCACTGATGGCGCTATGATAATCAACCCTCTGTTAGCTTATCCATACCCCATTAGTGGTTTGGCAATCGACAGAATCTAAAATCATATGAATGATCAATCCAACACCGATAATACGGGTTTTTGGTATGAAGCAAAGAATCACATAAAGAGAAATAAACCAGGGCTGATGAAGCGGGTGAAAACCAATACTACAGCGACTAGCATCATAAATAGGGTTAGCTAAAAGATGATCGAGGTCCACCATCATTGTTGCCATCATCAGCAGGTAGGCCGACTGCCAGCGATGCCTATAAAGCAGGCCAACAACAGCGGCAGGCACAGCAAAATGTAAAAAAAGATGAAACACTAAAACCCAGTAACTCCACTGGGTATAGCTGGGTAATCTCCCACTAGCGGGGCACCCTTTGCAACAGTTTGTATGGCCGCCTCTATAATATCCAGAGCCTCAATAAAAACCTGTTTATCCATGTTAAGGGCAGGGTACATGCGCACCGTGGGTTCGGTATCACAAATGGCCCACACTCCATTGACTAGCATTTCGTTACGAACGGTTCGAGCGACATAACTATCATCATAGTCATCACCAAACTGAGTTTTATCGGGATGAGTAAACGAGATACCCATCAATAAACCTAAGCAGCGAACATCACTAACAATTGCGTATTTTTCTGGCCAATCTGCCATTCTCGACTGTGCGATATCTGCCAGCTCTGCCGCTTGCTCTACCACATTGTCACGCTGAAAGATCTCGAGTGTTTTCAAACCTGCAGCACAGCCTGCAGGAGTGCCCGCGAAGGTGCTACCCGCACTAGCACGTGGGTTATCACCTAAAATCTCATCACGCGCAGCTACCCCTGCACAGGGTTCAACACCTCCGGAGAGATTTTTACCCACAACCATCATGTCGGGAATAACATCGTAATGATCAATGCCCCACATTTTGCCTGTGCGTCCAAGACCCGTAAGTACTTCGTCCACAATCATCAACCAATCATTTTCATCACAAATTCGACGGATACCCTGGATGAAATCAACAGATGGTATCCAGTTGCCGCCCTCAGCCAAGCCTGGCTCGACCAAAATCGCAGCAATATTCTCCGCTGGCACAATATATTCAGGAATGTGGGATTCTAAATACCAAAGACAATAGTTAACATATTGTTCGGGAGTCATGTCTGCTGGAATGTTTTGCGAATAAGGGTAAGGTGCCTTGATGACCGCTGCACCCCAAGGTTCCATGTACAGGTTGTGCTCGCTAGTGTAGCCACTGATAACTTTGGTACCCATACCGGCACCATGAAAAGAAGATGTAAAACTAATGATATAGCGTCGCTTTTTATAACAAAGCGCGGTGTGAACTGCAGACTCGACCGCCTCGGTGCCAGAAACCTCAAAAGTGAAACGAGGTAGTTGCTTGCCCGGCATAATGTCTGCCAGTTGCTCGGCCAACTCAAATCTAAGAGGGTGCTCCCAGTGATAGCCATATCGTTGATGAGCATCTTGCACAGATTGCAGAACTTCTGGATGGCAGTTACCTAAAGGGTTAGTTGCCCAACCATTTTGGAAGTCAATGTATCGATTATCATCAAGATCCCATACATAATCACCTTCTGCCCTGTCCAGTATGATTTGTGCAGGTGGGATAAAACCTCTGGCGGCGGACGCCACAGCGTCTTCATCATAATTGAGTCCATGCCTAAACAGCGTTTTGCCAGCGTGGAGTCTTGCAGAGGTTTTGGGGCCGGGTAAGATGTAAGCCATAATCATACGTCCAGTTGTTAGAGGTGCCATAAATCGCAATAAGGGTTGCTTATCGCTCAGCAGTGTCACACTATACAAGCATATAGAGGTTTAAACAGGCATTCAATTAGTCAATTAATAGGGCTACTATCATGGGAACCACCAAGCCTGATAATCATCAGGAACGCAGAAATCTTCTGATTGATGCCACCATTACTGCAATTGCCGAATTTGGCCTCTCTAAACTAACACTGGCAAAGATTAGTTCGATTGCTGGTTTGACAGCGGGAACTGTCAATTTTCATTTTGATAGCAAAGAATCTCTATTACTTGAGACCTTAAACTTTGTCTCCGAGGAATTTGATCGCGGTATTGCTAATGCTTTACAGAGCGCTGGGCCAGATCCTGCAAAACGATTGGCAGCTATTATCGATGCATCCTTAGATCCTGAAATCACTGAGCACCGAAAAATGGCGGTTTGGCATGCGTTTGATTCTGAAAGCAGAGGCAGGGAGGATTACCAGCGTATTCGCGGCAATTTAGATCGACAAAACTTCAAATTAATACTCAATCTGTGCGAACAAATTATTACTGATGCTGGCAAACAATCTGATATCAACGCTCGAGCCATTGCTAATGCTATCTCTGGCATTACCGATGAGGTCTGGAAAGAAATTCTTTTTGCCGGCGAGAGTTATGACCGCGATGATGCACGCCAAGTATGTCTGAGCTTTTTAGCTAGCATTTTCCCTTGGTGCTATAGCATGCCTGCGCGTGAAGATGGGCAAGATCACGTAGCCAAAAGCATCGAAGTGACGAGAGCCTCATCAGAGGATGCAGATGCCGTTGCTGTGTTATTTGATCAATATCGACAGTTCTATGAACAAAATAGTGATGTTACGTTATCTAAGAACTATATTAATGAGCGCATTAGTACAGACACTTCAGTGATCTTTGTAGCACGAGTAGATGAGCGGCCTGTTGGCTTTACTCAGCTTTACAGTACCTACTGCAGTGTAGACGCTGAATCGATCTGGGTGCTTTACGATCTCTACGTACAACTGGATGCTCGACGATTAGGCGCTGGAAAGGCATTAATGAATAGCGCTCTTGCTCACGCTAAGGCTTCCGGTGCATCTCGGATTGATCTTGAAACAGAGATTGATAACGTCAATGCACAACAACTCTATGAATCTTTAGGCTACATACGGGATACTGAGTTTTATAAATACTCTCTGGAAGTATAGGCCTCTAGTCTGCTGTCGATGCCATCAAATAAATCATTTCAAGGCCAATAGTGGCCCCCGCCAAAGCGGTGATATCAGCGTGATCATAGGCCGGTGCCACCTCAACTACATCAGCTCCAACAATGTTAATGCCTGCTAACCCTCGAAGAATATTCATCGCTTTATCTGTAGTTATTCCACCAACGACTGGGGTGCCTGTACCCGGCGCGTAAGCCGGATCTAAACAATCAATATCAAAGGTGATATAGACGGGCATATCGCCCACCCTGCTTTTTATTTGCGCTGCTATTTCTTCACTGGTTAGGATATTAGTGTGGGTAGCATCAATCACTTGGAATAAATGAGTATCAGTCGTGTATTCAGTGCGAATACCAATCTGAATTGAGTGATTGGGGTCAATCAGCCCCTCTTTGGGGGCATAATAAAACATACATCCATGGTCGTAACATGATGTCGTGTCGTCCTCAGGTGTATAGGTATCTGTATGAGCATCAAAGTGCACCAAAGCTACTGGCCCATGATGTTTATGAACAGCTCGCAGTAAGGGTAGAGTAACAAAATGATCGCCGCCAAAACTCAGGGTTTTCTTACCCTGTTGGTGAATAGCTCCAACGTGTTCAATGACAGTATCGATCATTGACGCTGATTCACTGGGCTTAAATTCAATATCACCATAATCAATAGCATTGATCTTATCCAATGCCTTAAAGGTCCACGGCCAGCGCTTCTCCTCCCAACGCAGGTTGGCGGATGCTGCACGAATACTTTGAGGCCCATGACGAGTACCTGCTCTGCCTGTAGTACCTAAATCATAGGGAATTCCCATCACCACAAGGTCAGCTGATTTGATATCTCTGGTAATAGGAAGCCCCAGGTAGCTAAAGGTATTAGCAAACATTGAGTAACTCTCGAAAATCTCTTCATCTGACATAGGACACTCCTCTTTGGCACTTACAATCTGTGTTTTTATTAATCGACCCAGATACCCTGCTCTCGTAAATCATTCATGGCAAGCTCTAACCCTCTGCGCAGTATAGAGACTAACTCATCGACCTGCTGTTTGGTAATAATCAGTGGCGGTGAAATAATACAGATATTAATGAACGGTCTCACCAGTAGCCCCAACCGCTGACAGTGCTGATCAACCATCTCACCGATGGCGTAGTCTTTAGCCAACAGATCATCTTCGTTATGGCCCTCAATAGTCATCTCTACCGCAGCCATAAGACCCTCACCGCGAACATTACCAACCAAGGGAATATCCTGAAGGGTGCGAAGTTGTTGCTGAAAATAAGGCCCTACTTTGTGAACATTATCCAATATATTTTCTTTTTCGATAATATCCCAACTCGCTAGAGCTGCGGCACAGGCAACCGGAGTACCGCCCCAGGTATAGCCATTGGAGTACAGGCAGCCATCGGCATTATCACCAGTGAAAGTCTCTAGTAGAGATTCAGAGACTGCATAACCGCCCATGGGAATATAACCTGAGGTAACACCCTTGGCGAAAATAATGATGTCAGGGACGATACCAAACACCTCCTCAGAGGCGAACCAGTGGCCAAGCCGACCAAAGGCGGTGACCACCTCGTCGGCAATGTAAATAATGTTGTACTTTTTAACCATCTCCCAGCAGCGATAGTTATAATCTGCTGGTGGCACAATAACCCCACCACTAGCAAGAATTGGCTCAGCAATAAAGCACATGACATTGTCCGGCCCAATCTCAAGAATTTTGTGCTCTAACTCATCTATCAGGTAATCACAGAGAGCCTCTTCGGATTCAAACTGTGGGTGGTAAAAATGGCACGGAGCTGACAGAAAATGAATGCCCTCGCGCTTTATGTCCATGGCAGTCTTATCACGCTCTTTGCCTGTAATCGAAGCAGCCAGGTATGTGCTGCCGTGATAGGCTTTTTCTCGGGTGATAATATGCTTACGCTGAGGCTGACCGGTTATATTGCTGGCTAATTGACACAGTCGCAATGCGGAATCAACAGCAGTGGAGCCGCCTGTGGTGAAATAAATGCGGTTGAGATCTCCGGGCGTTTTTGCGGCAATGCGCTCAGCTAGCTCTACCTCGCGGTTGTTAATGACAGAGAAACTGGTGGCATAACTGAGATTCATTATTTGTTCTGCAACAGCATCGGCAATCTCTTGACGACCATATCCAGTCTGCATGCACCACATACCAGCCGGCCCATCTAGTAGCCTATTCCCCTCAGCATCGTAAATATAAATACCCTCGCCTCGGGTAATCACTGAACTCTGATCGTCTTCACCTAAGGTTCCAAGATCTCCCCAAGGATGCAACAGATGCTGGTTGTATTTGTCTCGATAACCTTCAGTTTTCACAATATTTACCTTAACGTTTTAGAGAGATAGTGTTGATGACCAGCGCTTATAGAGTTGCTCAGCAACCTGATTGAGCGCGACTATATTAGCCGACAGAGGCTTTTTGATCTGTTCATAATTCTGAATACTGGGAGCCGTGACCTGTAAGTCATCTGTCCACCGAGTAATCCATTCGGTCAATAACGGCTTAGTCATCTCAACGTGGCCCTGCATAGCAAGAACATTATCGCCATAACTATAAGCTTGATTGTGGCAGTGGTCGGAGGAAAATAAAAGCTGAGCCTTATCGGGAATTGCGAAAGTCTCGTAGTGCCAGTGGAACATCATGAAGGGATTGCCGATGTTTTCCAACCATTCGATACTATGATTATTGTTCTGCTTGAAGCATTGATGCCAACCCACCTCACCCACGGGATTGGTGGTCACTGGTGCACCTAGAGCCCTACTAATTAATTGTCCACCTAAGCAGTGCCCCAAAACCGGTATATTTGCTTGTAGTGCTGAGTGAATAAGAGCAATTTCTTGTCTTATCCAAGGAATATCATCATTGGCACTCATGACTCCACCCATAAAGACTAGCCCCGCCATACTCTCGTCCAACTGAGGTATAGCCTCACCTTGGTAGCTGCGAACAATACGGTAGGGAATCCCTTTTTTATAAAGATAGTCAGCAATATAGCCCGGGTGCTCATCATCCATGTGTAAGAAAATCAGCACTTGTCTCGTCATTACATCACCTAGATTGCATCAAGCATTTTGTACCACATCATGCCTACCGCCATGGCTGGGCGACGCAGTAACTTTCCACCCGGCCATGGCATATGAAACATCTTGTTCATAATGTCAAAGCGATGGGTATTTCCATCCACCGCCTCGGCAAGTATGCGACCAGTCATATGAGTCGGAGCAACACCGTGACCAGAGTATCCACTAATATAAAGGACATTGCTGTCTTTGATTCTTCCTATCTGCGGCATGCGTCGAACACTAATGCCCATTTTTCCAGACCAACTGTAGTCAATTCTAATATCTTTTAAACTTGGAAAGACCTTAGCCATCTTAGCTCGCATAACAGACTCAAAATTAACCGGATCTAAACCAGAATAGTTAGATAAGCCTCCAAATAAGAGTCTCTTGTCTACTGATAAGCGATAGTAATCCAGCGCTGTGCGAGAATCACATACCGCAACATCACGAACCATAGTCTGTGCTATCTGGTCTTCAGAAAGAGGTTCAGTCGCGACAATGCAGCTCGTAGCAGGTAATACCCTCGCATCTAGGTAGGGCACTAAATCACTCATATAAGCGTTGCCACAGAGAATGACCTGATTACCTCTGATCGAACCCTTTTCTGTATGCACGGCCGGATGATCGCCGTAGGTAATGTTCGTTATCTGTGACTGCTCAAAAATTTTTGCACCCATTGACTCAGCCGCTCTAGCTTCACCAATACAAAGATTTAGAGGCTGGATGTGACCCCAGTCTTTGCGATAGTAGCCGCCAATATAGAGATCTGAATTAACGAACTCTCTGAGCTCATCTCGATCAAGAAGCTCTATAGCTGAATCTTCCTCTGCCCACTCTCTGTAAGCTTTGAGATGTCGATTCTTTAAACCAACTTCGCAATAACCCCACTTTAGGTCACAGTCGATATTATATTTTTCAATACGCGCCTTGATGATCTCAACACATTCGACGCCCATTTTTTCGACAACATCTACACCTTCCGCACCAATAGTTGAGCGAAACGCACTGGGGTCTTGGCCATAACCACCAATAATCTGACCCCCATTACGGCCACTGGCACCCCAGCCAATGCGGTTGGATTCTATCAATGCAACCTTATAGCCTCGCTCGCACAACTCAACGGTGGTAGCGACACCACTGAATCCACCACCAACCACCACCACATCAACGTCAATATCACTCTCAAGTTGAGGGTAGTCTGTTTGCCAGTTAACAGTAGCAGCATAGTAGGATGGTGCATGCTCTTTGGTGTCTGCCGTTGCCTTTAAAAACATCCGAGAATCCTTTTCTATTTTAGCTTAGCTGAACCTGTGATAGAGCCTTCAGGTACCAAGTGACGAACTCATTTAAGGTAGATTCGTGTTCAGGGTGATAAGGGCCAGGCTCAAAAAACTGCGAATTAACACCTTCGCTATTTCTTGTAATAATGAATTCATCTTCAAGGGTTGTGTGATGCCACAACCAGGTGAGGTCCTCTTTGTTGTAGTCAACACCTTCCTTCGCATCCCCGTTTACATACCATACCAACTCCATATCTGTCTCGGTGATACTGCGGGGAATAAAACGATAAAGCACACAGTGATCAGGGTAGTTCAACATAAAGGTGAGCGGCCCCATCTGGAAGTCTCCCGCGCCACCATCGTAACCTTTCATATTTCCCATAAGAGGTGCCACCGGAGACCCATCTTTACTACCGGACTGAATACCCTCGTAAAGAGCGTAACGACTGTGATAAGAGCAGGCACCGAAATCAGCAGCATCGTTATAATAACCGTAATATTCATCAGCAATACCAGCAACACCTGTCATTTCTTCAGCCCTGGCCCACATGGCTTCATTAATCGGTTTTACTTTATGCGCAAGTGCTTGCAAGGTGTGCAGTTTGGCGTAGTGTTTGTGGGAGCTGGCACAGTGATAACACTCGAGGTAATTCTCAAGACATAACTTCCAATTGGCGTCGACGCGGTAGGTCTTTGCTTCGGCAACCTTGGCATTTTCAAGATCATAAGCACCAAGCTGGGCGCTAATATTTGATAGGGGCTTAACAAAATCAGGAGCCTCAGGATCACAATTTATAAAAATCATGCCCTGAAAAACAACCAACTTAAGCTGCTTTAAAGAATAATCCTCTGGTTTGAACCCCTCCATAACATGCATATCACGCGCAGCTTTTAGAGAGCCGTCGGTACCATAACCCCAACCGTGATAAGGACA
>ERZ651776.3861-NODE-3861-length-14406-cov-6.117803_pt1 | contig 14406 bp, 8 predicted proteins | sample MGYA00514761_ERZ651776 | MGnify/ENA metagenome assembly ERZ651776 | reverse complement strand
CTGCATCGATTGCGATTTTTTCGAATCCCGATGCACAGTCACATAAAAGCATCCCGATCGAATCGAGTGATTTGAAGCGATGAATACGGTTAGATAGACCCACCACGGATACAAAGCGACCAGACTTAGCCTCGCAAAAATTTGCTGATTCACTTGCTCACCTCCATCTTCTGCCTGAATTCCATGTAGAGGATGTCCTGATTCGCAATAACGGAGGACATCACCGCAATTGTGAGGGCAAAGCTGAAACTTCCAGCTAGCATGATACAAGTGGAGAAAAATTGGTCTAATACACTTCTTGAAATGGCCACATCCCCGTAACCAACTGTAAAGAGAGCCTGGGCTACAACATAGACAGCAGCGTTGATTTCTGACAAATGGGTAGGATCAGAAGAAAGAGTGGAGTAGGAGTCGTCTTTGTCAGAAACATGGTACAACCAGCTTTCTGCCCCGTCTCTATGGCCCAAGTAAACGAGGACGCAAGCTAAAGACTGAAGAACTATGAGAAGGATGATGATCAATTTCGTCACCTCCATCATGGCCGAGTTTGCCCCCACGTGACGCTTTGTTAAATAGAGCTCGATGAAGTTCCAGAAGGAGAAATATCGCCTTAAACGTAGCATCTGAAAGAGCAGAAATAGAACCGCGGTCGATTTTTTTGTCCCCAATACAATGGCGGTCTGGTACAGTGGGAAGACCCCAGCCAAATCCCATACAAGGCCCCGCCTATAGTAGTGGTGGAATATCTGTCGAGAAGACGTTCGGACCAACCCTTGCTCTTCATAGCAAAATTTCCGCACCCTAAAGTAGAAGTCAAGTAAAAAGATCAATTGAACAAGAGCACCCAAGAAGACAATGTTGCCCTGTTCAGGGGATTCAGAACGAATACCAAAGACAACACGATATGGGACAAGCAAACTATTCAAACAGTAAGCCCCAAAATTTCCGCTTTCCCACCACGCTCTGAATCTACTATTTGGTAGCCTCCACGCCCCAATTGGCCGCCGTATTCCCGACTCCGTGACGTCGGAACGGAGTTGCTGAGAAGAATCATCATCGATCACAACAATCTCCTCGAACGAGTTGAAGCGATTCTTCGAGCGTCCTTTCGGCGTAAGGCCAACAGGAACTAACCCGGACTTTCGAGCAGGGGATTTAGGTGTCATTGGGGAGTTTGGATCCTTGAAATGATTGGTGCTTATGGTGAGGTTCTTTCCGTTTTTCTTCTTTCTAGGCGGCGTGGAAGGGGGAGGGATGGAAGCAAAACTTGCCCGTTTGGGAGAATCATCGATTTGTGCTTGGGGGGCATCGATGTAAACCTTGCTGCGGGAAGGTTTTTTATGAGAAGCCTGGAGAGAGGGTAACATTTTGAAGGGAATAAGCAAGTTGCAGGGGGTGTTGACGATGTGCTGCCTTGAATTGGAAGAAACCAAGAAAGATAAATCTTCGAGAGTCTTCAATCACGCTCGTAAGACGTTTACTCGGACGGCAGTCCAAAAAAAATCATAGTGTAGCTTTTTTAGTGTTTGACAACTTCAGTTTATTTCCCATTTTTCCTCTTCTCTTTGAAATTTTTTGGGGCGTTGCGGAATTGAAAATGATGGCGGATTTGTCACTTTTGATCGTTGAATTTGCTCAGGATGTCCGCGACCTCGGCAGTCTTTTTGTCTAGATCACCTTGTAGCTTGCTGTGAAACGTTGCTAGATACCTATTTTTCCTTTCCTGCTCACTTTATTTAAAAAATTCCTCCTTAGGGAATCAACAATTAAGTGAAAATTGAATAGTCACAGTGCAAACTCGATCAACTCGCTACTCTTTTAAATATTGTTGCCCTTCTTCTTTTTTGGCCTTTTTTTTTCTCTCGTCTGCTATCTTTCCTTCACCTATCACCTTAATCACCTATCACTCTGAAACGCCTCGTCAGGAGTTCTGCATGTCATCTGATCAACAGCATGCACACAACCATTCACTGCATCCATTTCTTCCCAAATCGCCTTGTATACCATTTGGCTACGCTTCACCTTGTTCTTGCCTTCAAACAGAGAGGAAATGATGTCGATAGAGATATGACTGCCATTCGGGTCGTCGTTCTGCCAATGGAGAGTGAGGGGAGAGGTGAGAAGCAGCAAGCAAGCAGGCCAAGTGAGTGCTCCATGTATGCGTGCTCTTTTAAGAGAAGACACCGAGAGCCACATAAACCCTCCACCTCATCATCCCTCACAGTAAAACACGCTACAAGGACAGTATTGAACACTCACCGCCCCGGTTACTACCAAGCTTGTAGGCTCCAATGCAGCAGTGATCTTCTTTTCGCATAAACTGACGGTAGTTGCATGTTCGCCGTCACTCGGGCCCGCCATTGATCGCAAAGATGTCGTATACGCTAGAGATTGCTGGCACAAGTTATAGTTATAAGTGTGGCCCACCGGCCTCAGAGAAGGAGAGGAGAAAGGAGGACGGATTAAAGACAAATGGGGGGATACCGTCAGGGAAAAACGACAACGAATTCCGGTAGAGAATGCAATAGCACTGCGTAGGACTCTCATAATCACGCTTTTATGAACATTCAAAGGTGATATGGAAGGATCATCGAAGATCATTATTTTTCTGACGTTCTTGTTTGTGTACACACAGTTAACCACCAATCGCTTTTAGAAAACGTGCATACAGCAACTATATTATTTATATTCATACACATAGTAAATAAAGGTTTAATCTTACTACACGAATGTCAAAATGCATTCCTTGCGAAGAGGCTAGAAAGGAGGATATCTTAACCACGGAATCCCTTCACGAGCGAGTGGCCGCCATGCCGCTCTGGTCGGTGCAAACAAAGAAGATTATTCGCCAAACGAACAATGAACACAGGACGATATTCCAGGATGCGATGAGGATGAATATCATCAGGAGGAGTTTTACGGCAAAGAATTTCCAGTGTGCCATGGACTTCCTTCAGGAAGCCGGGGAGGTTTGCGAGGCGGAAGGGCATCACGCTGACTTTCATTTAGTCTCTTACAGGGAAATTATCGTGGAATTTTACACACACAAGGTCGGGGGAGTCACTGAGGAGGATCTGAGAGTGGCGGCTGTTCTGGATGCCAAGGTTAAACCGGTCTACAGTCCGAAATGGGCGAGAGAAAATGGGTTGGCATAGTTATCCAATTTTGGCGGACTGAGTAGGTTAAGAAGAAAACACTGGCGATGTGTGAAGATTATAGCTTATAAAAACACCGACACTTTACATAGTATATTATGTCATTCCATTCATCTCTTTACCTTTCAAACCCTTCAAACCCTTCAAACCCCGACGATTTTGTTGTTGGTCTTCCTCCTGCTTGGGTTAAAAAAGCTTGCGCCTCTCACAATTTGGCTGCCGACCTTCTTGAGAGTATTGGCCGCTCCCTTCTTGGCATTTGCATCATCATCCGATGCTAGATATCCAGTCCTAGCGTTGTCTTCCTTAATTAGATCTCTCTTGCTGGCGCTTCGATTATTGTTCACGAAGCTGAAGCAATCGCTATAGTGCGTAAGGTCAAGGGTGTACATATCACCGTACTCGCAGCTCCGGTAGGTATGATTGTTGGGCTTAAAGTCTCCCAATATAGCACCATCTCCGAGAGTCGCTTCGATGACAAAGTCGTGGACTTTTCCAGAATCTTTAACTTTGCTTCCTCCACCTGTGAATTTTTTGAGGTTCTCCTTGAAGCTTAGGCTCGCTTTTCGGGCCGATACCTTTCCGTTCGCCTCTTTCGCCTTAGGGCTTCGTCCGGTCCCGAGACTGGTCGATGCCATCGTCAACACATGCACTCTACCTTTCACAACCAAAAATAGTTTAGGACATGGCTCATTCTCGATGATGAGAATCTCCTTGGGCAGGCTTAGATAAGGCGCCATGCCGTAAACCAAACTCCTAATAAATCCGTCTGCGTAGCTGTTCAAAGTAGGCATTTTTCGTATACTCGGGTAGCAAATTTCCTCGAGCATTTTGTGTCTGACCATTCGGGGCATGTTGCGCAACACCTTGCCCTCCTCCAGATCATCTTCATTCAAGTGCATGTAGACAAAATAACCGTAGACCTGCTCTTGCAGGCGCTCCGGCATCTTCGCATGTTTCATGTATCGCGTAATGACCTGCGTCCACGCCTGGCTCTCTCCTGCGCTGGCGTCCATTGCATGGACCAGAGAGGACAAAATCGCCGTGATCCCTGCGTCACATAAAACAGCACCACTGACCATACACATAATGCTGAAAAGCATCTCCGCATTGCTCTTTATTTTGATGTCACCATACCCCACAAGTGTGATCGTATACACGGACCAATACAGAGCAGTGGTGTACTTCTCCGTCATACTAACTCTTGGGTCTTCCAACTTTGTCCCTTCGGTCCAGCTCAGGTCATTGTCAAGCCCTTGCAAATATGCAATATAATAGAATACGCAGCCGAACCAGTGGCTCGTCAACAACACTAGTATCACCATCCTCAGGAGATGCCACCACCCGCTTTTCGCCCTAACACCCTGCTCCTCAAAAAAATCAATGAGACTTTGCATTAGCGTTGTGAACCTGGCCAGGCTGATGAACTTTGTCAGCCGGATGAGGGCCACTGTCCTTATGTTCCTCTCTCCTAGAATCCAGACGATGCTGTCTACCGGAAACACCGTGATTAGATCAAACTTGAAACGTCCTTTCAAATAAATTTGGGAAAATTCGTGCGGATCAGCGATCAGCAATCCATCGCTGACGGTGGCAAACCGCCTGAATCCAAACCACATATCGATCCCTAGCAAAAAATCCAGAAAAACATTGAATATCAACCAGACAATCTCGCTGCTCTCGCTCTGTTCCCACTCTTCGTAGAACCCCACACGCAATGGGATGGTAATAACGTTGACCAGAATTACCATGAGTATCACAAAATCCCAGCTACGCTTGAAGACACTGTCAGGCAAATAGACGAGATCCTTCTTTTCCTCCGTGTTATCGTCGAGCATCATCATTTGCGCCATCTTCCCCCCGCTCTTTAAGTTCTTCTTCATCTTCTCAACCTTTGCAGTCGTGTCGATCCTATCCGCCGCCTCAACAACCTGCTCGTCAAAAATCGCCCAATGCTCCAGATCGTCCTCCAGAAGCTCGTGCATTTCCCTGCTATGTAATATAAAGGCATTGCAAAACTCCTTCGCAACCGCGCCGCAGATACGAGGCTCATGCTTAAAGAATTCTCCCTCCCCAAATAGTTGGCCACTTCGAACAGTCATGAGAGTGTTCTTACCATCCATCATGTCAACACTGCCTCGAGTCAACACAAACAGCTCGAATCCACACTCTCCTTTCTCGTATATTACTTGACGACTGAGGAAAAAACTACTATCCAACTTGCTCAAAATGAGAGAAAGAAACTCGACGCTAAAATGGTCGAAGATTGGCGCACTTTTCAAAGTCTTGAATACATGGTGCTTGAGTACTTCGTGACGGATTCTATCGGGCAAATAATTAAGCACTGCGATCTCACTAGCGCCCCTCTGCTTCAACCAAAGGGTATCGTAGTACCGCCCGATTTCCTCCTGGACATTGATGTTGATTTCCCGCTTGTTCATAAAGGTCTTCGTCTCGTCGAGCTTTTGTTGAAATAAGGTTGAAGTGACATCGACCTGCGCGACGATCTCCTCCAAATTGGCAATGACCGTGGCAAAAAGTAGCGTCCCGAAGATAAGAATGGCAATACTGAACGCCTCTTCGATGGGTGTTGTTGCCGTTACATCCCCATACCCAGCAGTGGTGAGGGCAGTGGTGGCCCAATAAACTGAGCGAATGTACTTGTTGATCAAACTTGTCACCTCAATTCGGTCCGGATCGTCCAGACAGGGCAGCAAACGATTGGATAGATGGCTAGCATCACAGTCTGCCCAACTCTCATTTCCATTCTTGTTCTGCACGAATGCAATAAAGAAGAAACCACACCCAAAAAAGTGGGCGGCGTACAAAATAGTCATGAGGAGTTTCATCACCTTCAGAGTGTTCTTCTGCTTATTCTTCGTAATGTAGCCGAACACACTATCCGTGCAGCGGATATGCTCATGAACGTGACAACACCTCAACAGTCTCAGCACTCGCAGCAGGCCAAACAATTGATCGATGTGCAACAGATCAGTTTCAATCAACGAACTCGCAAATTCCACTGGGATTATGGCAAGCATGTCACAGAGTGACTTCCCTCTGAATCTCCCCGTACCCAAATAGTGCTGTCGTATCTTTTTGGCGTCGACGATTGATCTTTCCCCCTCTGTGTATCCCAGTGAAGTGCTCCGTAGTCTGATGTCCAGCAAAAAGATGGCGTCACCCAAATAGTCGAAGCAGTAGATGAGGATCACCACGCTACCAGCGCCGTCTCCGAGAAAGGCCAGCCTGAAGGGAATCGCAAAAACGTTGTACACCAAAAAAAGAAACACCACAACGTTCCACAAATATAAAAAGCCGCTGTTGGGAGAAAATGCTCCCTTGCCCTTCAAAATGTTGGTAATGGAAGTCTCAGTCCCGGAAAATTCCCCAGCTCCAACAATCATATCACCCAGCAAACTAGCTCGTCGAGAATTTAACCTACCAGTTTTTGCGCGAGCGTTGTTGATAGACGCAACATCACCGGATTCAAGGGTGGTGAGTTTATCGTCGACAAACTCGCGCATGGTGGTGAATTCTTTGGGGTAATGTATCTCCAGCGACATGAACTCCTCTGGTTTCATCGTCACCAAGGCACAGTTACTGATGGCCTTCGCGTTGTAAGGTTTCCGGTTCGGAAAGAATAGGCTGTACTCTCCGAATGTCTTGTTCGTAGGCATAGGTCCTCCAACGATCACCTCCAAATTTTCCTTGACTTGTGTCGCTTTCCCCCCCTCAGAAGGGAGCTTCTTCAATGCGACACTACCATCCTTGCAGTAGTAGAACTGTTCGTGGCTAGGGTTATCAAGCATCACCCAGTCACCCTCTACAACTACCTGTTCCTTCATCATTTTGGAGAGACAGTATATCAAACCCTTGACCTCCTTGACACCTTCGAAAATGGACGAGCTCATAATCATGTCTTCGTGGTTGTGATAGCAAACGCGTTGTAGGAAGGGAGGAGGCAGAATCTCCGTCAAGACCTTGGTCTCGTTTACGTCACTACGCAGTGTTCGGAAGTAGCGCTGGCAACGATCCCGAATGTTGTGAGGGAGTTCCTTCTCTACCATATACTTTTCCACACAAGTCATGACGTGCTGTGCGTTGTCTTCGCTGATGACGACCTTGTGGGCCATCGCGGTGATGTTGGCAATCACACCGGCGTTAATGCAGCTTCCTAAAATGATGATGATCAGGGAATACCACCGACCGGCAACTGTAATCGCCGTAATGTCCCCAAATCCGACCGTGGTCATGGTAGTGAGTGTCCAGTAGTAGGCACTCATCAAGTCGGTAAAACGGTTTTCAGGTTTGTAAATAATGGCCCATATGCAGCTAACCCAATGACAGAAAACAAAAGTGGCTATTGTCAATTTGAAGGTAAGAATCGCATCCATCGAGATGTGGATTTTGGATGCCTGGAGGTGGTTCTGCAGGCGGGTCAAAAGATAGGGAAAGCGGAGAGCCATGAGCATCTTCGGAACACGGAGAAAGTTCCAGGAACCGACAAAGAAGCCAAGTAAGTCGTAGGGAATCACCGTTATGATATCACCAAGCAAGCGCCGTGACTTCCAGTACTCCTCGAAAATCAGCTTGCGGTCAGTGATGTGCATGATTTTCCCTTGTTCCGTAATGTCTGTAAACGCGAATACCTTCGCTTGTAGGTAGATGTTCAACAGGAAGAAGAAGTCCGTCACATAATCCACATATATACCGGCCCCAAGGTTGTCGCTGAAACAACTCCCGTCCGTCAGAGTCACCGCATAAAGCCTCCAGGGGACGATTAATGTGCACCACGAAGTACAAAAGAAGCAAAGTAAGTCCCACACTTTCCGCCACTTTGATGTCGCCAGTAAAACAAAGTAGTCCGGCATCAAGACCTTCATCTCATCCTCGTCGTCTTGGTCGTCGATCATACTGGCAAACTTCTTCTTGCTCAGCATATTCTTCTTGAAAATAACGATTTGCTTGTGAATATTATTTCGAGTCGTCCACCAGCTGATCACCAAGTTGGTGATGCCAGGATGGTAATTGATCTCAGTTTTGATTGCGGTGGAGGCTTCAGCGGCGGCCGCAGCAACCGTTCCTGGGGACATCCTTGATGATGGCGTCCCGGGGGACCTAGAGGAGGAGGAAGGGGACAGCATGTACCTCCGAGCACTCTCCACATTTTCATCGGTCTCCTCCAGTATGGCTCCGCCTTGATTGGAATTCTTCTCTTTGTCCGCCAACATCTTTTCATGCAAAGCCTTCTCAGCTTGTAGCTGGAGGAGCAGAGACCGCGGGAGTAGCTGCTTTTCCAGCTCATCTGACGTAGACGATCGGGCGCTGTTTTCATTGTCGTTGTCACTGTCATTCTTGTCGAAGGAGGAATTATCAACACCATGGGAACGCTTACGCGATTGGTTCTTGCTCTTTTCTTGTTGGGAGACAAAGTCCTCGTCTATGGTACCAAGCTGGTCCAAGTTAAGTAGGTTCGTGATGCGAGTGAGCGAATCGTTTATGTCGTGCAGCTCACTGTCGAATCTCGGATTGTTCATCAAGTCGTTAAATTTCGAACGATCGAGAAGAACCAACTCAGAGTAGGTACCAGTCTTGTAGGTAACTTCGCTGACGACATCGAAGAAAAACTCAAAACTGCCGAAGAACTCGCCAGCGAGGAGGGAGGTGACAGTTGCCGGTGCAGCGGAAATGGCGGAGGGGGGATCGTCGCCATGAAATGATGTATTCTCTTTTTTCGCATTCATAATGGAAGCTGTCGCCAAGATGTTCACCTTCCCGAACCGGATAAAGAAAATGGAAGATATCGGCGAGTTTTCCATGATCACAATTTCGTTTGGACTATAAGTACGCGGGACGAGTATTTTGACGATCTCCTCACATAAATGCAAGTTGTTCGTCCCTATAACAAAAGGGTGCCCGCGCACCAAATGCTCGCTCAGCATGAGCACCTCGGTCTTGAGGGATTGCGGGAGTTCGTCAAGAATCGCCATCTCCAATTTCCCGAACTGCACATTGAACAGATAGTCGTAGTGGTTCTTGAGTTTAAGATGAAGATCCTCCGGAAGTCCCCTCATCGTTATGTAACTGCTCAGGACCTCCATTTTTTGGCGATACTCCATCGACAGGATGTCCTGGTTAGCAATAACCGAGGACATGACGGCGATAGTCATAGCAAAACTGAAACTTCCTACGAGCATTAGGACCGTCGTGAAAATTCTCTCGTTGACATTGTTTGAGGTAGAAACGTCTCCGTATCCGACAGTGTAGAGCGCTTGGGCGACAACGTAGACCGCCGAAGAAATCTGCTCGAGCTCGTTCGCGTCCGTGATGTTATTGAGCGCATTTGAGTTCATCCAACTTTCTTCCGTGATACAGACACCACCAGTCGTGGTTACATCAGTTACTATCCTTTCGTCGCAACCGATGTATATCAAAAAGCAGCTGAAAACCTGCACGGCGACGACGAGCAAGAAGATAATCTTGCTGCGACGAGCGAAGCGACGAGCGAAGCGAGTTGCAATGGTAGGGGCGTTGGTGGTGTTAGAAATGGAAAAGAATTTGGTAGCAGCAACGTTACATTTGGAAGTATCAGGCATGTACATTGATATCCAGTACTCACCTAATCTCAATGACAGTCATGTTCACCTCAACTTGTTTACGGGTAAAGTAGACCACGATAAACTTCCAGTAGTCAAAGTAGCGAACAAGCTTGAGCATTTGAAATGAAAGGAGTAAGCTCGCCGTCTGTCTCGGCAGAAAAATCTGTCCCACAAAGTAGAACGGAAAGAAGCCGACGAGATCCCAGAGCAGCCAGGTTCTAATGTAGTCGGAGAAAATTCGAGTCGGCGCTGCGACGACGATGCCCTGCTTCTCGTGGGCGAACAAGAATCCGCGAAGGACCAAGTCGATGAAGAACACGGACTGGATTATTATGGCCGGAATCGTGATGTAAATAGGCTCGACGTAGTTGTCCCTGATTCCAAAGACGATGCGCGTGGGAATGACAAAGGCATTGATCAGGTAGAGGAAGAAATTTATTGTCTCCCACACTGCCCTGAATTTGCTGCTGGGAAGGCGCCACGGGTGAACTGAATTTGGTGAGGAGGGGGGACCATTGTTTTTGTTCTTTGTTTTTGTTTTTTGATTTGATGATCCCAATTCGTTTGTCAGTGTGTTGTTGTTGTTGTTGTTGTTGTTGTTGCTGATGTTGAGTTGGTTCATTATTGACCTTCGACGAGGTTCATTTGATGATGATTTAGATTTGGTGACGTTGATTTGGCTGAAAGGTTTTATTCGGGATGATCCTTGAGCAGAGGAAGTAAACATGTTGGCGTCCGAGAGTTGCGATTTCGGAGTGTGAAGGGCTTCGCGAAGAACGCGCTTCTGGGCAGTGTTCCGCCGCTTATCATTCGCCGAAACCTTTATTTTACCCCGTCTGATCTTTGAAGAGATCGAGGGGGATATGGCCGGGGGGGTGTGGTGGGGGTTGATGTTGTTGTCGTTGTTGTCGTTGTTGTTGTTGTCGTAATTTGTGGCATCAGCATTTATCGTCAAATTCAAACGGTTGTGCTTGGGTGGGTGGGCATTTGTGCCCGTGGTGCTTGTTGAGGGGTTTTGTGCTGAGGGATTTTGTTGTTTGGGGTGGTTTGTTTCTAAGTCAGAAGCATATGCGTGGTCCGACATAGTGAGTGGCTGACTTGACTGATACTATGGGAGTTCGTTTTTTTGGTTACAAACTGCAGGAACTTCAGCTAGGGTGTCGAAGTTGAAGACCAGTTCATCCTAGTTTTGGAACCACAGTTGAGTGGGAGAAAGCATGCAATTGACAAGGGAAGTTAAAGGGGTTGGGAGATACTTTTAGGGTAAATAAGGTCGATCTGCGGACCTTGTAGTAGGTACCAGAAGTTGTGGTAAAACCTATTTATAACACTTTTGAGTTTTAATGGAACAGAGAGGTGATATGAAACTGTCAGGGGGTGCGAAGTGTGAGAAGGTTGGCATTCTGGCATTCTGTTTTTTGTTGCAAATATATAAACAGACACACACGCATTAAATAAATAAAGAAACAGCATGTATAGCCGGGGCTTGGGGGGCGGCATAACGGCCCCGCCCCCGCCTAACTTCAAACCCCCTCCCACCAACAGAAATGTAAACATCCCAACACGAAATGCTCTCACTAACCAACTCTTTCAGATGCAGCTAAGGTTTCAAGACGCTGCCAGTAACATCCAAGATATCCTCAACGCGAGAAAATCGAAAGAAGACAGGAAGAAGCAGCCGGATGATGGTGGTAAGGAGGATGAGGAGGATAGTAGCGATGAGGACAGCAACCGGCCCATCAAAACCACGACCCAGATCGCATCCCAGCTCATGATATGGAAGGACGACGTCGCGCAGTTGTTAGAAATGGTCCAAGGACACATCGTACGCTGCCAAAAGATTGAGGACCAAGAAACGAGGAGCCACAAACCGACTGAAACTCAGATTGACTTCAGGAGAAAGAGAATCAACGAGTTTTTGTTGTCCATGAAGGCGGATCTTCGGGCGCTGACAAGATACGCGGCAGAAATTTGCAAAGGACGATACGAAAGCGAGGAAAACTTCATGACGAGATACCAGAACAGCGGAGTTAGTGTCATCAACGCAGCCTACTTGGTGAACAGCAAGAGCTTTTGGCGGCAGAAGACGGATGACCTTGAGAACAAGCTGGTTAAGCTTAGGCCAATCGAGGCTCGGTCAGCGTCGGAGCAGCTCGAGGAGGGGGAGGGGGAGGGCAACTCTCAGGGTGGTGGTAGAGGTGGAGGTGGAGGTGGAGGTGGAGGTGGAGGTGGAGGTGGAGGTGGAGGTGGAGGTGGAGGGAGAGGGAGAGGTGGAGGTGGAGGGAGAGGCGGAAGTGGAAGTGGAAGTGGAAGTGGAAGTGGAGGTGGAGCGAATTCGAGGGGGAAGCAGAAACAAATCACAGCCCTGGAACTTGTTGATATTTTCGAACAGAGACAACAGCTCATTATGTTCATAATCAACGAGGCGATGCAAATTCAGGGAGAATTCGAGGGCGAATACGGAGGAGAGAGCAACGCAGTGGAAAAAATGTTGGTCAATAGGGACCAGCGGGAAATCAGCGGCGCCGTTCGGCAGTTTCTAAGGGTCACAGAGAACTTCAACGAGATGATGGAGGGGGACGTGGACGGTGCGAGAACCGTGGCCAAAAGTGTCGGCATCAGCCGAGAGATGGAGAGACTGAATAAACTCGTGAGCGACGAGGAGGCAAAGTTTGCCCTTATCGACAATGAAACGACCAGGTGCAAGAGGAGCAGGAACGAATTCATGAACACGGAGATGCAGAGATCATTACTGACCCGCTGGGTGGCAACGCTCGACGAGCTGGAGTATGCCTTGAAGATCCTACAGCACAGGGAGGACGAATTACACGTGCTGATAGAGAAGAACGAAGCCGAGGAGGCCAAACTGAACGTCAGCGTCGGAAATCTGTTGGAGGAGAAATCGTCCGCGGCCAAGAAACACGAAAAATTTCTCAGCCAGGTTAGGCCCCAGATGATGAAATTGGAGAATGACAGCAAGAAACACCAGAGGACACTGGAGAACTTGTTGTTGGACGTAAATTTGACCACGGGATTATTCAAAAAGAGGGAGACAAAGGTAGCACAGATTGCGGCGAAAATAAGCAAGACCAGGGACGCAAAGAGTCAGGTCGAAGTGGAGAGGAGGCGTTATCAGGTCGAATATGCTACGCTCGTAATCGACAGCAAACGGAACAGCAAGATTTTACAGGTCGTAATGGACTGCAATGACGTCGCAAAGAAAGACTTCATCGCCAACAGGACGGTGAAAAACGAGTACAAGGAAGAGATCATCGACAACGAATCGCTACTGAAGGAGTTGGCTGAGGAGAAAAAAGATTTGGGCGAGAAAGTCAGGGTTACGAAGGATCTCCTTGAAGAGCAGGAAAGGAAAAATAGGTATCTAGCCACGTTTCACAGCAAGCTACAAGGTGATCTAGACAAAAAGACTGCCGAGGTCGCGGACGTCCTGAGCAAATTCAACGACGAAAACCACCAGGTACTGCGCAACCTCCAAAAGGACGTCAAGGATATCATACTGAAAAACAAGGAGACCAGGGAGGAGATCAAGGCCGCGAAAATCAGGTGCGAAGAACTCACCAAAAACGCAGCACTTGTAGAGGGAAAATTGAAGGACACATTGGTAGAGTTCAGTTAGTGGTGGGAGTTAGTTAGTGCTGGGAGTTAGTTAGTGCTGGGAGTTAGTTAGTGGTGGGGTGGGAGTTAGTGAGTGGTGGGAGTTAGTTAGTGGGGTGGGGTGATGTAGCTTCTTTACCATCATCGTTGACGGCAAACAGGGACAGGGGGAGTAATGGCTTCGTAGATTTGATTTTGTATGGTTCGTAGAAAAGGGAAAAAAGGATGTCACCCTGACAAAACATCCAAGGCAAAGAGAGCGGAGGAGAACAAGAAACGACCCAACGCACACTAGAAAAGTGGGTGAATATAATGAAAAATTAGGGACCGTACTTTTACGATAAAACACCAGCAAATAAAACTCGCATTATCAATTTGCTCCGATCCGATCGATGCCCCCTACGACGCTTGGAAGGAAGGACCGACGACCGACGCCAAAAAAATAAATAAAAAATCTTGGTGTGGTGCCCTTCATCTCATCTTATCACCACACATTCCCCCACCCGCTAATGAAGCAAAAAAAGAGAGCCGCCGTTGCACCTTTTATTCCTTCACGACAGCCACTGCCTACGCCACACGAAGATCCCGTTTAAGCCCACACGTTCGCGAGGATGTTCCTCTCGCGGTAACCCCTAAACAGTGGGCAAAAAAAACACCGATAGAGGGACTCGAACCCTCGGCCACACGATTAAAAGTCGTGCGCTCTACCGACTGAGCTATATCGGCGGCTTTAACCTGTCGGCTTTAACCTGGATAATTTCATCCTTCATATAAAACGGATAGGTTTAGGTCAACCTCACACAAACCAAAATTTATGGTTCAACCTTCACACCAACCAAAATTTAGCTTTGGTCCTGAATTTTTTTTTCTCATGCCCAAAAAATGGGGTCTCCATGGAAAAGTTGGAAGAGCTCTAGCGCAACAGTCTTTACCGATTTTTCATTAAAAGAACTTCAGGACGCATCCAATAGTATTCACTGATAGCTACAGCGACCAGCAATAGTCATCGTAACACTCCCACCTTAAACGGACCA
>ERZ651776.3856-NODE-3856-length-14419-cov-6.192581_pt1 | contig 14419 bp, 9 predicted proteins | sample MGYA00514761_ERZ651776 | MGnify/ENA metagenome assembly ERZ651776 | reverse complement strand
CCAGGCGAGCATTAGTGAATCTGCTCTTATTCAGACACAGAGCTCACATAATTTATTGATAGTCCATCGAATTTGCCAAAAAACAGGCAAGTTGTGGTCGTTGTGTTCTCCATTATTTTAGCCTTTTTCTTTCCCTCATCTTTAGTCTTACATAGCATTCCTATTCGTCGCTCATCGACGCTTCTTTTTATGACCGCCGTCACCTAGCTGTTTCATGTTTGAGCCGTTTTAGAGTTAGCCGTTTTCGATGTATTTATTACGGATCATTTCACCTGTGCGTGGATCCTAATACTCTTCGGTAATTTCGGTGGTCTAGGCACCCGTATGATCTCGCTTCGTCTTCTTTGTTATTGTTTTCTACTGACCGTTTTAGATCACCGTTTGCTGTTGGATTGACTCGCCCATACCCATACCACCGCCCATACCTCCAAAACTGCTAGATTAAAACGACTGGAAATGGCCACCACCACCACCAAAGCCTCCTCCTTACGACATCATGTTCATGCTCATTCCTCCGCCACCGCCGCCGAAGCCGCCTCCGAAGAAATCATCATCATCATCAAACATGCTGTTTCCAAAACCACCACCCATACCCATGCCTGCAAATGGATCTCTATTCTTCTTTTAACCTTTTGACCTGCCACCGCCCATTCCACCACCCATTCCACCACCCATTCCTCCACCCATACCTCCTCCCATACCTCCTCCCATTCCTCCATGCATGCCACCCATGCCTCCGAAGGGATGGCCAAAGCCAGCACCGCCGAAGAAATCATCCTCATCATCGAAAAAGTTTGCAAACGGATCCTTGCCTCCGAAGAAGTTCCTAAATATGTCATCTGCATTTTGCATGTTGAAATGTGCTGAGTGGAACTAACTATGGCCTCCAAAGCCAGGGCCAGCACCACCCCCGCCGCCATTAGACCTGCCGACACCTTCAATGAAATCTCGTCCATACATATCGTAGTCCTTACGTTTCTGTTGATCACTTAGGATCTAATATGCGTACGAAAGTTTTTTGAAAATCTCCTCGAGCATGGTGGAAGTTGGTGAGCTTTGAGAGTATTGTTAGGGATGTTCAATACATATTTTTTTGTGGGGACACTTTTTTCATTTTTTCGCAAACAAAAAAAACAAAAGGAAAAAGTCGAACCGACGACACAAAAAAGCAAGAAAAAGACAGTTTGGATAAAAAAGAATGAAGCTTTTGTTGTCCCCGTCTTCCTCTTTGAAGAGCGGCCCCGGCGCGGCAATGATGACCGCGAAACTCCTCCTTCGAGGAAGACGTTCTCAGCATCAGCATCATCGCGTCGTTCGGAGGATACCGGTGTTGGTTTCAACGTCTTCTTCAGGCAGTAATACTTTTTCTGACAACGAGTGCGATTGCGGTTTTTGTCCTTCGTGGGGAATGCGGATGATAAAACCTCCTCTTTCTTTTAACAGAATTCAACAGCAACAGCAAAGCAGATACTCATCATCATCATCATCATCGTCTACCAAATCCTCGTCCAACGATGATTCTCTTTACGAAAGGAAAAAGTTATCCTCGATTGAACCACCAACCGTGGCGAAAGAGTTGGTGGAGTATTTGAACAAGTCTTGGACGGCATTTCACGCGACGAAAAACGCGGAAGAGATGCTCAAAAAAGCAGGTTTCGTAAAACTGGACGAGGACAAGAGTTGGTCGTCGTCGAGTTCGAATTCGAATTCGAATCCACCGTTGAAACCGAACGGGAAATATTATGTGGTGAGGAATCAAAGTTGCATCGTGGCGTTTTGTTTGGGTGGAGAGTACGTCCCGGGCGATGGGTTTCACATCATCGCCGCGCATACCGATTCGCCGTGTCCCAAACTGAAACCAGTCTCCAAGCGGAAAGAACGCGCCGGGTGCATAGGCGTCGGCGTGCAACCGTACGGGGGAGGATTGTGGCACACGTGGTTCGATAGAGATTTAAGTGTTGCCGGGAGAGTTTTGCTGAAGAAGAACGACGGTCGAGTCCAAAGCGAGTTGGTGAAGATTGAGCGCCCGATCGTGAGAATACCGTCGCTGGCTATACACTTGGATCGAGAAATCAACCAGTCTGGTTTTAAACCAAACTTGGAGACGAACTTTGCGCCCATCTTGGCCACGGCAATTAAAGCCGAACTCGAAGGTTTCAATAATAACAGAGAGAATAAAAACAAGGACGCCAACAACGATAACAGCAGCAGTTCTAGCGGAGGTGAAACGATGCATCATCCTATCATTCTCGCCATACTCGCCGAGGAGTTGAAGTGCGAACCGGAAGACATCATCGATTTTGAACTCAACGTGTGCGACACGCAAAAGTCTCAAATAGGAGGAGCGACGAACGAATTCATATTTAGTGGAAGACTCGATAACTTGTGCTCTTCTTTTTGCGCTTTGAAAGCGCTCATAGACGCCTCGAAGGATTCGTCTTTGAAGAAACACAAAGGGGCGCGCGCCATCGCTTTATTTGATAACGAGGAAGTTGGATCCGTATCGACAAGCGGCGGCGGCGGTACGGTTATGATTGAAGCCATTAAACGTGCGACTCTGAGTAGTAACAGTAGTAACAGTAGTAACAGCAGTGGAGGAGAGAGTGATGTCATCGAACAATGCCTCGCGAAATCGTTCCTCGTCAGCGCGGACATGGCGCACGCCATCCATCCAAACTACACGGAAAAGCATGAAGAACAACATCAACCGTTATTTCACAAAGGCGTTGTCGTCAAGCACAACGCCAACCAACGGTACGCGACGACCGCACTCACCGCGTACATGTTTCGAGAATGCGCTAAACTCAGTGGTATCCCTACCCAAGAGTTTGTCGTGAAAAACGACATGGGCTGCGGATCCACCATCGGTCCAATCGTCAGCGCGCAAACCGGCATCCGAACCGTCGACGTCGGCGTGCCGCAGTTATCCATGCACTCTGTTCGAGAAATGATGGGCACCGAAGACGTGGACATATGCCATAAACACTTCTTGGCGTTTTACGAGAACATTGCCAAAGTGGATGCCAACGTTCAGATGTCCAGTTAGTCAAGAACTGATGCGAGAGACTTTGTATAATAAATATGAACAAAACTCGTTACAAAAAACGCACTCGTGCTTTGTACTCTTTGAACGGATCTTCGCGTAATGTTGAAGACGTTTTCTTCATCATCATCATCTCTGAACCACCGTTACTCGTCGAGAAGCATCGTCCTCGTCGGCGAAAACAAAAGGCACTCGCGTCCTCGTTCTCGTCCTCGTCGTCGTTCAATTCTTCTCGTACACGCGAAGAAAAAAAGCGGATTCGCCGCCGAGTTGATGAAAAAAAAAGAGGAGGACGACGACGACGATGACGGCCCAAGCACGAGTACTAGTAAAACGAACGAAAACGAACGGTGTCCGTGCGGCTCTTCTAGCTCTTACAAGTCCTGTTGCCGCCCGTATCACGATTTGGAACGATATCCACCCGACCCGGTGACTCTGATGAAATCTCGATTTTCAGCCTACGCCAAAGGCAAAGCGAAATACGTCGTTATGACCACGCACTCGGAAAATGAAATCAAAAAAGACGGGAGCAAAACAAAGAGCGGAGTGAAAGTGAGCACGTTAGAAGCGGACGTGATCGCGACGTGCGAAAAAGTTGAATTTTATGGATTGAAAATCGCCAACGAGAAGAAGAAGAACGAGACGGAACATCTGGTTTCTTTCAGTTATAACTGCCGTGTGCGAGGTCAAAAAGGTTTCGATCGAGGCAGAGAGGAGACGCAGTCGGAGCTGTCCACGTTTAGGAAAGAGGAAGACGGGAAATGGTATTTTCTTGATGGGATTCAAGGCGCTTGATTGTCGCGTTTTGCTTCTGTGTATTATGATAAACTATTTCTAACATTTACTATCGCTACTACTACTACTACTATCACCATCATCGTCATCATCAAGCGACTGCTTCCCAGCCTCCGGAAAACATGCACGCGTCCGCCCCACCTTTACACTTCAAGCGTTGACTCGTATCGGTTTCGCACGAAAGCAAAGCTGTGTTCTCGCCTTGCGAATGTGACAACGAAGGATAGCAACACGTGGCCGGCCACGGGAATGCTCGAAAATTCTTACCGATGCCTACATTTTTCAAGCCCGAGTTTCGTTGCCAACGCAACATTGCTCTTTCAAATCCAAACTCTTTTAAACCTTTCGCTCTTTCGAGAACGAACTTTGCATCTTTCTCGTCGAAAAACTCAAACTTATTCATCGCTTCTTCGATGCGCATATTCGCGAGTTCACTTAAACACGTGTCTAATTTGTCCCCGAAGGAGTTTTTGCCCAAGAATCCATCTCTCGCGTGACACCTGTAATCCAACATCACGCTCAAGCTTACCGAGGTTTTTACTCTCCTCGCATCTGCGTCGCCGTTTACGTGTGAGTTAGAAAATCTCGCAATGCTGAACTTTTCGCTCCCTGGTATGAATACCGACTCCGTCACGCACGCTCTCCAACCGCGTCCAAACATTTGATCGTTATCTATGAATGTCATTTTCGAATACGTTTCGTTCACCACGTCGATGAATATATTTTCACCGTGTCGATCGCATTGACCTAACAAAGCATCCATCACCGCCGCTTTCACGACAGACTCGTGATCGACGTTCGCCAACGCGTCGCGAGCGCCAATCGGGTCACTTTTCACCAGCCGTCCATCTAATTGCGTGATTGAAATTCCCGGCGCGATAGACATGAATAGCGCGTCCGTTTCTATCTTTCGAGTATTGCTGGGATGCACGCTCTTCACGCGCTCTGTCCAGTGTCGCACGGAAATTTCCGACGCGTCGCAATAATCGAGAATCTTTTGCATCGTCACTGAATTCCGCATCGTTCTCACGGCTTTCGTGCGCTGCGGCGACGTCGCGTCTACGATTACGTTTCCTTCTTTTCGATAGCACACGCCGGCGCCGCCTTGATCCACCGTCGCGCCGTCCGGTTTCTTTTTTTCTCCCACGCACCACATCTTTGCAATCGCCCACTCCTCGTCTTCTTCGTCGCTCTTCGTCGTCGTCGTCTTCTTCTCTCTCCTTTTCACTTTCACCAGCGTCGCCGGCGATGCGCCTATTTCCGGTTCGTACGTCTTATTTTTCATCGTCACCGTTCTCACCATCTCTTTCAAAACGTGCGTGCACCCGAAGCACACGTCGCACTTCTTGCCGTTTTCCGCGAGCTCTTTCGCTTTGGCGTTGTCGTGCCCTTCGTCAGAGGACGAAGAAGAAGAAGACAAAGAAGAGGAACGGCGAAAACGCTCGTTTTTGTCCGCTCCTCTTTCTTCAATACTTTCTTCAAAACCTTTGTCTTCTTCTTCTTCCGATACAGTCGCGCATCTTTGGCACGTCCCGCACGACGCGGCGAACGACGATTCAGACGACGAACCCGAAGGCGCTTTCGCCACCACGAAAACGACCAAATCCTCCTCCTGAAGAAGAAGAAGAAGAAAAACAGCACACGACAACAAAAGAAGAAGAAGAATCATCTTTTGCGATCGTTTTTGTCGTCGTCGTCCCATCATTTTTATCATCAGTAGTGGTGGTATACTCGTCGCGCGCGCATCGTGAAAGACATCCTCCTCATCTCCGCTCTCAACAAAGGCAGTTAGTTGTTGTAGAGAAAAATGTGGATTTTCGATGAAAAAAGTGTCTCCTCTCTCTGCTCTGCTTCTGCTCATCATCATCTGCTTTTATTGCGAAAAAGAGGACGATGATGATGATAAAATCTCTCTTTTTTTCTCCTCCTCTGTGTTTTCTTCCGCTCTCTTCTAAAAAAGAGGGCGTGTGCCACTTTTGTAGAAAAGGATACGTTTTTACGGGGAAGAAAACCACAGATAAACACGCACACTCACGTAAGAGTGTTTCAGAACAGACACGACGCACTTTCAGCACTACTTTCAGTACTTTTGTTGGCGCTGTTTTTAGAAGATATACGGTGTTTCTTCAACCTCCTCGCGCGATGAAGACGACGACGACCTGCTTTTGCATCGTCCTCGTGATGATGTCAGGGGGCGTGTGGCGGCCGACGACGACGAGTTCGCGAGGTGGATTTTTTTTACTCGGTGCGGAAGCGGCGGAGTTAGAGATTGGTTGGGATGGGTTGGTGTATACCGTCGACGACGATTCGACTATTCAAGAAACGAGAGATTTTGACGGCGTGACGAAAACGATCGGACCGTATTATCTCTCCGAGCGCGCGCAGCACATCAAAGACGAGTTCATCGTACCGTACGACTGGGATGATTATTTGCAAGATTTTGAATCGTACATGGATGAATTTTGCGAAGTTTCTGGTGGCGACGATTGGACTAAGTTTACTGGCTACGCGTTCACGCCATCTAATGGTGGCACGAGAGTTACTTCGGATGCGTTCATGACCGATTACTTGACGGACACCATCACTGCCGCCAAGGCGGGGACTGCGCCAGCCGACGGAGCCCTCGAAAAGGTTGAAAAGACCGTCAAGGACATGTGCGGAATTCACGCCGTTTTGCGCTATTTGTACTTGGGCTACGCTACGGTTAACGATGATACCAACTGGGATAGAGCTGCGGCGGTGTATTACGGCCAAAATAAACTTGGATCTCTTTATCATCGCTCGGAGTATTTGGGTGGACAATTTGGTACGACGTCGGGCGGCAACTCTGCTACGAATGTAAAGATCAACGCAGCTTTTAGACAAGGCAAACAATCTTCGTCGATTGCGACGAAAGCTGAAAAGTACGAGATTATTGAGCACCAAATGCGCATCGTGTACGCGCAAGGTATCATTAAGTACGCTCTTCAAATGGACCACGCAATTGCCGAAAAAACGGCGACGAAGTACATGGAAGCGCAAGCGGAAGGTCAAGCATTCGCTCGTATTCTCGCACCATGGGTAAACGGATACGAGCCGAAGAACGCGACGGCGTTAGAAGCTATGTTTGACACGTCTAAAGTTCCGCGAGGGTACGCGCATTACAACTACTGCGCGGCAAAAGCGATTTTGCAATCGGACATCAACGGCGGGATTTCTGACGAAGAGATTGGAACTTACGACCACATGGATGAGATTATCTGTCCGACAATCGACGCGCATATGAGCAATTTGCAAAGAAGTGGTACGGATACATACACGCCGCAATCCATTGTCGGTCCAGACTTGTCCGTTTCGCAGGCGGTTTCGCAAGTGAAAACGTTGCTCGGGGACTCGTCCGACTACGCGACCATTAAGGAAACGTACACTGAGTTGGGATTACGCGCGTTGGCTGATACCGATCACACGGGCGAGCCTGTTTGGGACGCTTTCAAGGCGCACTTTGGTTCTGCCACGTGGATTTCTGACTTTGTCGATCAAATCTGCGATGGCACGACTTTATCTTCGCACCCGGGCGCGAGAGCGGAACTGCTCGAAAAGACCGTCATGGACGCGTTGCAAGTGCAAGCGATCATCAGCGATCTCTATCAAGGCTACTCGAACGACGACCAGGATAAATGGGACCAAGGTGCGGCGAAGTTTCACGGCGCCGGCGACAGTTACGACTCCACCGTCTTTGCGCGCGGCGACAAGAGAGCGGCCAACTACGGCACCTTGCAATCGGGTACTGTCGCGAAAGCGAACAGTGCCATCGCGACTGCCTTGGCCTCGGGTAATACTATGGCCAACTACAACACGGTGTTGAAAAACATCAAAATTATCTACGCGCAAGCTACTATTCGATACGCGTGGCTTATCGATCGCGACGTTGTTGAAGGCACCGATTATCGCGAACACCAGGCGGAAGGGTTGGCGTTTTTCAGAGTCATTGCGCCGTGGGTCAAATCTATCGACAGCTCCGGTTACGATACCGTATCTCAAATCTTCGACACGACGAAGAGGCCGTTTTCAGTCATTGGTCACTCGTATTGTCTCGTTGAACAAATCATTACGGATGCTTTATCCATCTCCAATACGGACTTGGGCAACTTGGAAGACGCTACTTCTTTGGCTTCGTGTTCAAACGTGGCAACTTCGAAGGTCATCTCCGAAGGTGACACTACGCTTTTCACGGCAACGACTGATATTGGCGCTTCTTTAGAGACGTCCAATCTCGTTTCTGACGTCAAAGCTATCCTCGATGTTACCTCGCCAAACTTTGCCGCGATCAAGGCAAAATACAGATCGGACGGTTTGCGCGGCATGGCGGACGCGGACAGATCTGGCGAGCCCGCGTATAATCTCTTTTACGCTTATTACGCCTCGAAGACGTGGATTTCAGATTTCCTCTATCGCGCAACTGATGGCACGGCGACGTCTAATTCAGAACCGGCACGATTGGAGGCGGTTGAGAAAACTATGTGGGACGCGACCATGGTGAATGCGATCGCGTCCGACCTCTATCGGGGCATCTCGGACAAGAATGCGTGGGACGCTGCGGCGGCGAAATATTTCGGAAAAGCAACGACGCGATCGACGACTATTTACGGGCGCGCGAATAAGCGCGCGGCGAATTTTGGAACCTTAAGTTCGGATGGAGTTACGGCCAAGGTGAACGCCGCGATATCCGCCGCGTTCAAATCTGGACAAAGCCAAAACAACCACGACATCATCTTGAAATCAATCAAGACTATCTACGCGCAGTGTGCCGTTAGATACGGTTTGATGTTAGACCAAGACGTGGCCAGTGGAGCAGATTACCGCGAGCATCAAGCGGAGGGATGGGCATTCTGGAGAGTCCTCGCGCCGTGGGTATCGGAAGTCGATTCGAGCGGAGCGCAAGTTTTGGATTACATGTTCAACACGGCGACGACGCCGAACCACGCGAACCACTACTGCTTTGCGGTGAATGTGGTAAAGAATTTGAACATAGCCGCGGACGACATGGGTGTCCACGAAGGCGCGCCGTCTCTCGATAGTTGCGTTGGTATCGAACCGACAATTATCGGAGCGACGCCTTCCTCTGGTTTTACCCACTTTGCGGCGAAGAGCATGTTTTTCGTGTACTTTGCGGCGACATTCTTGGTAGCTTCCTTGGCTTTGTGTGCGCTTTAATATAACAACAACAACAACAACAACACTGAAAAGTATACGACGAACAAAACGGAACGATTAAATAGGAAAGATGGAACAAATACGAAAGTGAGTACTCGTACTATTATAGGAAGGGATTGGTAAAATGCAATTCTCTCTCATTTTTTTATTCACACACAATATCAAACTAATGAGACACACAAACACCAACATACAAATTCGTCTCGAATACCGCCGTTCCTTTCTTTTACTCTCGCTATCTTTCCCGCACGCACTCGCGTCTTCTTTTTACGGCCAAATCGGCAACCCTTTTCTATTGACGGAGAAATTATCGCCGTACGCCTTTGGTTGCGTTCCTATCTTCCCCGCGCCCGGGATGATCGAGCTCCCACGTTGCGTGAAATGCTCCGTCTCTTTCTTCTCGAGAACTTCCAACGACCACCCTCTCTTTTGGCAGAATTTCTCCATCGCTTCTCTCGTTTCAAACTCCAACGTTTTCGGTACTTTACCTTCGGAACCGAACGAAACGTACCCTTGCAAAGGGTTCTCCCAGTGGTTGACCTCTCCGCTCGCCGTGGCGTCTCTCAACCTCCACGGGTTAGAAATGTACGACGCGCCTTGCGACGAGGCTATTTTCGACGGCTTAAACCCAATCACTTTCTTAAAGTGCTCGCCTTCCCGCAACGTGTTTTTCTCGAAAGAAGAACTCGTGTGATGATGATGTGGAGACGTTGAAAATTGGTTCGTTTTCATCATCGTCGACATCATCATCATCGCGCTCCCCGCAGGAGCAAAAGAAGAAGAAGACAAAGAAGAAGAACACGAGGAAAACGACGACGACGCGCGTCTCGCGCACATCATCGTCTGCTGCACCACCGTTCGTCGCAACGAGGGTACTAACTGTGTCATTTTCTTTTTATTAAATACGAGTATCAGTAAGTATAGAAGGGGGGTTATTCTGTGGGAAGGTGTTTAAAGTTATAAATACAACTCGTAACGAAAACGAAAGAACTGCAAAGAAGTCAATTTTGTGTTATTTTTGTGTTATTTTGACACCACACAAAACGCTCGAAAAGTGCTGCACACACGCACCAGTACTGCTAAAAATCGAAAGAAAGAAAGAAAGAAAGAAGAAGACAAATGCCGAGAACACCAACTCTTCTGGGAGGAGGAGGAGGAGGCGCCGGCCTTGGAGGTGTTTTAGGAGGAGGAGGATCATCTCGAAGTGGTGGTGGATTGTTTCGTCTGAAACTCTCCTCTCCGCTGTGCATCGCGGCGGTGATGAGCGTCACGTTTTTCGTCTACGTTTTCTCCAACTCCTCCTCTTCTGCTATCCATCAACATCATAATCATAATCATCATCGTTTGCAACAACAACAACAACAACAAAACAGTCGACGGTTCGGAGGAGGAGCGTCCGAACATCATCATCGTCGTCATCATCGCGACGAGGTCGACGATTTCGAAGACGACGATGAACTTCACGACGACGCGCATTCTTCTCGCAACAGCTACCATCGCAATCATCATCAGGAAGAGGAGGAAGAAGGAGGAGGAAAAAGCAACACAATTTTAGGAAGAGAGAGGACGAAAAAGAAAGGATCCGGGGCCGGGTCGTCGTTGCCAAAATCATCGGTTTCCTACCCGAAGGCGAAGAAGGATAGCGCGAGTCTGATCGCGCAGAGTTGCAACGGAGGGAATTCTAATGATGATAATAATAACAACAACAATAGCGAAGGCGAGGACCAACCGAAAGTGTTTCTCGTCACCGGTACGGCTGGCTTTGTCGGCTACCACGTCGCGACGAAACTGAAAGAGAGAGGTGATTACGTCGTCGGCTTGGACGTGGTGAACGATTATTATCCGCAAGGTTTGAAACGCGCGAGGTTAAAGGAGCTCAACAGAGCGGGCGTGCACACGGTTGAAGCAGATTTGAACGATCAAGAGACGCTCGCGGAGATGTTTTCTTTGTGCACGTTTACGCACGTGTTGCACCTGGCGGCGCAAGCGGGCGTTCGATACGCGGCGAAGAATCCGCACGCGTACGTCCACTCCAACGTTGCTGGTTTCGTGTCTCTCATGGAAGTTGCCGTGAGACAGCGACCGTTTATTCCCAGAGTCATTTTCGCCTCTTCGAGTTCTGTGTACGGGTTGAATACGAAAGTACCATTTAGCGAAACGGATATGACTGATTCCCCTGCGAGTTTATACGCCGCGACGAAGAAATCAGACGAGTTGCTCGCACACACGTACAACGCCATACACGGCGTCGCGGTGACAGCGTTGAGATTTTTCACCGTGTACGGTCCTTTAGGGAGACCGGATATGGCGTACTTCTCGTTTGCGAACAACATCGTGAAAGGGAAACCAATCAAAATCTTCACTGGCCCGGGCGGCTCAGAGTTAGCGAGAGATTTTACGTACATCGACGACGTCGCTAGAGGTGTCATCGCGAGTTGCGATACGAGCGAGCCGAGCAACACGCCGAGCGAGAAAACAGCCGGAAAGAAGAAACCAAAGTTTAGAGTGTACAACTTGGGGAACACGCACCCGGTGACGGTGTCGGACTTCGTGAGCACGTTGGAAAAGCATCTCGGGAAAGAAGCTATTCGAGAATACGTTCCGATGCCAAAGACGGGCGACGTTCCGTTTACGCACGCGGACGTTTCGGCGGCGAGACGCGATTTAGGATACGAGCCACGCGTCAGTTTGGACGAAGGTTTGAAGAAGTTTGTAGATTGGTACACGTCCTATTACGTGGACGGTAAACACTCCGAGGATCAAAACTACGTCCCGAATTAATAACAACAATAATTGCTAATAATAATAATTGCTCGTGATACCAGTACCTCGAGGTACCTGGTACTATGATTAGACTTTATTTAATAACTCGACTCTCGACTAATAACAAGAACACTACTACCGCTCTGCTGAAACGAGAATATACAAGTCTTTAAATTTGGAACCCTAAAATATTTATATTCCTTTTACTAAACCCTAACGTTCATGTTTTTCAAAAGAAGAAAGAGAAATCTTTCTCTTCCTTCTCTTTTCACTGAGAGAAGCTGATGTGGTCTAGTGGTATGATTCACCCTTAGGGTGGGTGAGGCCCCGGTTTCGATTACCGGCATCGGCCTTTTTTTTGCGTGCGGGGTAAAAGCTACTTTGAGCGCGTGCCTTTTTTTGCGTCGCCTTGTTCTACTTCTTCTACCGTTTTACACAATCAACTATATATTGCTATGACGACGCAGAAGAGCTTCTTCGACGTCGTCGCCTATATTTTCTCCTCCTGAATAATCTCCTTCTCGTTCTCGTTCTTGTTCTTCTTTTTCTTCTTCTAAATCATCTTCTTCTTCTTCCTCCTCCTCCTCCTCCTCCTCGAAAAACGAATCGTCTTTTTCTTCCTCGTCTCGCTCCACGGCGAGCTCGGCGCGAGAGACCGCCTCGGGCCAATCAATCGTCCACTGCGAGTTTTTAAACTTTGGAAACATTTCACCACCAAACACGACGAAGAGTACCCAAAACGCGTGGAAGAAAACGCCGATCGACATCCCGATCCATAATCCCACGAGAGACATTTTCCGTTGAAACGCTAAATACACGCCGACGGGAAGCGCGAGCATCCAATACGAGACGAACAAAGCGGGCATCGTCTTCGATTGAAAACCAGCGCCAGTAACGACACCCGCTAAACCCACTTGCACACCATCCAAAAGCATAAACAAGGAGACTAAATTCGTCAAAGGCTTGACGTAATTGTCCAAGATTATGCGCGCGGAAGGATCGTGGTCGTTCGAGTAAAGAGCGTTCATGCACTCGAAACCAAACGCGTAATAAAGAGAGGAAATCAAAAGCGTTCCTGAAAAGGCGCTGATAAACGAAGCCGTGGCGTATATTTTCGCCTCTTTCGCTTTTTTAGCTCCTAACGCGTTTCCTACGCAACTCGATGCGCCGCGTTGGACGCACCCGGCGATGTTATACACGACAATCATGGAATTCGTCTGGATCGTTTGCGCCGCCAAAGCGTCCTTCGCGTTTGGAAGTTGTCCCGTCAAGAGATTCATGAGATCCCAGGCCCACCATTCGAATATGGATAAAACCAAATTTGGAAGCGCAATCTTGAAAAACGTCGTCCATTTCGAAAACGCGGCTTTCCCGAACTGCGCGACGGCGCCACGACGACGACGACGACTGCTATTCTCGCTTTGACGACGAAGAACGAAACATTTCTTCACGTCCTCGTCCAAGACAAACGTCGAGAGACAATAACACGCGGCTTTAAAGACGTCGACTAAAGTCAGCGCTAACGGCGCGCCGACGAAACCAAACTTCATTTTTGCAATGCACGCGTACGTCAACAACATCGTCATCGGACTGCTCACGACGCTAATTTTCGCCACCGTGTTTGATTTCTTACACGCCAACAACGTTTTCAAACACGCGCACGAGAAACACTGCGCCAACAACCCAGGCGCGTACGCCATCGCGTACACTTCCACCAACTTTGCCACGTCTTTCGGAAACTTCATGAAACATAAAATCTCCTCCGCGAACGACCAAACAATCATCGCCGGCAACCAACACGTGCACACCAATATCGCCACCGCTCGCCAAAATAACTCCCCGACTCTCCTCCGTTTCTTCATCCCAAACGATTGACTGGAAAGCGTATCCAACGCGCCTCCGATTCCCCATAAAAAGCAATGCCCGGTGACTGAACATAAACTCGTTCCTAAACCGTACGCGGCCACGCAGGTTGTATCTTCGTGGTGCGAAATCAAGCTCACGGCGAAGAGAGACGCCACGGCGGCGGAAACGTTTTGCAAACACGTCGGCCAACCGATGGAGAATATGTGTTTGGTCGCGGTTGAAAGCGAGAGCGTGGACGACGATGCCATCCTTTCTTTTCCTCCTCTTCCTCCGTTTCTTCCTCTCTCGTCGTCGTCGTCGTTTGCTTCTTTTTCTTCTTCTTCTTCTTCTTCTTCTTCTTCGTCGTCTGATTCTAAGCGACGTCGACGACGAGAAGAAGAAGAAGACAACAACAACGTTTCAGAGCGAGACATCGTGAAATCCTCCGCCGTGACTCCAAACCCGAACAGAGAGAGCGAAGAAGACATAGTAACGCTCTTTTTCTCTTCTTCGTCGTCGTCGTCGTCTCTTCGTTTTGTCTCTTCTTCTCTTTTTAGTAAAACAACAACATGCTTTATTATATGCGGTGAGTTTGATGTGAAAATTCGTGTGTGTTTTTGTAAGGCGAAAAAAGCAAAAGTTCTTTTTCTTCTTTTGTTTTTTTCAAAGGAATCTTCTTCTTCTTCTTCTTCTTCTTCTTCTTCTTCTTCTTCTTCTTCTTCTTCTTCTTTTTTTTTCTTCTTCTTTTTTTAAATATTAATAAAAACTACTTTTTTTTTT
>ERZ651776.3848-NODE-3848-length-14430-cov-5.403957_pt1 | contig 14430 bp, 13 predicted proteins | sample MGYA00514761_ERZ651776 | MGnify/ENA metagenome assembly ERZ651776 | reverse complement strand
ACCATAGATGTCTCGCGAAAGGCCATGCGATTATTTTGCGAGACCAGCCCGGTAGGCCGGCGTTCCGGCATCTTTGGTACGAGGACCTCGGTGAGGTGCGTTGCGTTATATTTGTCATCGACACCTCCGACTACCGAAAATTTCCTATAGTTAAGAGCGAATTGATGAAGATAGGGGCCGACAAATCACTTGAAAATATGCCAATTCTCGTTCTTGGTAATAAAGTCGATTTGCCGAACTCAATCAAAGACGAACACGAGCTGGAAGATGCACTCTCTCTCGGCCGTTACCTCCGCAATGGCCGGCGGATGTGGACCCTCCGCATGTGCTGGAGTGGTGATATGGAAGGTGAGTAAAAAGGTTTGCCTGTGAATAAAGGAAGGCGCTTCTTCGGTAGTATCATATATGTCTATGGACTGCAAATAGCGAAACTCACGACTTCTTTTTCTTTTTCGTTTTCATTTTCAGCACTTGCAAATGCGCTATTGTGGGGTATAGAAGAGAGAGTGGAGTCAAAGATTGGGCGAGGAGGAAACTTGAAAAAATTCTCGACCCGAAAGGACTGATCGGAGATTGTTGTTCCAATTCCGTGGATAAATTATTGTAATAGATAACGATGATTGCTATTATTATTATTATGGGACTTTATTTTGCTTATTTTTTTTTGTTACCGGGGGGTTAAAAAATCAATGGGGTTAGGGAATCACTATAGCAAAGAGTGAGGCGGCGCGAGAAAGGTCATCGACTCAGGGGAGATGGGATCGAGCTGAGGAAGGGGAAGAAGTAGAAGAAGAAGAGGCTTGCAACTTAACTGTATAAAAAAAATAGAAATTTGTAACAGTTGCGGACAACCTGTCTCACTCGTATTTCTTGTGTTTAAAAAATACCCGCGCGAAGGTGGGCGTTGTTGCAATTATGAAAGGTAAACGGACGACTTCGAGACATTCATTGAGTACCAACCCTGTTGCTATTCGGCCATATTCAGGGTTGATTTTGCTTGCCATGTCAGTGTCCACCCCAATGTAATCCCCACAAATGTTGTCAAACCCTTGAATGAGAGCCAGCCCATCAATCTCAAAAAATTCCAAACCCCCTATACACAGCGGCATTGTAGCGATCCACAACCCCCACCAATACACCACAAACGGTAAACCGTACTCTGTGGCCATCAGCTTTCCCCTTCCCAAAAAACTATCGTACTTCCCACTAACTACCGCCTCCTGCATTGTAGCCCTCTTCAGGTTTGTCTCCGCCTCCTTCTTTAGCTCATCCCGCAAATGTTGAGGTAAGCTCGATACATGTGCTTGAAGTTGCGATTTCGTGAGACTCGTCCAATTCCCGTCGAAAGAGGAAGAGGAAGAGGAGGAGTGGCGAGCCAACCCTAATGGAGATAAAGCAGCGAGTCTCTGTATGAGTCTCGGTGCTGCCACTCTCAGGATAGACATTTCCAGTTTTCAGGGATGAGTGGAGGATTGAAGATCAGTGAGAGGGCAGGGTAGGAGATATTTGGAACCCTTAGTGGTGTGTTATCCACGAGAACGCGTTTAATGGACTTTCTGAGCGCAGCGATGGGGGATGGGGGGGGAAGAAAATTAAAACGGAAAAGCCACTATGATATACAAGTTTTTTTAACGAGATATCTTCTCTAATGTCCCACCCAAATTTTTTCTATCTTCCGTATGTTTTTCAAACTTTTTTGATTTTGCTAACCCTTTCACATGCACGTATGAATACAGGACACAACCTCCCTCACTCTCATTTTTTTTTCCCTCTCTTTTTCTCGCTGTCTCTTGCATCCTCTTCGGCCTTTCTCTTCAGACGGGGAGAGGTTCGACTGGCAGTTTTTGCAGAACCCCCCTTCTTCGCCGATGCAGCTGGCTTCTTCTTGCCATCTCCCCCTGCTTTGGTGGTCTTGGTTGGGGCTTTCTTCGCTGCCGTTTGTTTCGCTGTTTTTTTTTTTGCGCCTCCCTTCTTACCGGGGCCCTTCTTGGCAGTAGTTCTCTTTGCTGCAGACATCTTCGTTCCGCTTTTTGTTGCTGGAGTATTTTTGACAGAGGAGGTTGTAGTCTCATTGATCTCCTCCACCTCTTCTTCACCGGGAGTCTCAATGATGGTTGACTGCTCGACTGCAAGCGCCTCAGCTTCTTCCCTGGCAAGACGATCGGCTTCTTCCCTGGCAAGACGATCGGCTTCTTCCCTGGCAAGACGATCGGCTTCTTCCCTGGCAAGAAGCTCAGCTTCTTCCTTCTCTCTTTGTGCCTTCTCCTCCGCAGCTTGACGCTCAGCTTCTTCCCTGGCAAGACGCTCAGCTTCTTCCCTGGCAAGACGATCGGCTTCTTCCCTGGCAAGAAGCTCGGCCTCTTCCTTCTCTCTTTGCGCCTTCTCCTCGTCCCTCTCTTCTGGTTGGAGTGGGGACTTCTCTGGCTTGGAGGATTCGTCGGCAATGATGAGCTCCTCATCGTCGTCCTCGGTGCCGCTCAAGTCATCGTCATCGTCCTCCATCTCGTTCTCCTTCTCTCTTTCCCTTTCCTCGTTGGCGGGAACAACATTTGAACTGCGACCGTCCCAAGAATCGAAACACTGAGTCTCTTCGTCAAGACATTCTGCCATTTGTGTTTCCTCCCCTTCGTCAGCGTCCATCTGGAGATTTAGTTGAGTCTCGCCAAAGTGCTGCGTCTCCCCCCCCCCCCCCCGAAGTGGAATCGTTTTCCTGTGGCTCATCCGGCTCATCAAATTGAGTTCCGCCATCGTAATACTGTGTCATTTCCTGATCATCATCCATTACACTTTTTCGTGGGCCGATTAACTAATTTTCAGAATTTTAATTGTTATGCAATTTTTGAAGAAGGCGGGATCCAACACTCTGGAAACACGTGCAGATACAAAAAAGAAGACAAATAAATAATCTGGTCGTTCTCCCCTTCCTCCTATCGCTCCCAAAGCAGCAAAGAACAACCCAACAAACCCTACATGAAGAATGAGTAGTCCTCCAATCCATTTTGCAATAAGATCAAGGTGTGTGCTTCTACCTCCCACACTCTCGAACACTACCACCGAGGAGCCCACTTCACGATTTTCTGCTGTTGGAACCTCGGCAGCTTCTTCAGCCCACCGTATCGTAGAAGCAATTATTGAGATAAAGGGCGAGAAGATCTATAAAATTCATGAGTTTTCCGGGACAACAACGTCCTTCAAACTGTCCAAGAAGCTTCGAGTAATTGACTACGGGAACGATGTAATCATGAGCGGTATTATCGATGCCAAATGCCATCTTTGCGAGCCTGGAATGCATCGAGAGAATGCTGGCGAAAGCAGCTCTCAAACTAGAAGTGGTGGTGATGTTGATAAATTGACATCATTCGAGGGGTTTTACAGTGGAACAAAGTGTGCTGCCTCCTCTGGGGTGACATTTCTATGCGATTTCCCATGCTTTGGACATTCTTACCCCGTGACAAATGCTCAAAGTCTTGATGCCAAGATTAGTGCTGCCAAGGGCAAATGTTTTGTGGACGTGGGTTTTTATGTCTTGGCAACTCCTGAGAATATCAGCACAGGGGAGATGCTTTCTTCGGATTCTCATTTTGAAAGTAGTGGTAGTTACAGTGGTAATAATAGTATATATCAGTCGGACTTACATGGTAACTCCCTGGTTGGGAGAGGGGGGCTCCTCGAGTCCCCTTACGTTTTTGGAGTTGTCGCCTACCTCTCTAGGCAATCATTTCATGTCCCCTCTCTTCGAGGCCCTGACTGGAATAATTTGATTGCGCAGCTGAACCGCTACAGCCTCCGGACAGATCGTCGGAATCGAATTCCTGTGATGCTCGGTTCTGTATTAATGAGCCAAAGGCGGCAAGATATTGTGGATCCCTATCTTCACCTAAGTTCTCCGTACGATCGAATTTTGGCAGAGGTACCAGTGATGAACGGGGCTCTGGTCACGAGTTTGTGGGGTAGAAGCAGTATAGCAAGTAGCAAAGGTGATAGCCCGCGTAGTGGTAGCAGTTTTGAAAGTAATAGTGTTGGTGACAATAGAGTTGATAATAATAATTCTGTGGGAACGGAAGAAGATGAAACTAACAACAATGAACCAATCAAGAAATCAATGAGTGGTCTTTTCACGCTCAGTGACGGCGAATCGTCGCCTTTTTCTGAGGAAGCACTGAGGAAGGCCGATGTATTCAGTGAGAAAAGCGACATTACTCCTCTTATGAAATCGAGAAGGGTAAATTTTACCAACAATGAAGATAACGATAATGATCACGATAATGATCACGATAATGATCACGATAATGATAACGACTGTGATGACGATGAGCCTTGGAAGTTGACCTCTACAAATAGGGTGAGAAAACGGCGCACTCGGAGTAATATCACTGGCGTAATTACGGTAGAGGAGGAGACTGTCAGCAGCGTTTGCAGCGTCGATGTCATCGAGCCTGCGGACAGAAAGGAAATGAAGATTAAAATTGCAGTACCAGACCAGCTCAAGGAACCAGAAAGCGCTACTCCCGGGTTTCTCCTTCAAAGCGCCCCCCGTATCATGCGCTATTCGGGACATGAAGCCGAGTGGGACTGTCAAAATGTCGCAAACCAGGAAAGTGGAAAGAGTGTTAATCTCCAGATTAAGGCGACAGCTCAAATAGGCTTCGAAAAAGCCCTCAACGCATCCTCTTCTGAGCGAGAAAAGGACAGTGAAGCTATGGAGGTTGGTCAAAACCGGAACATTAAATCTTCTCTCAGCCTCTCCAGTGCTCATACGAGCGGGAAAGAGGTGATTAGTGTCAGACCTAGTCCCATGGTAAAGGAGATCGGGTCGTTCACAACGTACCAGCCTTTTCTCTCTACCATTGGTTCGAGCTCAAGCGATGGTGAAAGGGTGCTAAGCAACCGAATGCGAACCAACAGCTGTGAGAAGGAGATGATGTCGAGGTTCGGCTATAACCCAGGGACTGACAGCTTCACGTCGCGCTCCATTTCGCAGTACTCGTCTCCACGGAAGGGACTTCATCCTGTAGGCCAATCAAACCTGCTAAAGGCGGAGCGAAGAACTTACCGGTACAACGAAGACAAAAAACCCTTGGTGGCTCGCACGACAAATTGCCTGACGAAGAACATCCACACTGTCAATAGCCTATCTCTTCCACCCTCCTTGTCGCCATCCCTTCCAAACACAATCGAATTGGATAATGTCCCCTCACCGCCTCAGCTAATTCTCGGCATTTCTTCACTGAGCAGTCGGGATGCCAATTCTCCGCCGCTGGCACCGACCGGTGGAGAACCGGTTAATTTCCTCTCCTCGACATATCTGACTGAGATAAACGCGCTCTCTCAGCAAGACCGAGGTGACCAGAAAGAAAAACCGATAAAACAGGCAAAGGAGCGGTTTCGGCCGCCGCCAATAACAACCTATAAGGAAAGCGACCAATTCACTCTCCTCGCGATGAGAAAGGAATACCCGCTGTTGATCCAAGATTTTTCGAGCACGCATGAAATTGCCGGTCTCAAGAGCATCTTTAATTACAAATATTTGATGCAACCTGATGACCCCCTGCCTAACAGGAAGACTATCATCATACACCCCTTTTCTCTGTCTTGCTCAGGTAGCACAATTTTGGTTAAGAAGGCGAAGGATACGGCATTGAACAACAGCATAGAATTGAAGAAGAATGGGGGAAATAATGGTAATGGCAACGTGTCCATCGAAGAGGTTGACGAAAGACTCAGTCAAAATATCGGCTCCGTGTTTTTTAACACGATCGCAGATGCCAGCTCAAGCAAGGACAGCAGTGCGAATAATAGCCGTAAGAGTTCGCCATTGAACATCCCAAACAGCAACAACAGCAGCGAGCATGACCTGAGGGCTGCGATGAATGCGGCTAATGAAGTCCAGAGAACGACCGATTTTCCAGCTTTTATAGATGTTAGTGCCAGTACTTCAGTCTACTATCTTACTCACAACATGTCAATGGTTCCCACAGGTTCCACCAAGTGCAAAGCTTACCCCCCAATCCGTCGCGAGTTTCAACAAGATGCTCTGTGGGATGCAATCAATGACAATAGTATTTTTGTCACCAGTGGCCACATGCCAGTCGACCCCGTTCTGCGTGACAAAAGTCGCGGTGACTTTTACCGCAGCATGGCAGGAATAAATTCGATGGAGTTCTTTTTGCCAGCATTCCTTACCGAGTCAATGCGGAGAGCGGCGCAGGATAAAACGGAGAAGGGGGCAGGCTATGATAATTTCGACGCCAACCCCATGAAGCAGCCTCAGGTACCCGTGAAAAACCTTATGAAAAAGGTGCTTAAGTCACTCCCACAGGTTTTGTGTGTTGAGCCAAGCAAATTATTGGGTATTAACGAGATTAAAGGGAGTATTGCCGTAGGTATGGACGCGGATTTCTGCATCTTTGATCCTTTCGCGAGTTTTACCGTGAAGAAAGAAGTAAAGCCAAATTCTCCAGTCAACAACATGGCCAACAAGATAGACGATGCCTCGTCAGTAGGTCAGAATATAGAGGAGGGGACCACCACCGACGGTACCAGAGAGACTTATTCCAAGTACAAGGGGGGGCTGTATGACGGCGCAAAAATGCAAGGAGTAGTGAAACAAACCTATGTAAGAGGGAGGTTAGTTTTTGACATGGGGAAATTTGATGGTGTCTGTCAAGGAAAAATTCTTGAGCGACTCTGAACTCTGAAAGAGAATTCTGAAAGAGATAGCATTAAGAAGAAAAAAATTGAGCAGGATCGGTTTCGTTGCAAACAAGCAGTGCAATTTGTGTCCGACTTATTATTTACAGCTTATACAGCAGCGGCACCTGCTGAGCTTGGTACAATAGGTGTGGCAGGTTTTGGTTCCTCCCCTTGCTCTGTGCCTGGCACTTGGTTTCCTGTGAGAGTTCGGCTTGAGGCCTTCGGGGTTACATCTGGGGTTGCAACTTCTTTAACCTTATCAAGCTGTTTCTGTTGCGGTTCGTCGTCACTATCTACGAGGTCATCAGGGTTCGCCATCACCATAGCCATACTAACGCGCACCCGATTCGAAAGGATGGACCCTTTCCTCCCAGATCGAGTCGTGCCTTTTCCCGTCTTCTTCATTCTCGCATTCTTCCTTTCCTTTGTAGGTTCTGCAACATTCCCTTCATCATACTCACTAGCGTCTGTGTCGCTTTCAGCCTCACTGGCATTACTCTTCTCAGGCAGTTGGATTGTGGAACTAGGAGGCTTAGGAGAGAACGCTTGTTCCGGATCCAGCAGAACTACGTTATCGCCGTTGATCGCTGTGATGATTCTCCGCAACCTCGCAAGCTCTTTCTTGATAGCTTCATCTGAATCCAAGTCTGAAAGATCTGATGGCTAGGTGAACATTTAGGGTTAGGAAACGCTTCAGAGTTAAAAAAATGATACTGTGCAACCTTCTGTTTTAGTACATAGCGCAGGGTTAAACATCGGGGGGGAAAAACAGATCGAATTTATAGACAGTAGTCTTTCCCAACAGCGCAGGGTTAAACACCGGGGGGAAAAAACAGATCGAATTTATAGACAGTAGTCTTTCCCAACTCCCTAGTTTTTTGAGTCATCATACCTTCTTCTGCTCAGCTATAAAGTCGAAATTTTTCAACTCCAGGTCTTCTAGTTGCTCTACAGACGCTCCCCCTCCCATGATTTTTCTTGTCTTCTTCAAAATAGGCCGAAATTTCTCTTCTCTTTTTTAACCATTGGAAAAGAAATTAGAAAAATGAATTTTCATTTTTTTGAGAAAAACCACTGTAGTAGTCATCTTCCGACAGAAATTTCAACTCCTTCACCTCAATAGTTTTACTTTGCTGCGCGCAGGCCAAAATTCATAACCAAAAACTCTCTCAATTCTCTGAACAAGCTCCCCTATTTCCTCCATATGGTGTATTTCGTGAAAGCGTTATTGGCGCTCCAATATCTTGCCGCACTGTCTGCGTCAGCGGACTCCCCCAAGGTGAAATCGCTGCGTGGACTGCCAGCTAATGATCCGCGTCCCAGGAGGAGAGCTCTTTCGCCTGCCAGAACAGAAATGGGTGGAGGATCACCTAATTCTCATCAAGATGCCGTGCGATCAAGACGGAGAGCAGATACATCTTGCTGTGAAGACAACGAGGGATATCTTTTTACTTATTTGAGTGAGGGGGAATTGAGCGCTGTGGAGGGCTGCCCAAGTTTTCTATCTGAGGATAGCAGCCAAAGCTGCTTTTTACCCCGTGACGTGATCTACGAGGAAGGGGGGTACTTCACTCCTATGGATGGTGAGTATTATTGCTGGTCTGGTCGACAATGTTGCCATCGCCAAACAATCTCACCCAACTAAACACCCCTTCCTCCAAAACAACCCCACCAACAACATACACCAACGCATACAGTTGCTACCAATTGTCCAAAAACCTGCGACGTGTGCCCCGATGCATTTGCCCCAGTGATGGAACTCACTGATAATCCATACTACGTCGACCCTATTGCTTTTTGGAACTGCTCCGAATGGCGAGAATGGGGTTTGTCCAATGAAACAAACAGTACGTATGGGTGCTTTTACTATGACAATTATGCCTACGCTGATCCGGCTGATATCAGCCAGTGGGGGCTCAATCAGGTGTACAATGGGGCTCAGTACATGACTGATGAGCAACTTTTCGGCATTTTCAGCCAGTGCGCTAAAACCTGCTATGATTTGCAGATGTATCATGGTTATTCCCTTTTTACTTACGGATTGGACTTCGACGACGATTACACACCGTACAACAACGATCCCTGTAATCGAAATGAGAGTATCGCGTATACAGACCCTGTGGGAAATGTGTGCAGTGAAAAGGATGAAGTTCAGGAGATGACGGCCTTCGACAACACCTTATTTCTCTACTATCCTTTGGATGAGAATGGCGATACTTTGGCACCCCTCGACTCGACCAGCGATAACAATTATCGGGGATACTATTGCAGCAAATTCAGGACAGTCGACTGCCACACAGACTCATTTTCATTCGACGAAGACGAGGAACCTGTAAGCCCATCTGAACGCGAGAGGGTCATTCGTAATTGTGGCAGAAGCTGCAATATTGGGTGCTATTTTTGGGAAGAACTTACCGCAAATCCAACTCCGAGCCCAACAGGGGGGGATCCGGCCCCTACGGGGGGGAACCCGACGGAACGTCCGAGCGATCCTTCGACGACAAGCGGAGCCAATTTGACGTCTCTTGGCGGTTTTTCTCTTGCTGCTGTTGTTTGGTTGCTCCTTCAACTGCTTTAAATTTACTCACCCTATCAAGAGATTTGTTGTAGGTAGAGTTCTAATGTAGGGAATGGGCGTAGGTCAAAGGTTGAAGGGGGGGGGAAGAAAAATAGCGGGGCCTAAAAGTCGTCATCATCAAAATCTATTTTGTTGCAAATTTTTCTAAACCAATTATTTCCTGGCTCCAGACAGTACACGTTGAAAATAGCAGAAAACCTGAAACCGTATTTTGCTTTCGTTACCTCACTTTCTCCAGCAAAAATTATATACAAATGTTTCAAGTCCGACCTTCGTCACGTTGCTTCCAGTTGTTTTCCAGAACTCTTTATTCTTCTTTCGTCTCGGGTCAGAGCCACGTTGGGCCCTCCTTTCCTCTCAGATAACAAGAAACAATATTCAGCATGTTAACGAGTGACACCACATCTTGGGGCCATTCATTTTACACTCTGCACAAAATTCTTTGCGTGTATCTTGCCTCGCATACTTAACCTGCTCCTCGTTTTCAAGCGGGCTTCGGCTACCATTCAGTCATGAACCTAATTCTTAATTAGGACGCTGGTGGCGCTCTCCCAGGAGTCCCGAGTTTCTTCCGTTTATTCCCTGAGCTTGTTTCATCTGTAGTCTCCGAGATTATTACTGCCGCCGCCCTCATCGTCGTCAAATCAATTGTTGCTGGTGTTGAAGTCGCCGCAGTCATAGTCTTTCCCTGAAATACCTGTTGCTTGGTAAGCTGCTGGCTTCTGTAATAGAAGATAGCGAAATTGGACAGATTTGGGATGGAATCATCTATCTTCTCGTCCATAGCAATTTGCTGCATGCTCTGGTTGTAGGCTTCCTTGAACAAATTGCACCCCGTCACATGCGCGACGAATTTCTCTTGACTGTTGGAGGTAAAGCCACAATGGCACACCACAATGCTGACTGCATCTGAGCTCACCGTGCGATGCAATATTGAATTATTAATGCCACCTTTCAATAGAGACTGTTGGGGGAAATGGCGTCGATGTTGACGTGCAATCAAATCGTGTCTCTCTACTGAGTGCCTTTTCAGCATTTCAACTATCTGATGCTGGAAAAAAAGAATCACTTCTTTCCTCTTTTGGCATTGCTTTTGACACAAACCCGCAAGCTGACGTTGAAGATCTAAAGGCATTCTACAATCCGCATCAATCGAGTCAAAAGTTCCAAGGGAAGGAACTTTGTTGCTGCTGTCCTTGCTGTTACTGTCGTTGTCGGTGGCAGGAGTGATACCGGCTAAAGGCGCATTTTCCTCCATTCTACCATTGTTCTTCCCTACACGCTCTCTGAAATTCGTTAAATATTGTTCGTACTGCTCTTGATAAGCATGGATCAGCTCCTTCTCACTCGGTTGAGTCAGGGTGTTGTACCTTCCAAGGTTTGAACCGAGAGAATTTCCTCCACTCCCAAGTCTAAGGCCACGCCCGAGGCCAAGGCCAAACCGTCCTCCTAGTCCAAGGCAACGTTCGCGCGATTGTTGCAGCATCCCATCATCAATACTCAAACTCTTCTCGCCAAGACCTAAAACCTTTTCACCAAGACCTCCACTCGAGGCGAACTCCATTGCACTTCCTCCTCCTAAATCTCCAAAAATAGTTGGATCATCCTGTAGATCTCCAGGGTTCACAAGATCCCTCCCCCTGCCAGGATCTTCATCCAAGAGCTCTAGCAAATTGCCCCAGTCCTCTTCATCGAACATGTCATCGCTTTCCATCGCTTTCCATGTATAACTGTTCAATAAGTATTTTTTTCTGGAGTGCTTCTTGCTTCCCAAGATAGCTATCTGAAGGAGCAGATCTTCGAGAGTTAACGACAACAACAACAACAACAACGTTCGACCGTCTAGAGTTACTCGTAGAGTGGTGCAGTCGTTCAACGCTGCCTACAGCTTAAGATTGATCCTGAATAAAAGGATTTGGTCTTAAACTCAAAGTTACCACGCAGGTGGCCAATAAAATTCTTCTTTTTTTCACAGCCAACCACCCCAAAAGAAAGAGGACCCAATAATAATATTGCCCAAAATCTGTTGTTGTCCCTCCAGCGGCATTTCGGTCGTCCTTTCTCGTCCTCATCATCCCTCTCTGCCTCTGACAGCACCCTGGTATTTAGTTATCCCCAAAAACACACAAAGCGAGATCACTGATAAGAGGGAAAGTACGCCTTCTCCGTTCTCGCTTTCTGCCACAAAATGTCGACAACAATGAACATTGCGAAAGGCGGATACAAACCAAATAATGATAAATCCAACAAGAGGCAAAGGTCCGACGAAGACGAGTCCGCGGCAAGCGCTAAGCTTGCACACAGGGCAAGAAGGGAAAAGGAGGACATCGACGCGGTGAAGGATTCACCTTTTTACCCCAAAAGTAGCAAACTGAAGAAATACGATGAGACAACTCACACTACTGCCATAAAGAACACTAAGGCTCAGCATCGCGTCAGCGGTGGCTCGAGAAATAGGGACAAAAAGCTCATGGCAAAGGTTAATCTCGCCGAACAGAAGAGATTGCAGAGTGCCAAGTTCGCAATGGACAGTGTCATCCTTAACACTGAGAGTGAGGGCTTCATAGAGGCTGAGAATATCTTGGAGAAGACATACAAAGTTAGCCAAGCTCAGATAAAGAACTCCCTCGACGAACAAACGAAGATGCAAATATACGACTTACAACTCGCGGATTTCTCACCGTATGAAGTTGCTTACGAACGTAGCGGACGGCACATGATCTTGTCTGGCACCTCGGGAGGGCACGTTGCCATCATGGACGCTCTTACTCTGAAGCTGCAAACGGAATTCCACCTCCGTGAACCGATACACCAGTCTACTTTCTTGCACAACAGCACGCTTCTGGCAACTGCACAAAAAGAGCATGCCTACATTTATGACAACCAAGGCGTCGAAATTCACCGCATGAGTGAGCACATAAACCCGTTGCAGGTTCAGGTAAATGCTGCTAATAATTCTGCTAATTCTTTTCTTCGATAATATCGACAGTCTAACTTTTCTCGCCCACCCTTTTGTAACCGAACGTAGTTTCTTCCCCACCACTGGCTCTTATGTAGCATTGGCCGTGCCGGTTGGCTGAAATATTCTGACACAAGCACTGGGAGCCTTGTGAGTCAACACAGGACCAAGCTAGGCCCGTGCGCCGTTATGCGACAGAATGTTTACAACTCTGTGATTCACTGCGGGCATGGCAACGGAACTGTGACTCTATGGAGTCCTGCCAGTAGCGAGAGCTTGGTGAAGATGCTCTGTCATCGTGGTCCTATCACGGCGCTGGCAAACGATCCAACGGGGAATTACATGGCTACAGGTGGGAGTGATGGTCAAGTAAAAGTCTGGGATCTCAGAACATTCAAGCTTCTGCACAGTTATTTTAGCAAGAAACCGGTGCAATCTCTGGACATCTCGCAGACAGGGGTTCTGGGATGGGGTGCAGGTAGCACGGCCTTGTTCTGGAAAGATGCGCTCCGTATGAAGGCTAAAGACCCTTATCTGAAGCACTCGCTGAATGGAAAGCAGGCCGAGAGTGTAAGATTCCGACCTTACGAAGATGTTTGTGGGATTGGGCACTCGGGTGGATTTTCCAGTATCGTTGTTCCGGGCGTTGGAGAGGCGAACTTTGATTCAATGCGAGACAACATGTTCCAGGACAAGAAGCAGAGGCAAGAGAGCGAGGTCCGGAGCTTGCTCGACAAGCTCAGCCCGAACATGATCGCCTTGGATCCAGATATAATTGGGAGTGTTGAGAGAGATCGGGCGGGGATCATCCAGGAGCAACGGGAAACTGCAGCCAATGCCGATGTCAAGAAAAAGGGCAAGGAGAAGAAAAAAGCCAGGGGGAGGAATAAGATTGGGAAAAAACTGGCCAGGAAGCACAAGAACATTGTTGACCAGCGTAGCGAACGGCTTAAGGAGCTCAAGGAGCTTGATCGGAAGGAGAAAGCTCTCGCAAAAAGTGGAGCGGGCGGGAATGAAGATAAAGATGGCAGTAGTCAAGACGGTGTAAGTGGAACAGGAAGGGTGCTGGAGAAGGAGAAGGAGAAATCTACAGCAACTGGAGCACTGGCGAGGTTTTTCTAGGTTTTTCTAGGTGAGCAAAGACTTTGTCATGGGAGAGAAACGAAAATATCAGGCTGTAAAAGAAATCACGTCTGGCTGGGGTAAATATGATCGCCAAACTCTAGAATTACACCGAATGCCGAGTAACTGCGGCAGACAAGTGGACAATATATCCTGTTGATTTACCCTTGTGATGACATTCACTGCCACCCAGATCCGCGCCCCCCTCAAAACAAAACTAACTAACACATGCCCCACTCCCGTCAGGTGTTCGACCCACATTTTTAATTATTTTTGTGTTTAAGTGAAAAAAGCTAGGAGAACTAGTTAGTAAGTAAGGGTTTTTTAATTTGATGGGGGGATTGAGGGATAATGCAAGGCTTTGGCAAAGAAGAGAAAAATGGATTTTCCCAAAAAGAATTCGTACAACAACAATTTCAAATGTTATCCTCGACAACAACTTCGTAATTGTCTTTGAGCTTCTTCTCCGAGTAATCATCAAAATACGACTTCGCCAAACGCACCGTCGTGAACGCCTTTGGGCGAATCGTTCCAGAAGGATCCCTCCTTGACCGACTGGCCATCCTCCGTCTGTCCGAACGATAGACATCCACTCGTCCCCCCGTCCCACCGGATTTGGTACCACTTATTTTTCGATGAGGAAATTCTGCGGGGGGACGGGAGGGCGCGACGAGTATTTGAGAAGTTCAACGGGAGCGGCGTGTTTCACAATAGGGGGGATATGTATGGGGATTTGGAAGAGGCTCTGAGGGATCACTTTGGGGATGTTTAGATCGAGAGGGTGGAAATGTGCGCTGTTTTCAAAGCATATGGAGGCATTGAACATCACCTGCAACAACAAAAAAACCCCATAGCAATGATGTTGGCAAAAATCCATAACTTGATTATTAAATATACTCGAAGATATTCATAAATAAACTTACAGACTCAAGTCGTTCCTTACGTTTCACATTAATTTCAATATGTATCCTACCAGACCCTCAACTCCATTTTTACCCCCGGAAGCATTCATCGTTTGCAGAAAAAGACCAACGTCTAGAGTACTAGAGTTGTCTGTTTGGAAGTAAGCGAGAGCAAT
>ERZ651776.3840-NODE-3840-length-14452-cov-4.494957_pt1 | contig 14452 bp, 15 predicted proteins | sample MGYA00514761_ERZ651776 | MGnify/ENA metagenome assembly ERZ651776 | reverse complement strand
TTGCAACAGCATGAGCAATTTCATGCCCCATAACAGCAGCCAATCCATTAGTATTTTTTGTTGCATCTAAAATACCTGTATAAACTGCTATTTTACCTCCTGGCATACACCATGCGTTACGAACCTTTTTTTTATCAATTAAAATGTATTCCCAATCAAAATTTTTTGTTGGATCATCCAAGTTCTCTCTATCAAAATATTCAGAAATAGAATCTTCCATCTTTTTTCCAATTTCTTTGATTTCGTTTAGTGTCTTTGTATCATTGCTCATTTTCTCTTTTTCTTTTACTTTTTCGTAAATTTGAGCAGCTTGAGCATTTAATCTAGCTTCGGAAACAATTTTTAACTGCTTCCTGTCAGTAATGGGAGCAGTTGTACATGAAGGTAATATAAGACTGCCACATCCACAACCAACATAAGACAAAAATTTTCTTCTATTCATTTTAAAATATAATTGATAATATCATTTTTATTATGAATCTTAATAATAAAATTCTATTAGTATTATTTATTGTTGCAATAGCTTTTGTAGTCTATTCAAGTTTTAACTGATTATATGGATAAAAAATCTAAAAGAAAATCTTTATCATTAACACTACGAAACTATTTCATTACTGGGGTGGTTGTTTTAATACCTATCGGTTTTACTCTATACCTTAGTAAAATTTTGATTGGCATATCTTCAAATCTAATTCCAAAAAACCTTAACCCCAATCATTATTTACCTTTTGATATCCCAGGAATAGAAATTCTAATTTCAATATTATTAATAACTATAGTAGGGGGGTTATCTTTATCATTCTTTGGTAGAAGAATTTTAAAGTTAATTGATGATTTATTTAAAAGAATTCCTTTTCTAAGAACTGTTTATTCGGCAATTGTTCAAATGACCGAAACATTTTCTAAAAAAGATGATAATAAAAAAAGTGTTGTATTAATAGAATATCCAAGAAAAGGTGTTTGGGCAGTTGGTTTTGCTACAAAAGAAAATACTGGAGAAATGGCAGATAAAACAAATAAAAAATTAATTAATGTTTTTGTTCCTACTACACCAAATCCGACAAGTGGTTTTTTGCTAATGTTTCCAATTGAGGACGTAATTTATTTAAATATGAGTTTTGAAGAAGCTTCTAAATTTATTGTTTCTGCTGGTACATCAAATAAACAACCTTAAGCAATATCATTTATAATATCAGCTCTATCATATAATTTTATAAGTGGTTTAAACTTGCTTATATTTTCATTTTGATTTTCAATTCTTCTAATTTCTTTTTCTGCTAGAAGAAAAAGATCACTATTATGAACAGGATCAGCTAATTTGAAATTCTTTATACCACTTTGTTTAAATCCCAATATATCACCAAATCCCCTAATTTTCATATCCTCTTCTGAGATATAAAAACCATCATTAGATTCTTTTAAAATATTTATTCTTTTTTTAGCATTTTCACTTAAGTTTGATTTAAACATTAATATACATGTTGAATCTTTACTACCTCTTCCGACACGGCCTCTAAGTTGGTGTAATTGAGACAATCCAAATTTATTAGCATTTTCTATTATAATTACATTAGCGTTAGGAAAATCTATGCCAACCTCAATAATTGTTGTGGATACTAAAATTTGAAATTTTTTTTTTAAAAAATTATCTAGTATTATTTCTTTATCATTTAAATCAGTTTTACCATGTAATAAAGAAACTTGATTTGGAAAAAGTTTTTCTAAATATTCAAATTTTTTAACAGCAGATGAGTGATCTAATTTTTTAGATTCTTCTATTAATGGACAAACCCAAAAAATTTGATTGCCATATTTTATTTCTTTTTTAATAAATTTAATAACATCATCTATTTTACTTTCTAGTTTACTGTAAGTTTTAATGGGTTTTCTAGATTTGGGCTTTTCTCTAATAATAGAAAGATCCATATCTCCATATAATGTCATTGTTAGAGTTCTAGGGATAGGTGTTGCAGTCATTAACAAAACATCACAATTATTTCCACCTTTATCAGACAAAAGCTTTCTTTGATTAACACCGAATTTATGTTGTTCGTCTATAATGATTAGTCCTAAGTTATAAAAATTGACTTTTTTTTGAAAAATAGCATGAGTTCCAAAAATTATATTTATTTCATTATTAGATAATTTTTTTAAAATTTCTTTTTTATTTTTGTATTCAGATTTACCAGATATTAATTCTATATTTATTTCTTTTGGAAAAAGTTTTTTAGCAAAATTATAGTGTTGTCTTGCTAGTATTTCAGTAGGAGCCATTACTGCTACTTGAAATCCAGAATTTATACTATTGTAGGCAGCCAATAAAGACACAATAGTCTTGCCACTACCAACATCTCCTTGAAGTAATCGAAACATTTTGTTTGTCGAAGAAAGATCATTGTTAATTTCTTCTAATGTTTTTTTTTGATCATTTGTTAGGGTAAAATCTAATTTGTTTATAATTTTATTTTGTTTAGTTTTATCTAAAAACTTTTTCTTTTTTTTAATTTTCTTAATTTTTTTTCTAATTTCTGAATTTACTAAAAATGTAGAAAATATTTCATCAAATGCTAAACGTTGGTAAAAATTTTTCTTAAATTTTCCAATATTTTCTGGCTTATGCAATTCAATAATTGCCTCATTCCATTTTACATTTCCAAATTTATCTAAAATATTACTTGAATGCCATTCACTTAAAATTGGTAAATTTTTTATAATTTGATTAATAATTTTATTATAAATTTTTTCAGAAATTCCCTCAGTTAAAGAGTAAGTATTATGTTTTTGTTTTATTAGAGATGAATCTTCAGAAACATACTTTGGATTGGTTAGTTGGTATTTATTTCTAAAAAAACCAATTTTTCCACTAATTATTATTTCTTTTCCAATAGGAAGAATTTTTCTTACATAACCTTCGTAACTATTAAAAAAAATACAATCAATTTCACCTGTTTCATCAGAACAAGAGACTTTATTTGGAAGGTTTCTTATCCTTGGAAATTGGTATTTTATAGGTGTAATAGTTATAGTTTGGTTTTCACCTATTTTTAAATCTTTTATTTTTGTTGAGTGACTTCTGTCTGTAAATGATTTTGGTAATTTCCATAACAGGTCAAAAATATTATTAATTTTTTTCTTTTTTAATAAATTTGTTGTTTTTACGCCAACACCTTTTAAATAAGATAAATCTGACAATAAATATTCATAATTACTTTTATTAACCATAAAGTAATAATATATTATAATTATGACTCTCAACATAGACCAATTAAAAAAAAAAATTATTTATCGTTCAAATTATCGTGGCACAAAAGAAATGGATAAACTTTTAGGTGCATTTACCAAAAAATATATTGAGTCATTAAACATTAAAGATCTTAAGGATTTGGAAGAATTATTAGATATAGATGATTCTAACCTGTACAATTTTTATAATGATTTGCATTGTGAAATTAAAATCAAAGATAGCTACATCTACAAACTATTCAAAGAATTTAAATATAATATTGATTGAAATTAGTGGCGGAAGGACTGAGATTCGAACTCAGGAAAGAGTTGCCCCTTTGCCGGTTTTCAAGACCGGTGCATTCAACCACTCTGCCATCCTTCCGTGAAGTTGGTTTTATTATTATAATTATTTAATTCAACCATAAAATACTCTAATAAAAGTATAATATTATGACAATTTTAAAGATTTAATGAAAGATCAATTTACTAAAGGATTAATTCTAACTTCGTTAGGATCATTTTTGTGGGGTTTTGTTGGTGTATTATACTTTAAATATATTTCTTTTATAGGTCACATAGAAGTTGTTGTTCATAGATGTTTATGGACAACTTTTGCACTTATAATAACTACTTTTTATTTCAATAAATGGAATGTTTTTTTGAAAATTATTTCAAATTTTAAATTATTATTTGCATTATTTTGTTCTGGAATATTAATTTTCATAAACTGGTCTGTATGGATTTATGCGGTAGCTACAGATAAAATTATTGATGCAAGTTTTGGTTATTTTATGATGCCAATACTAAGTGTATTTTTGGGTTTTATTTTTTTTAATGAAAAATTAAATCAAAAAAGAATTTTTTCAATAATATTAGTAATAATTTCAATCTTATTTTTAATCTTAATGAGTTTTAAATCTTTACCATGGGTTGGTATTATAGTTGGGTCCGCTTGGGGATTTTATAATTTAATAAGAAAAAAAATTGCAATTGATACTGATATTGGCTTACTGATTGAAAGCTTATTTATATTACCATTTGCATTAGTTACATTTTATTTTATCTCAAAAAATAATCTTAATGATTTTACTTTTGCTAATCCTCCTTTAATGCTGCTAATTTTATTTGCAGGTCCAATGACTGTTATTCCTTTATTTTTATATGTAAGAGGCGTTGAACTAAGTGGACTTGGACCCACAGGTATGATTTTTTATATAACTCCAACACTACAATTTTTACTTGGTTATTTTTATTATGATGAGCCTTTTTCATTAGTAAAATTAGTTAGTTTTATTTTTATCTGGATTGCTGTAGTTATATATTTAAAGGATTTATATGAATCTAATTAAATATTTTTTATTATTTTTATTTTTTAGTTTTACTCCTGTTCACTCTGACAATACTGAAGACTTTAAAAAATGGAAAAACAATTTTAAAAAAATTGCTTTACAAAATGATATTTCAGAACATACTTTTGATACAGTAATGGAAGACATAAAATTTCTTCCTAATGTCATTAAATATGACAGGTATCAACCAGAATTTTATGAGGATACTAAAACCTATATTTCAAAAAGAACTTCAAGCAAAAAAGTTTTAAAAGGAGTTAATTTTTATAATAATAATAGTGAGCTGATAAATACAATTGAAAAAAAATTTAATATAGAAAAAGAATTACTTTTATCTTTAATGGGTATCGAAACCAACTTTGGTACATATGTAGGTAAAATGGATATACTATCTTCACTGTCAACTCTCAGTTTTGATAAAAGACGTTCAGAATTTTTTTCAAATGAACTGATCATCTTATTAAAACTAATTGAGACTAAACAAATTGATTATAAAACGTTATATGGATCATGGGCTGGAGCTTTTGGTTATTTTCAGTTTATGCCCTCTACAATGAAAAATTATGCGATTGATTATGATAATAATAATTATATTGATCTTAAAAATAATACAGATGCCTACGCTTCTGCAGCTAACTATCTAAAATCAATTGGCTGGGATATTACTGAGCCTTGTTTTTATAAAATAGATTTATCCAATGAAATTCCAAAAAAATATCTGAATGTTTCTGCAAAAAAATTACATCATAAGAAAAAATTAAGATATTTTAGAAAATATATAAACAATAATTCATCTATAAATGAAAAATTAGATAACTTGGATGTTGCAATCATTACTCCGGATAAAGATATTATACCTAATGCAGAAAATTTTAGCCCAGCTTATGTTGTTTTTAATAATTATGAAATTATCCTAAAATGGAATAGATCATTAAGATTTTCATTAGCTGTTTGTACATTAAAAAATAAATTTAAAAATGAATTATAAAATTATTTTATTACTAATATTAATTATTTTCACATCAGCATGTAATCAAGAAAATACCAATAAAAAACCATTAAATCTTAATCAAGAGCAGAAATATAGAAATACTGGTTTTGCTTTAGTTTATAACGATCATTTAAAAAAAAATAAAAAAATATCTAAAAAAATTGATAGTAGATCTTTGCTAATATTTCACAAAACTATAAAAAAAAATTCATTTGTTAAAATAACAAATCCTATTAACAAAAAAACATTGATTGCAAAAGTTGTCTCAAACAATGTAAGTTTTTCAGATTTTTATAACTCTGTAATAACTGATAGAATTGCAGAAGAGTTATCGCTAAATGTTAATGAGCCTTATATAAACTTGTTTTTAATCTCACAAAATTCAACATTTATTGCAAAAAAAGCTAAAACTTTTGATGAAGAAAAAAATGTAGCTCAAAAAGCACCGATTGATGGAATTAAAATTGACAACTTGGGAGTTATTAAAAAAGAAAAAATTAAAGATAATAAAGTTAACTTTTTATACTCAATTAAGATTGCAGATTTTTACTATAAGAATTCTGCAGAAAATATGGTTGATAGAATTAAAAATGAAACAAACATAAACAATTCAAGTATAAGAAAATTATCTAAAACTAAATATAGGGTATTATTAGGTCCATTTAATGATATAAAAACATTAGAAGAGTCATTTAATGAAATAAAATCATTAAACTTTGAAAATTTAGAAATTTTAAAAAATGTTTAAAAAATTATTAATTTACTTACTTTTAAATATTATTGCATCAGGAATTGCTAACGCTGATTTTGATATAAAAGCAAGAACTGCTATTTTGTTGGATTATCATTCAGGTGAAATATTATTTGAAAAGGATGCTGACCGAAAAATTTTTCCAGCTTCTATGACAAAAATTATGACTTCAATAGTTGCTTTTGATTTAATAAAGAGTGGTGAATTATCTTTAAATGACAAATTTATTGTTTCAGAAAATGCATGGCGGCTTTCTGAGTCAGGATATTCTTCAATGTTTATTATGGTAGGGGATCAAATTTCAGTAGAAAATTTATTAAAAGGTATAATAATTTCTTCCGGTAATGATGCTTGTGTAGCACTAGCAGAAGGTATTGCTGGAACTGAAGAAGAATTTGCCATGTTAATGACTGAGAAAGCAATTGAAATTGGAATGGAAAATACAAATTTTTCAAATTCATCAGGAATAAATTCACCTGATAACCTATCTACTGTAAGAGATATAATGTTAATGTCGAAACATTTAATTAAAAATTATCCTAATTTTTACAAATATTTTAAAGAAAAAAAATTTACCTGGGATAGGACAGGTGGTGACCCGATTACTCAAGGTAATAGAAATCCATTGCTTTATAAAAATTTAGGGGCTGATGGTATAAAAACAGGATACTTATCTTATGAAAAATACTCTTTAGCATCATCTATTGATAGAAACGGAAGAAGATTGATTGCTGTGGGTAGCGGCTTTAACTCCAAAAATGCCAGATCACGAGAAAGTACAAAGCTACTAACTTATGGCTTAACTAATTTTGACTTAGTTCATATTGCTAAAGCTAATGATCCATTTTATAAAATTGAAATTTGGCAAGGAAAAGAAAATTACGTTCAATCTTATGTAAAAGAAGATGTTTTTAAAACAATTAAAAAAGCTAAAAAGAAATTATTAAAAGTTTCAGTAAATTATGAGGGGCCTGTTGAAGCACCAATAAATAAAGATCAAAAAATTGCTACTCTTAAAGTCGTATATGACCAAGAATTAATAGGTGAGTATGATTTATTATCATCTAAAGAAATTAAAAAAATCAATTTTGTATCCAGGATTATAAAATCTCTAAATTATCTTATTTGGGGTGATGTCTAAAAAGCCAATTATTGTTTTTGAGGGCATAGAAGGAAGTGGAAAAAGTCACCACATTTCAATAGTTTCAAAATATTTAAAAAGAAAAAAAATAAGCCATATTAAAATTAGAGAACCTGGTGGCAGCATTAATTCTGAAAAAATTAGAAGATTAATACTTAATCAAAAATCAAATTTTAATAAAAACACTGATTTATTGTTATACTTAGCAGCAAGAAGTGAAAATATTGATAAAATTAAAAAAAATTATAAAAAAAAAATTATTCTTATAGATAGATTTACCGATTCTACTATTGCCTATCAACATTATGGTATGGGTGTAGATTTGAGCTTAATTAATATTCTAAATAAATTTTTACTTAAAAGTATAAAGGTAGATTTTACTTTTCTTAACTTGGTTAATAAAAAAAACTTATATTTAAGGTTAAAAAAGAGAAAATCATTAAATAGATATGATAAATTTGATATGAAATTTTATAGTAAAGTTCAAAAAGGTTTTATTTTATTATCAAATAAAAATAAAAAAATTTACCAACAAATTAATTCTAATCTAGATTTAAAAAATAATGAAAAACTAATTTTAAATCAAGTTGTTAGATTGTTAAAAAAATGAATTTAGTTTCATCTAATCAAACAATCTTATTAGGTCATAAGAAAGAATTTATGTCTCTAGTAAATTTATATTCAAATAATAATTTTCCAAACAAAATTTTATTTTCAGGTGAAAAGGGGATTGGTAAATCTACTTTAGCATATCATCTAGTTAATTATATTTTATCACTTGATGAAGACAATCCATATAATTTAGAAAAATTAGAAATTAATATTGATAATAAATCTTTTAAATTAACTCAAAATAAATCAAATCCAAACTTCACATTAATTGACGTTACAGAAGACAAAAAATATATAAATATTGAACAGATTAGAAATTTAATTTTATCACTTAATAAATCCTCATTTAATACAAAACCTAGATTTATATTAATTGATAATATTGAACTTCTAAATACTAATTCTGTTAATGCACTGCTAAAAATTGTTGAAGAACCAAATGATAACATATTTTTTATTTTAATTAATAATAATAAGAAAGTTTTAACTACTCTTAAGTCTAGGTGTTTAAATTTTAAATTTTTTTTACCACACCATCAATCAATTGAAATTATCAATACTATTATTAATGATGACCTTAATAATTTTATAAATAAAGAATTTATTACTAATTATAGTACACCTGGAAATTTATTAGATATAATTAACTATGCTAATCAAAATGATATAGATTTAAAAAAAATTGGATTAAAAGAATTCATAACTCATAGTATGAATGACAAAAAATACAAGAAAGACAAGTCAATTAAGGAACTAATATATTCACTTATTGAAGTTTATTTTAGGAATAATACTTCTATTAACAATATGAAATTGATGTATTTACATAATTACTTTTTAAATAAAATTAATAATACAAAGATATTTAACCTAGATGATGAAATTCTATTTATGGAGTTTGAAGATAAGGTCTTAAATGGATAAAAAGTTCTACATCACTACGCCAATATACTATCCATCTGCCAAACCTCACATGGGACATGCTTATTCTAGTATTATTGCTGATTTTTTTGCCAGATTTAAAAGAATAGATGGTTATGATGTTCATTTCTTAACTGGTACAGATGAACATGGTTTAAAAATTCAAAGATCAGCAGAAAAGCAAAATATTGAACCACTTAAATTTTGCAACCAAATTAGCCAAACATTTAGAGAACTTTCTAAAACATTAAACCTAACTAATACTGACTTTATAAGAACAACAGAAGAAAGGCATAAAAATACTGTTCAATATCTTTGGAATGAACTTGAAAAAAATGATGACATATATCTTTCAAAATATTCAGGCTGGTATTCAATTTCTGATGAAGCTTTTTACAATGAAGATGAAATTGAAGATATTGATGGAAGTAAAAGATCTATCACATCTAAGTCTAGTGTTGAATGGATTGAAGAGGAATCTTATTTTTTTCGTTTATCAAAATGGGAAAAACCACTTTTAGATTATTATGAAAAACATCCAGATTTTATTTCGCCAGATTCTCGCAAAAATGAAGTTATCAGTTTTGTTAAAGGCGGCTTAAAAGATTTGTCAGTAAGCAGAAAGAGTTTCTCATGGGGCATTCAAGTACCAAATAATAAAGATCATGTTATATACGTTTGGCTAGATGCACTTACTAATTATATTAGTGCATTAAACTATCCAGATAAAAATGATCCTTTATTTAAAGATTTTTGGCCTGCATCTATTCATTTAATTGGAAAAGACATATTAAGGTTTCATGCTGTTTATTGGCCTGCTTTTTTACTAGCTGCTAAAATTGAATTGCCATCTAAGGTTTATGGTCATGGGTGGATACTTTCTGATAATGAGAAAATGTCAAAATCAAAAGGTAATATTTTAGATCCGATTGAAATTATAAATCAATATGGCTTAGACCCTTTAAGATATTATCTCATTAAAGAAGTTTCTTTCGGTAATGATGGAAATATATCACAAGATAGATTGGAAGATTGTATAAATAGTGATTTAGCAAATAATTTTGGTAACCTTTGTCAACGCGTTACAGCTTTTGCTATTAAAAATTGTAATAGTTTAATTCCAGAAAAAATTAAATTTAATAATGATGATTTAGAAATTTTAAACAAATATAAAGATAATATTGAAATTATTAGGAATAAAATTGATTGCCAGGATGTTAATTTTTATATTGATAATATTATTAATTCATTATTTGCTGCAAATAAATATTTCAATGATCAAGAACCTTGGAAGAAGAAAGATGATATTGTTCGATTAAACACAATTGTGTATACAACGCTTGAAATCGTTAGAAAGATTAGCTATCTATTATTCCCAATTATTCCCGAGTCATCATTAAAAGCATTAAAAATTTTCAATTTAGAAGAAAAAGATATCAACTTATCATCTATAGAAAGACATGAGTTTTTAATCAAAGGAGATAAGATTAATAAAATAGATATACTTTTTAAAAAAATAGAAAAAATTAATGATTGATTCACACTGCCATTTAGATCATGAACCATTATTAAGTGATTTACCCAATGTTATTAAACGCTCTAAAGATGTTGGGATTGAAAAACTTTTAACAATTTCTACATCTCTTGAAAGTTTTGAACGAATAAAAAAAATCATAAATTTTGATGATATGATTTATGGTACAATTGGAATACATCCACATGAGAGTGGAAAAGAGCAAATAACATCTGATTTCATTGTTAATAATTTAAATGTTAGCTCAAAAATTATTGGCATCGGTGAAACAGGTTTAGATTTTTTTTACAATAACAGCGATAAAGATAAACAAATTTCATCATTTAAAGAACATATAGAGGCTTCTATTAGAGCTAAAGTACCTTTAATTATACACTCAAGAGATGCCGAAGATGAAACTTTTGATATTTTAAATTCTTATAAAGATCAAAGTCCTAAAATCTTAATGCATTGCTTTACAGGAAGTAAATCTTTTGCAGAAAAACTTCTTACATTAAATTCTTATTTTTCAGCTAGCGGAATAATTACATTCAAGAATGCATTAGAATTACAAGAAACATTTAAATTTTTACCATTAGATAAGATATTAATTGAAACTGACAGTCCATTTCTAGCTCCCGTACCTAATCGAGGGAAAAAAAATGAACCATCTTTCATTGATTTTACTGCCAATAAACTTTCAGAACTTAGAGATATTTCAAAAATAGAATTAATTCAATCAACTACTAGTAATTTTAATAAACTTTTTTTTAATTAATTTTTATGAAATTTATTATTTTAGGTTGTGGAAGCTCTATGGGGGTACCTCGACCTGATGGCTATTTTGGAAATTGCAATCCAAAAAATAAAAAAAATTATAGAACTAGATGCTCGGCTTTAATTAAAACTACAGCAGAAAATATTTTAATTGATACCTCTCCAGATTTACGTAGCCAAATGTTAAATCAAAAAATAAAAAAAATTGATAAAGTTTTTTATTCTCATATGCATGCTGATCAGACACATGGTATAAATGATTTAAGGTCATTTTATATTCAAAATAAAAAACAAATTAATGTTTTTGCTGATCCTCAAACTTTTAAATATTTGAATAAAAATTTTTCATATTGTTTTGATAGTTTTAATAATGAGTATCCAGCTACGCTTAAATTAAATAATATTAATAAGAATTTATTTATTAAAGATAAAAAAAAAATAATTAGAGTAAAACCTATAACTGTTCAGCATGGTAAAGTTCAGTCGATATGTTATCTTATAAAAAATAAATTAGCTTATATAAGTGATGTTAGTGAAATATATAAAAAAGATTTTAGATATTTTATGAACTTAAAATATTTAGTTATTGATTGTTTATGGTATAAAAACCACCCATCACATTTTAACTTAAAAAAATCATTAGAAATGATAAAAATTTTTTCTCCTAAGAAAGCAATTTTAACAAATCTTCATACCGATATAGATTATGATAAAATCAAAAAATTTTTACCAAAAAATGTAGTGCCCGCGTATGATGGTATGACAGTTAATTTATAGGATTTGATTTAGTTTATTTATAATTTTTTTTGACATAGGATTTGTAAATGATGCAAAAGTATCCTCAACATTACCATTTTTATTAATTAGTATTTTATGAAAATTCCATTTTGGAATTGTTGATTTACCATATGTTTCTTTAGCCCATAGATATATTGGGTGTGCAGTATCGCCTTTAACATCATATTTGCTTGTCATTGGAAAATTAATATTAAAATTTGTTTCACAAAAATCTTTAATTTCTGAATCTGATCCTGGCTCTTGTCCACCAAATTGATTTGATGGTATGCCTATAACTACTAGACCTTTATCTTTATAAGTATCATATAAATTTTGCAGATCATCATACTGTTTTGTAAATCCACAATTACTTGCAACATTTACTAAAAGCAAAGTTTTTCCCTTAAAATTTGAGAGCTTTAATTTATCCCCATTTATTGAGTTAATTTGAAAATCAAATAATGTTTTAGAATTTTCTGATGTAGCTTTGTTTAAAAATGAAAACATAAAGATTATTATATAGATTGATATCTTTTGCTTTAACATCTATTTTTTTGCTGAAGTTAATAATATTACATACCCAAATACAGTAGATAATAACGATCCTGTTAAAACTCCAATTTTAACACCATCCATGTATTGAGTATTTTCTGCAAAGGCCAAATTCCCAACAAATAAGCTCATAGTGAAACCAATTCCTGTTAATATTGACACGCCATATAAACTTAACCAATTTGAATTATTGGGTGCTTCTGCAAAGTTAAATTTGATAGATACGTAGGAAAATAATAACACACCTATTTGTTTACCAAAAAACAAACCACATAAAATTCCCAATGGTACTGGAGCCATTAAACTTGATAAAGATAAGCCTTCTAGATTAACTCCTGCATTAGCAAAAGCAAAAAGTGGCATTATAATAAATGCTACATATGGAGAAATTGCATGCTCTATTTTTACAAGTAAAGAAAAGTCTTTATCTTTTATTCGATGTGGTATTGCTGAAGCCAATAAAACACCTGCAATTGTAGCATGTATTCCTGATTTATATGTAAAGAACCACATAAATAATCCAATCAACATGTAAGGTGTGAAGATTTTAACTGAAAATTTATTTAATACTAAAAGTAAAATATAGCTAATCAAAATTAAACTTAAATAGGGAATACTTAAATCTCCAGAATAAAAAAATGCAATTATTAAAATTGCACCTAGATCATCTATAATAGCTAGTGCTGTTAAAAAAACTTTTAATGATATTGGCACTCTAGAACCCAATAATGATAAAATTCCTAAAGAAAAAGCAATATCAGTAGCTGATGGTATTGCCCAGCCATTCATTGTTTCGGAATTACCCCAATTAATAAAAACATAAAAGAGAGCAGGGACTACCATCCCACCAACTGCAGCAATTATAGGCAGCAGAGCTTGTTTTATATTTGATAGCTCACCTTGGATAAACTCTCTTTTAATTTCTAGAGTTACAAAAAAGAAAAATATTGCCATCAAAGCATCATTTATCCAGTGATGTACTGAAAGTTTTAATCCAAATTCATTTATACCGATAAATAAGTATTTTTCTAATGAATGAAAATATAATTCACTTAAATCACTATTGCTAATAACTAGAGCTAGTATTGCCGCTATTAACAATACCAATCCACTAGCAGCTTCAAGTTTGAAAAACCATTTAAAGGGTTTAGATAAATTATTAATCATGAATACTAATTTAAATCCTTAATAAATAAATTTATATCTTTTAATGTTTCAAAAAGATTAAATAAGATTATTTCTAAACTTGGAAAAATTTTAACTAAAGGTACTCTTAATGTATCTATAAGAATTATCAAAGCAATGCATGATATAATAAGCACCAGTAAATAAGAAAAAAATTTACTAACACTATCTGATTTAATTTCTATTTTGGGTTTAACTTCTTTTTTATCTTTTTTTATGGTTATATCGTCTTTATTTTTGTCAAAAATTTCTAGATTTATCTTTGCATAGTCACTTGCCGAAGTATCTTCATTATTATCTTGGTCATTATTTAATCTAGCATTTTCAGTATTATTACTTTTTTCTAGGATAAGTGGACTTGTATCAAGTTTTTCAATTTTATAATGCCATTTAAAATGGCATGAGCCACACTGGATTTGCCTTCCAACTGGTGGTATCAAATCTGGATTAACATTGAATTTTTTATTACACTTTGTGCACTCAATAATCATATTTTTTATATATCAGATTCTATTAAAATTACCTTCATTTTGCTTATAATTATCCTTTTAATAAATTAAAATGTGCTGTAATAGTACTCAGATCGGAGTGTAGCGCAGCCTGGTAGCGCATCTGGTTTGGGACCAGAGGGTCGCAGGTTCGAATCCTGCCACTCCGA
>ERZ651776.3838-NODE-3838-length-14457-cov-4.695549_pt1 | contig 14457 bp, 9 predicted proteins | sample MGYA00514761_ERZ651776 | MGnify/ENA metagenome assembly ERZ651776 | reverse complement strand
TCCCCCCCCCCCCCCCCCGCCATGAAATATTATCCCAGTTTCTTTCACTCTGCTCTCTTGATTGCCTCGAACGCACCTCGATGGCTCCCCGAAGTATGAGCAAGATGAAATGAAACATATTTAGCTCCTCCACTTGTTTGTTTTCCTTCGTTCCACTTTCACCCCCAGTCCCACACAAGCAGCACCACATCATCCGAATTCTCCGATCGTCTGGCTAAAAATTCACAGTAAACGAAGCCATCTAGCATCATAAACCAACAAGTAAACGAAAAAACGATGTCATCGCTTGACATCCCCCGCTTTGAAGGTGGTGGTTCTGCGTCTGATGATCAGGATGGGATCTCCTCAGACAATACTTCAACCTTGACCTCCCTGGACCCTTCCTTCCTCGCTGGTATATCCGGAGGAAAGAAGGAGAAGGGCGGGCTGATTTCGTTCAAGAAGAAAAAGAAGAAGACGTCGTCAACTGCTGCGCACGCCAAGAATGTAAATGAGACTCCATCTATCGGCTCAGGGGTCGACCGCTCCAAACAATCTGAGATAGCAGTGCGAGAGGACCAGAAGAGCAAATCGCACGGTAAAAAAATTGAGTCGCGATGGGACAGCCACCGTCCAATATCTGCTGGCAATGACACTGTTATCAATAATAACGTGAGAAATTATGAGAGGGGTATAAAAAGGGGGCGAGACAGCCCTCCTGAAAACCAGTACAGAAATACAACCGACTCCAACTCCAACTCCAACTCCAACACCAACTCCAACACCAACTCCAACTCCAACACCAACTCCAACTCGAATTTTCCCAATGCTACTCCCAACATCATACCTGGCAATCATCGCCATCCTTTCAATAAGCAGCGCCGTACTGATCATCATAATGACGACGAAAATGATGGTGTCAATGTCAATCTTAATGCTGGAAAGAGATTGCGTGCGCAGTCGATTGACTCGACAGGATCCAACGAATTCGACCGTAATTTCTACCTGGGCGACGACGACTCTGTAGTATTTGACAGCTCAGATGGTGTCGGTTCCTCCGTGAACCTATTTGAAAACTCCAAAACGCGACAAAGGGAGGAAGATATGGAACGGAGACGCGAGCAGCAGCGGAATGGTATGGGAGGGGCGATAAAGGAGAGGGGGATGAGCGCGAAAAGATCTGCCCTCAACGATGATCAAAACAGGTGGGAAGAGAACCGTCTATTAACGTCCGGTGCAGCTGTTCAGGGAAACGTCTCGATGGACCACGACAGTGAGATGGATAACCGGACGGAATTGCTGGTTCACCAGATTCGACCTCCATTTCTGGGCGGCCGCGTTGCCTTCTCGACGGTGAAGAAAGCTGTTGCAACTGTTCGGGACGCGAGTAGCGACTTCGCAAAGCTTGCCAGGGAGGGCAGCGCGTCCCTCCGCGACTTGCGGGAGCGAAAGGATAAATCGACCATGCGTCAGAAATTCTGGGAGCTCGGTGGCAGCAGGATGGGCGATGCCATGCGGGTGCAGACGAAAACTGAGACTGGTGATAAAGGACAGGAGATGGGGGACGTAATAGTTGAGGAGAAGCTGAAATCGGATACGGATATAATTAACAAGGACTACCAGAATGAAGATGAGGAGGGTGGAAACGAAGAGGACGTCGTGGACTACAAAAAATCGGCAGGCTATGCGAGCCACCTGAAAGAATCTCAAAAGGTATCGAACTTTGCCAAGAACAACACAATAACGCAGCAACGCGAGTTTCTCCCCGTTTTTACTGTTAGGGAGCAGCTTGTGAATTTGATTCGAGAAAACTCCGTAATTGTAATTGTCGGAGAAACGGGAAGTGGCAAAACGACCCAGCTCACTCAATATTTGATGGAAAGTGGTTTCGCCGAATTTGGAATTATTGGATGCACGCAACCGCGCCGCGTCGCTGCGATGAGCGTCGCAAAGCGCGTGAGCGAGGAGGTTGCATGGGGCACTCGAGAAAAAAGCTCCAACCCCGAAAACTTTGTTGCCGGCGAAAAGGACGCTCTTGGCGGCACCGTTGGGTACGCAATTCGATTCGAAGATCAGACCTCCAGTCACACTAGGATCAAGTATATGACTGATGGTGTCCTTCTCCGCGAATCTCTTCGCGATCCTGACCTAAATATGTACTCTGCAGTCGTGATGGACGAAGCGCACGAGCGCTCACTGAACACAGACGTTCTCTTCGGAGTCCTGAAAAAGGTGGTCGCGCGCCGCTCGGACCTCAAATTAATCGTGACCTCAGCGACATTGGCGGCTGATACATTTAGCAATTTCTTCGGCGGCGTTCCTGTCTTCCGCATTCCCGGGAGAACATTTCCCGTAGATACATTTTTCTCCAAGACCGTTCAGGAGGATTATGTTGCCGCCGCTGTCAAACAAGTTCTGCAGATTCACTTCAACCAACCGGAGGGGGATATCCTCGTCTTTATGACGGGCCAAGAGGACATAGAGGGGGTGTGTAACTTGCTCGCTGAGAAGCTTGTCAACGTAGTGGGAGAGGACGGTACTCCTCCTATCCTGATACTCCCCATGTACTCTCAATTACCCGCTGATTTGCAGTCAAAAATATTCGACCCAGCCCCCCCCGGCGTTCGCAAGGTTGTAGTCTCTACAAATGTCGCTGAAACGTCGCTTACAGTAGACGGTATTAAATATGTTATTGACAGTGGATACTGCAAGCTAAAAGTTTACAACGCCAAAATTGGCATGGACACACTTAATGTCACGCCCGTGTCCCGCGCGAATGCCAACCAGCGCAGTGGTCGCGCTGGACGTACCGGTGCCGGCGTCTGTTTTCGCCTTTACACTGAGCGCCAGTACAAGGACGAACTGATGGAATCTTCGGTCCCTGAAATCCAGCGAACGAATCTCTCCAACGTTGTCCTTCTTCTAAAATCTCTCGGCATACACAACCTGCTGAACTTTGACTTTATGGACCCGCCGCCACAATCTACCATCGAGTCCTCCCTGTATCAACTGTGGGTCTTAGGCGCGTTGGATAATAAGGGCGACCTCACAAGCATGGGCCGCAACATGAGCGAATTTCCCTTGGACCCTCCCCTCTCGAAAATGCTCCTTTTTGCCATAGGCGACGAAAAGCGACAGAACTGCAGCGAGGAAGTTCTCACCATAGTTTCGATGCTTTCCGTGCCTAGCGTCTTCTTCAGGCCCAAGGACAGGGAGGAAGAGAGCGATGCTGCTCGTGAGAAGTTCTTCGTGCCGGAATCAGATCACCTCACCCTCCTGAACGTATTCCTGCGTGCAAAGCAGAATAAGTTCAACAAGGAGTGGTGTGCAAAGCATTTTATTCACGCCAAGGGCATGCATAAGGCGAGAGAGGTCCATCAACAACTCGTGGACCTAATGAAACAACAGCGATTACCGGTGGTGAGCTGCGGAATCGAAGGCTGGGACGTTGTCCGGCAAGCGATATGCAGTGCTTATTTCTACAACTCGAGTAAAATAAAGGGTATAGGGGAGTACATCAACATGCTCTCAGGTGTGACGAGTGCGCTGCACCCTAGCTCTGCGCTGTATGGGTTAGGATATACTCCCGATTACGTCTGTTACCACGAGCTGATAAGCACTTCGAAGGAATACATGAGTTGTGTAACGGCTGTCGATGGGGAGTGGTTAGCAGAACTGGGTCCGATGTTTTTCAGCATCAAAGAAGACTACTCCACTAGAATGCTGAAAAGAAACGAAGAGCGGCGGAGAGAGCAAGAAATGGAAAAGGCCGAGAAAGACATGCGAAAAAGGACCGAGGAAGAAGAGCGACAAAAACGCGAGGATGACGAGAGACGAAAGAAGAAGAAAAGGGGCGGAGGAATAGCAGGCTTTGTGTCGAACAGCAGCACGTCATCTTCCACCAAGAAGCCGTCATCATCCGCTCCGCCCCGATTCCTCCCCAAAAAAAGTAAACGCGTGGGAATGTAAGCTAAGCTAATTTTCTAAGAAGATGCGATGATATAATTTTGTTTCGCGCAAAGTATTCGTCATCTTCACCATAAATGATGAACCCAAATTAATTAATTACCCGGTCTAATTTCTCTCTCAGAAGAAGAAAACATAGACTCCGTCACAGAATGCGCTAAACCCTTGGAGCGTCATTCTAGTGCTAGTGCTATCGTCGCCGCCTGCGCCTTTTCCCCAGGCTCCGATGGCGTGAATCATTCTACCGTCGTGCACGATCATTTCTCCTACTGTATATTTGACCCTTCTCTTCTCTAAGCAACTCACTATCCCCCCCTTTTCACACCTTTGCACGACCTCCCCCTCCGAACACGCAACTTCCCACACGTCAAGTCCGCAATTTTCGCTGCCGCCAACTTCTATAGGGAGCGTAAAGGTTATGCGACGAGACGGGTCGCATCTGCTTCCAGCATCTTCGAGAACAGAGACAGGAGGATGCCACTCCCCATCAATATGAGCCTGAAAGACCTCTAGTTCGAACATCCTATGGGGAAATAAGATGTTGAATCCCGGCAGCGCAAACTCTACTTCCCCGAGGGATGGGAATTTGGCACTTTCGTTACGGTATTCATCTGCAGCGAAAATAACCGGTGCGTTTAGTGTTTCTTGCAGTTCCTTTTGGACGATATCGTACATCCACTGCAACCCACCACGAAGCTTACGGTTATAAATCGAGACACTCTCCTCGTATCCAATTCTGCTTGTCGTCAAGGGGCCAGCCATGGTCTTTTTATTAATACCTTGAGAAGTGAGCATCGTCTCTCTCGTCGGCGGTGGCACACCAAAGCTCAGATACTGCCAATAAGTCCCGAACATGAAAACAGGAAGACCGCCGGCTCGCTCATCCATGTGAATCCAGTTGTCGTTCGACTCGTGTACAAATTCTGCAGCAGCAGTAGCTTCGCCGCTACTCAGAGTACTGACTATTTTTATTGGGGTGTCCGAAAAGCCTTCTTCACACCACTGTTGAATTGCAGGTGAGTTGTCGTCAAGATTTGACATGCTAAGAGCCCGGGCCCATCCATGAACGCCGCTGTCGCTTGTGTTTGAGCAGTATATAGCGATGCCAATGATTGGCACTAAAAGCAGGCCAATTTTGCGAGAAAATCCTTCGAAAGGAAAATGCTTAAGGGTGATGATAAAGCTCAGAAAGATGGAAAACCATCGAAGAGAGCAATATCCCAAGAATGGAAATGATATGAAATGTATACCCCCGCAGCACCTCATTTTTGTGCGAGAATGGGTCGTGACATTAACGTTTCCGTGACAATTGAGTGCATGATGTTAATCAGCAAAGAAGCCAACCAAGCGATAAATCTTTCATGGATGAAACTGAATAAGTAATAAATCGCTCTCAAAGTAAGTTTAAATTGGTTTTTTTTGTTTCTATTCGCCGGTTCATACGTGGTAAAATTCTTAATGAGCATATTTTTACTTTTATCTCTGCGAAAAAGCAGTATCAGGTGTTGCCATGCTTGGAAGTGACGTTCCCAACAATCAGCACTGCACTACTTTATACTAACCGATACAATTTTGTCTCCCAAACTACCAACCGCTCACTTGTCGTATAACCATTGCACTTGACCACACAGTTGATAATCCATCTATATAAGGATACAAGCACACGCAAATACATACCATGAAGACTATTCTAGCTGCCATCGCAACCTCAGCTGTATTTGTATACAGTGCCCTCCCCGGCCCGAACAGGGATGTAGATGCAATGACAAGACTTGCCAGCACGCTGTACGAGGGACAAAGGACTGTTGTCGCCCCGATGAAGACTGATACTGAAGACTGGCGGATTGTCGGGGACAAGGTTGTTCTCACCGCTGAGGAGATTCGTGAGTTTCACACCAATGGGCACATTTCCCTTCCCCCGATCCTCACACAAGATGAGCTTGCCGAAATTAGGGCTGAATATGACAAGTTTGTGAACAGGGAGGAAGGTTACACGGTCCCTGGGCGCGACTTTGGTGACATGTCAGTATCTTTCGACACGCCTGTTGAAGATTACAACATGATCAACGTTCTTCTCCCTCGCCATTACAAGCCTGCGTGGAAGAATAATTTGTATGAGCGACGCGCTAAATCCATTTCTGACCAGCTCTACGGCCGTGACCTAAGCATCGATTATGATCAGATTCTTGCGAAGCTCCCCGGGAAGGCCAATGGTAAGTTCGTCTGGCACCAGGACATGGGCTACTGGCCTGACCCGGATGACGATGTCAACCGCCCTACCATCACTGCCACTGTTAGTTTGGCATTAAACGATGCTGTCGTGGAGAACGGGTGTTTAGTTGTCGTTTCCAAGTCAGGAGTGAAAAAGCGAGACAGTGTGCGCAAGCACCGCCCTCTCATGTCCAAGAAGGAGGTCAAGGATGATGACATTGAGTCGGTGGATGGTGTCGCTGTTGCGGAGAACCACGCCTTGGTCGTCCAACTGGAAGAGGATGACGTTGTTACTTTCCTCCCTGTCGCTGCTGGCGGTGTCACCGTTCATGATGAGTGGATCTTGCACGGCAGTGGTGGCAACCACGATAAGAACAACTGGAGACACACTTATGTCCTTGCCTACAGAGATAACGGCATGATTGAGTGGGAGCGTAGTCTCGGAGATGAGGGCTTCAGGCACAGCCACAACGATAAGTTCCAGTGGGATACTTTCAAGAAGGAGAACCTTGAGCAGGAGCTTTGAAAGAGGGGTTTGAGAAAGAAAGAATAATAAAAAATATTAAGTTATCGATTGAAAGAGAAAAAGAAAAGAGCATCGAATGGGTGGGGTGGAAATTGGCGCCACTATTCTACACTTGAAATCATTTCTTGCGATGATGTGAACTTCTTCATTCAACCCATTTGTCTTCCAGAAACGATAGTATCTCAAACATGATGCCATCAAAGCCACCGCGGCAGATCATCTTCTCGTAAATCTGCTGAACACACTCAGATAATTCTGTCCCTCCCTCGATTTCCGTCCGATTCGCAGTGGGGTTTATCATGTCAAATTTCGCGTAGAAAAAACAATTTGATACGGCGTGGTGGACCGCAAATCGTTCCCAAATCTTAGGAAAGCATCTTCTCAGAATCGCATTGGGACTCATACAATCCACTTCGTACTCGCTCAACTTCATGAGTTCTCGGATCTCCTTTGGCGCTTTTCCTCTATCAACTCCGTCAGGACGATGACACAATGACAAAGGCTTCCTCCCAAAATACGTCCTAGCATTCAAACTCAGAGGATTGCGTTTAACTGCAAGAATGGCAGCAAATGCAAAACTGTCAGTCATGGTATCAGGACAGTTTTCGGCAAGATAGTGGAGTGGGATGTAATTGTTGCTATTGTCGCGTTCTTCTAGTAGACTAGACAGATCGTTTCCGTCGTCTTCGAGTATCTCTTTTGCTTCTCTGAAGGAGTTGTTAAGAAATGCTTGATGAAGTTTGTTGAGTGGCATGTTAACTAATCCTAGCTAGGTGGGTGATCAGAAGAATTTCACGTGGTCGTAAGACACACTCAGAACCTTATAATGAGAGTTGAGCGACTTAATTACAATCTTGGAAGAGCACAATGTACCTTCAACGAGCTTTAATAGTCATGTAGCTAAATTTTATGAAGTATTTACTCAAAAGAGGGGTTTAATTATCATTGCCGATCAACGCAAGAAGACATGCAAAGTTCTGAACTGTTGTCCCCTGAATAAAACTCTACTTTCACCCCACTGTTTCGCATCTTCCGCGCAAAAGAAATAGTAGTTGACACACCTGTATGGAATAATTATTCCTACACCGCTCTTCTGACTTCTTCTCCCTCTTCCTCCCCCTCTCGACCTCCCTCCTTCGACCCCCCCACCCAAACCCAACCACCCCATCCTTAAATTGATCCTGAAAGAGATATGGAGAATTATAAGCCGATAAAGGTTCTCGGCGAGGGTTCCTTTGGAAAGGTGTACCTGATGCGCCAGATCAAAAAACGTGAACTCCTTTGTGTTAAAGTGATGAAGATAAAATCCCTCCCTAAGAAGGAGCGTGAGGCATGCCGGACTGAAGTTAGCCTGATGAAGAAGTTGGGTCACCCTAACATTGTGCACTATAGAGAGTCTTTTCTTTCGAAAAACAAGGACAGCCTCTGCATTGTGATGGAGTATTGTGATGGTGGTGACCTTTCAAACAAAATTGAGAAACAGCGGAACCGCCTCATGTCAGAGTCTACAATCCTGCATTACTTCGTCCAGATGACGCTCGGTCTCCATTTTATGCACAGCAATCGTATACTCCATCGCGACCTCAAAACCCAGAATATCTTTCTGACAGGGAATGGGCGCCTTGTGCTCGGGGATTTGGGGATCTCAAAAGTCATGGAGGGTACCCAAGATTTCGCGCGAACCTGCATCGGTACACCGTATTATATGAGCCCTGAGATTTTCAAGAACAAGGTGAGTATGTTGGAGCCGCCGTATGCGGTCGTCGCGAACGCGAACACTTTCAGCTTCTAACTGTACACTATTTATGTTTGCAGCCCTACAATCATAAAAGCGACATTTGGGCTCTCGGGTGTGTCCTTTATGAGATGACAACCTTGAACCATGCATTTGACGCCAACTCTTTGAACGGTCTAGCCTGTAAGATCATCAAAGGGCGCTATCCCGGGATCCACCCGAATTTCTCCTCCGGTCTGCGCGAGCTAATAAGCGGGATGTTGGCTGTGAATCCCCACACCCGCCCTGACTTGGAGACGATCTTGCAAAAGCCTTTTATCAAGCGCCATATTCAGCGCTTTTTCAGCGACATCGCGGCGCGTAGCGAGGACAAAATCGGAGATGGCACTATGGTACTTAGCAGATTAGGGGACGCTTTTAACAAAGTTGATGACAGTGATTTCGAAAGCGACACCAAGAGCTTGAAAAGACAGCTAGAGACTCTTGGCATGGGAAATTTGATCGCCAAAGCCATGAATGTCAATGATGAGATAACGGCCAAACCAAAGCACAGCGAGCTTCCGAGCGATGAGCGTGTTGCGAAAAGGAGGGAACGGGAGCAATCGGAAGCGCTTACCAGGGAGGAAGAGAGGAAGAGAAATGTTGAGGCTGCGTTACAAAAACTTCGCGAGGAGAGGGAGGAGAGGCAGAAGCAAAGACAATTACTTCTTCTTGGCAAACAGAAAATGAATAAAAAGCAGGCTCATCATCATCGGAACCACTTGCGGGGCGGCCATGCCAACAACAACAACAACAACAATAACAACAACAATTACAATAACAATAACAATAAGCAGATGCCAGTGTGGGGACACAATAAAAATAAAAAACCGCAAAAGCCTCCAACAGACTTGGCAAAGCTGAGACAGCAAGAAATCAAGAAATCGGAAGAACGGCGACGGGAGCGCGCTCGACAACGTCAGATCGAGGAGCGAAATCGCGCGCGCGAAGAGGAAGAAAAAAGGCGATCAGAGATCAACGAACGACGCCGGAAAGAGGAACAACGCCGTTTGGAGGAGGACGCCCGGATCAAGAGGAAGGCATTGGAGCTTCAGCAATGGGAGAAGGCTCAAAAGCAGGCTGCAGAAGAACAGCAGCGCCGCAGAAAGCTCGCGATAGCAGCCGAGAACGCTCGTCGTAAGCACGAGGAGGAAGAGCGGCAGCAGCTGCAGCTGCAGAAAGCTGCCCGGGCGAAGGAGAGGAAAGCGGCGAAGAAGAATGCGGCATTTGCAGCTTTGCGGAAAGACAAGGAGGAGCTGGATGCGAAGCTCAAGCGCAATAAGGAGGAGAAGCTAGAGATTGACATGGCAAATGTACATGTAACTCCGGTGAAAAAGGGTGGGATCTCTCCTCAGCAGAACTCTTCTTCTCCCCATAGCCAAACGGGCAGCCCCATCGGTGAACTCCCTGTGGCATATTCTTCGCTTGAGAGCAGCTCCCCCAACAATTCCAAATCAATGTTCAGTTCCACTGCAAGCGGTAAATCCAACGCAATCGTCAAAGACCCCTTTGCGCGGGCTTCGAGACTACGCGCGGACTCGGATGTTCCAAAGAATCGACCCCCTCCTCCTATGCAGAAGAGCAGCAGCAGTAATGATAATTATGATCATCGTGATCGTGTCGCCGCCAATAAAGAACGGAAGAGGGAGGAACAAGAGGCGAAGGAACTCGCATCTTTGGAACAGGCGAGACAAGAGCAGGAGTATAATATGCGAATCGCGAAGAACCTGCAACATGCACAGTACCACAGCAACAATGTTGTAAAGGCACTCAACGAAGTGCCATCAAAGTTCCATAATATAGATTCCCCGAATACCTCCTATGAAGAGGAGAAGTCGGACAGGGATCAGGTTGATCAGGACGAGGAAGACGAAGATAGTGACGCTTCTAACTCTGAGCTGGATAGCGAGGACGATGTTCTGGCGAGCAGCGACGAAGACATCGGAATAAATAACGACAGTGACAGCGACGACGAGGAGGAGGAGGATGCGACCCTACAAAAACGTGCCCAACAACTTGAGAACGAGCTGACTATGGCGACAGAGCGCTGTAACGCCCTTAAGGCCACTTTAGAAGCAACAAAACAGGCGACCCAAACGGCGATTAAGAAAGGCATACTCACTCCTAAAAAGAGGGGCGCCCCAAGGGTTCGAAACGTCTTTGATAAAGCCGAGGCAAAGAAACGGAGAGAGGAGGAGGAAGACAGCGACGTGGACGACGACGAAGCGGAGGATCAGTTCTTTGTCGAGGGATCAGAGTCCGGGTCCGAAAGTGATTCCGATATTGACGACCTGGAGGAGAGTTATGAACAAGATGATTCTCCTCAATATGCTGACGATGATACGTTCGCCATCCGGCGGGCAGAAGCCAAGCTCGGTCTTGAACCTGATGTTCGCCAGAACCGCGGAGTAAGCCTAGCGAGCGAAGCCAAAAGTCACTACCAGCAGAGGGCGGAGGCCAAGAACCTGATTATTGACACAGGCAACAGAGAAAACGACAACATCGTGACTCCTCGCATTCGCATCCTGTCGGACGCCGCGGAGGAAGCTGTTTCGCCGGAGCACATGGCCGTGGCACGCGACGCTGCAAATGCCGGGAGGTTCAGGGAACTCTCGGACGCGCCGAGTCCAAGCGCGAGGATCGAAGACCGAGTCAAAGGGCTCAGGCATAGGTGCGAGACGGGCTTAGGGGCTGAGAAGTTTGAGAGAGCGTACACCTTTTTGAAGCGTCTCCAAGAGGAGCAAGAGAGCGATGGGGGGATGGGCGGTGGTATGGGAGCAGGGGGAGATGAGGAGACAGTGTTGAGGGCCTTGACGGACATTCTCGGGGAGGAGAATTTACACTACTGGAGCCTGGTTGATCAGCTGCTGTTCTGTGAAGAGTTGAGACAGAAATGAATGTAATGTTGTAAACAACAGCTAATGGGATTGTTTATTTTGCCGAGAGAATTTTGAATACGGCTCGAAAAATTAAAAAAAAGCTACCTGCACTCGCTTATATCTTACTTGGCGTGAAGAAGTTCCCTCTGTTAACCTCTATATCGCCGTCCCCCTCTTCGCACTCCCCCCCCATTTCGATGATATCCTTCCCCTGAACGATCCTCAACTCCCCTTGCTCCCCTCCGTAATACTCGTTTGTCCTCTTGATCACGTAGTAAAGTGTCTTGACTGTCTTTTTTAGCGTCTCCGGTATGACGTTAGAGCTCTTTACCATGTGCGCGACAATCAGAGAGGTGAAGAGGTCGCCAGTGCCAGTGTATTTACCGGGGACAATAGGAGTCTCGATTTGCCACACTTCGCCGCTCGTTTTTGAACTCATCATTACCAGCATTCTCCCATCGAAACTAACGCTTGTCACAACGACATATTCCGGTCCCTTGTCGTGCAGCAATCGTATCGCCTTTTTGCAATCCTCGGGTCCTGATATGTCAAGTCCTGTCAGGATCGACGCCTCAAAAGCATTGGGAGCAATGAGCCAGGCTCGCGGGATTATATCATCGCGGAAAATATCCACGAGCTCTGGCGATACGTAGAGCTTCCCGTTGTCTCCCATGACAGGGTCGCAAACATAACGAGTGGAGGGTGGCGTTTTTTTCAAAATTTCCAAGATTCCCCTGAGATAGTCCCCCCCACCAATATAGCCCGTAACAACTATCCCCACGTCCTTCAACAGTCCGTTGGCTTCAAGACCCTCAAAAATTTCCATCATCTCGTTCACATTGCCCCGCGTTCCCTTGAACCCCCCCTTGTAACCAGTGTGGTTGCTGAAGCATACGGTCGGGAGAGGGTCCACATCAAACCCAAGCAGCTGCAGTGGAAAGGTGGAGGATTTCAACCCGACGTAGCCGGAAACCACGTGGGACTGAATTGATAGGACCCTAGGGAGGGTCGTCATGGGTTGGCGACCTTCTCTCTGTGGGAAAGAAGAGAAAAGTGGAGAGGAAGGTCAGAGAAATTCTGAGTGCAAAATCAATGGGTTGGAGTGCGAAAAGGTTGTATAAATGTTCGATCGTGCTGCTGGTATTGTGCCTGTCGCAGATTGGGGACTTGTATAAAACAAATGCAATGATGTCATGTATGTGCTTGAAAAGTTTGGGGTACGGAGGGTGTGCTCGGATAATTTTGGAATTATTTGGAATAACAAAGTGAAAGGAAAGAAAATGGATCAACATCGCTCCAACAAATAATAGTAGCGCACTTCAAAACGCCGCATACCAATATATATTATCTACCCTTATTCGATTGTCACCATTTTTTTTCGGTTTGTCTTGGAAGGTGAAAGGTTGTGAAAGGTGGTTTACTTTTACTATTTGATTTTTTGTTCGGTAAAAAGCACTCGCTTCTTCACAATGGGGTCAAGTTTTACAAAGGCGAGCTATAATTTCAAGTCGTGCAAGAGTGTTAGATTGCGTGGAAGATGTGTAGAGCACGGTAAATCCGATATTATCACTCACTTTTTGAGGACTCTTCGATGGGTTTTTTCTTGTTGTGTAGAAAAAGCCCGTTCCGGCCGTGCTCATCAACTTTATTGCAATCGTTTTCGCCTGCTTACGAGCCATCAGGGCGTGCGTAGGGGAGAACATCTTCTCTATTAATGGAATGGGGTTGGGGTTCACACAAATGAATTTCGTGAAGGGTGAGAAAGGGCTGGGAGAACTCAATGGACCAACAACCTTACAACCTTTTTATGTTGAGTAGCACACACAAGTCGGTCGATAATGGCTTACGTAGATATTAATGTAATAAGAAGGGAAACCAATCCAATTTCGATAGAAAACCTTGCACCATTTCGCCTGAAAAAATTGTGAGCTAAAATCATTTCTGGTTTGAGTGAGTCAATTACAGCCCGCACTCTCTAGCTCCGCGCTGCATATAATGACTCCAAGTGAGTTAGCGAGTATTCCTCTGCCGCCCCCTCCTTCCAATGAATGTGTGTCCCCTCCCCCACCCTCAATATTCATCGATCCTGCCCTGATATCTGCACTGAGTGTGCAATCCACCCGCATTCACACTTTGAAGACGGAAGATAAGGTGCTAAAGTTTGTCCAAGGCAAGCAGAAGTCAATTTCCATTGGGGAGAGTTTTACACCTTTTCAGAGGCTTTTGCTGCACAAGGTTTGTGACCGGTTTGGAGTGGAGAGGGTTAAAAATGAGCAGGATGATTACGGTGGTGAAGGTTGGCGGCCGACGAATGGGTCGGATAACAATGACGATTACAGGCGAAACAAAGGATATTCCGTCAAGCTGAAAAAAGCCGGCCATTGCAAGATCCCTGGCACTTTGCTGATTGACATCGGTCAGGAAGAGCTCTCTTGGCTGATGCAATCGCTCGAGAATAATGGGGGTGTTGCGGTAGATCTGTCAAAATTTGACCTTCGGTCGAAAGTATCAGATGCAAGTGTTGTGAACGGGGGCGCAGGCAAGAACAACGATTCAACGAGCAGCAGTTCTAATAATACTACCACCAGGGAAAGCAGCAAGAAGAAGCCGGTCAAGATGCTGAAGGTGAAAACGAAGGCGAATAATGAGGAGGGTAATAACGTGAGCGGGTACTGTGCCGCCGATGGCACTAAAAGTAAGGATGGTCGGAAGAAAATGAGTGATGACAAGCGTAGAAAGGAGAAGAAAACAATCGATGATAGGGAGAAGGAATACGCAGAGGCAAGGCGTCGGATTTTAGGGCAAGAGAATGACGATTCTTCCGAAATGTGAGTGTGCGATACATCTTCTTTTCCCGCTGCGCTTGTGCTTTATTGGAATTTTTTTCCTCACACTCACTCCCCTTTTGCAGCACGCCATCACAGACACCAGCAGCCCCTTCCAGCAATTTACACGCTACTTGGCGCAACCGAGGGCAGGACCAAAACGATCCCGACTTCGTGCGGCACAATTACCAATACCAACAACGACAGCCGCCACAACAACGACAGCCACCACAACAACAACAACAACAACAACAACAACAACAACAACAACAACAAGTTTACAACCAACAGCAGTAT
>ERZ651776.3829-NODE-3829-length-14477-cov-9.236944_pt1 | contig 14477 bp, 7 predicted proteins | sample MGYA00514761_ERZ651776 | MGnify/ENA metagenome assembly ERZ651776 | reverse complement strand
CCACCTCCGCCCGTTTCTAACACAGACGCACAACTTTGTGGAATACTTTCTCCTCTCCTCTCGATCCTCCCTGTAACACCAAAGGGTCATTTGGGCGAGTTCGCTTCGCAACTCACAAGGCCAACCAGGGGTGTTACGCGATTAAGATGCTCAAGAAGGCGGAGGTTGTCAGGCTTCAGCAGGTGAGCGGACGTTTCTTTTATCTTCCATCACTCTTGTCTTTTCAGGATTTTTGTCGTGCGGGGGAAGGAGGGAAGGAGTGAGTCGGTTGCCACTTTTTTTTGCGGTAATTTATGGAGGGAGGGGAGGGGGTTGCAGACTTGAAATCATATTTGGCGTCTCCTTCTTACCGTCCCTCCCTAACTCTTTTCATCCACCCCAACCCCCAACCAACTAACTAACTGAACTAACTGAACTAAACTCCTAAACTCCTCTTCTTCACCCTTGTCAACCCACCTCACTTGCTACTTGACCCCACCCCTTCTACGCGTTTCAAAGGTCGAACACATGCTATCCGAGAAGAACATTCTCTCGCAGCTTTCTATCGAACCTCATCCCTTTATTGTAAACCTAGCCTCTACTTTCCAAGATGCTCGCTACCTTTACATGGTGCTTGAGTACATTGTGGGTGGGGAGTTCTTCACGCATTTACGCAAGGCAGGAAGATTCGATAATAACACCGCAAAGTTCTACGCTGCCCATGTGGTGTTGATATTCGAGTTCCTCCACGGCAAAGACTTCATTTACAGGGATCTCAAGCCCGAGAATTTGCTTTTGGACAGTACTGGTTACTTGAAGATTACTGATTTCGGCTTTGCCAAGCGAGTTGCCTTCAAGACATACACTTTGTGCGGAACCCCCGAATACATCGCCCCCGAGGTTCTCCTTAATAAGGGACATGGAAAAGGCGTCGACTGGTGGACTCTTGGTATTCTAGTCTATGAAATGCTTGCAGGGCAGCCTCCTTTTGTTGACGATGATCCGATGGGAATTTATCAGCAAATTCTGGCTGGAAAGTTGAATTTCCCCCGTTATATTGACCGCAACGTAAAGGTGAGAGTGAAATACTTGAGCATATACAAGGGCAGACAACGCTCACTATCGCGGTATTTTCTTTGACCTTTCTTTGCTGAGGGAGCAACTCACTCATCAACATTTCTCTTTTTCCTCCCGCCCCCCCCGCCCCTTGCACGAAATGAAATCAAACAAATCAACCAATTTCACTATCACAGGCGTTGATCAAGAAGCTGCTGCTTGCGGATCTGACCAAGCGCTATGGTTGCCTGAAGGCGGGCGCCGATGATATCAAGAAGCACAAGTGGTTCTCGGACATGAACTGGGACAATCTGGTTGGAAGGAAGCTACAGGCACCGATCCTGCCCCAGGTTTCTGGTGCAAGCGACACCAGTAACTTTGACCCCTACCCTGACAGTGTCGAGGAGGCCCCCATCCCCATCTACAGCGGGAACGACCCTTTTGTCGATTTCTAAGGTTGAAACTGAAACATCCAACAATGGGGTTTTGAGTTTTATTGGACACATTTCATTTCAGCGCGTTGTTGTAAAGTGTAATATTTATGATAATGAGTGGAACATTTAAGCGGAACATTTAAATTGAGCGTTGGGCATATTTACTATTGTCGCTGTTTGACGTCCATCGAGGTTTATTATATTATTTACTATACTAGTACAAGAATCTGTTTGGCTATTCTGCCGGTTTTTCACTTGATGTCAAATTTAAAGTGGCTTCAGCAGACACTATTAGTATTACGAACTTACCGCACAGTAATTATAAATGACAAAATAAAAAGAAATGATGTTTGAGATGTTTGAGTTTGTAGTTGAAAAAATGCAAACTACCCACCCAACTTTCTGTTTTTTTTGCATTGATTTTTTGCCTTTGACTTTGGGACTTTGGGACAGTGGTGCCATTCGGCCTTCTCGGCCCCCCCCACCCCTCACAAACCCCCAATTGACTTGAAAACCACCGGCTGACCTTTTGGAAGCCCCAATTGCTGCCCTCTGAGCGGCAAAAGCCAAGTTAAAGTTAATTAAGGGTAGTCCCTGTAGTTCTCGTATATTACGTCAGGGACCTCTTTCAAGCCATTTGCAACTCTCTGGGGCCATCTTAACATGAAATCCTTCCCGGATGCGTGGTCAAACCCTACAGAACGAGCACCAGACGAGTTTTTAGATACGCCAAAGGACGGTAAGGCACTTTCGTGTGCAACTGAAGCCCTACTCCTTTTCGCCTTAGTTGTTGTTTAGGCCCTTTTTGCGCTCTCCATTTCGCTAACACGTTTTTTAAATCTCGGATCGCACAGTTCCTCCTATGGACACCTTCGTGAAAAAGTTAAGGGGCGACAATGAGCCATATAACCTTCCCACCTGTCCACCTGACAACTTTGCTCAGTGCTTAGTGAACACCATGAGGGATATGAAACCCAACACGTACCTCCCCAAAAAGGTCGATTTCGCGTTTCAGAGTTCCCTAAGAGGAGACGACGTGGCTGCATTTGAGGCCCTGGCCAAGAAGGTAGGTAATTGCTTTGGGCGAGAACCATTACTCCCATGCTCGACTTTATGAGTGGTGACTGACAACTTCTTCAACACATCCCATCCCCCTCCTTACATCCATCAACAAAAATGCACATCGCAACCACAGTACCCAGATGCCCAACCGTGTGGTCTCCACCCCGTTTTTCTTGCGGCTGTACATAATGCCACGCAGATCCTCCGTTTTATCTTATTAAACACTCCGGATGCCGTCAAGAATACGGCAGCCCCTCATGGGTCCAATGCTGCCTTCTTCGCAGCCTCTTCGAATTCGCTCAACGCCCTACGCGTCCTATCGGACTCCACTGGCGGACAAATCCTCACAAAGAGGAATAAAAACGGCGACTCGTTGCTGCACACAGCATGTGAGTCTAACTCCTGTGAAGTCGTTTCTTATTTGTGCATGGTCTTGAACCGTGACAGGGAGTGCGGCAACTCAATTGACGCTTTGAACGCGGTCAATCTGTCGCCCTTATCAATCTCTGCCATTCATGGGAACCCACAATGTGCACTCATTCTCCTACAGAATGGTGCCGACCCAAACCTGCCTACTATCTTGGGGTTGAATTGCATTCATCTTTCGGCCATGAGTATCAGCGGCAAGCAGAGCGGTCTCGAAATAACCAAGCTACTCGTCGCCTACAGGGCAAACGTCAACGACCAGAAGAATAGCAACCGTATTAGTCCTCTCCACTTCGCCGTTGCCGTCAACAACATTGGGCTGATGAATGTGTTGATGGAGAATGGTGCCAACGTAGATGGAAAAGACAAGTTCGGTTACTCGCCCCTTCATGTCGCTGCCATCAACAATCACTTGACGGCTGCCATGGTAATGGTCCAAAAGGGAGCCTCCGCCTGTCTCCGGGACGATCTCGGCATGACGATAATCCACATCGCTGCCTGTCGCAACCTCTCCGATTTCTTGTTGTATGCGCTCAGCCTCAACCAGGCCAAGCTGGACGAGCGAGAGTCCACAACTTACAATACTCCATTGCTCAAGGCGGTCGAGAACGGGAGCGATAAATGCGTGGAGATTCTCTTGAGGGCTGGTGCATCCACCGATCTGCTTAACAGGGCTGGCGAGAGCGTCGACCGAGTCGTGCAGAAGACCCTCGCAAGAGCCTACATTTCCTCCTCTTCAGTCTCACTTTCGAATGGTGCTACCACTGTCAGCAAGATGATTGATGCTAGCAAGAAGGGCTGGGGCTTTGACAACAGTCACCTGTTCACTTTGGAGGATAACAGATGTATTGCTGAGCTTCTCTCCCACAAAATTCTCTTTGAAAAGCTCGGCGAGGGGCTCCTGATGCAGGTTTGCGAGTGGATCCCCAGAGGTTGGTTTGACTGCGAGGAGGCTGAAGGAGCGGCGATAAGCCTGCTGAACAACATGCAGTTCGAGAAGAGAGTTGGTAGCTCGACCACGACGTATCTTCGTGCCATCAGTCCTAGCAGCAGTGTTAGCGAGTCAGGTGGGGATGGAAGCGACAATGAGGGCTTTGTTCGTCCTAAGCCGCTAAAAAAGCGCAATATGGCGACGTCCATTAATGTGGTTGAGTGCGCCGCCGGAAGTCTACCCTCAAAGAAGAGAAAGTTCACTGGCTTTGCTCCTTTGGGGAACCGCATGGTTAGTTTGGGTTAAGGCTGCTGTGGAGTGAGCAGTTTTGAGAGGGAAATTTCTACTGGGTGTAAAGTTTAGCCACGTAACTGTGGAACGGTGCACTCAGGGGGTGTTTCTCTCTCATCACTTGTACACAACACATGCAAACACACTTTCACACACTTTCACGCACTTTCACGCACTGTTAAGCACAGTCAAGCAAAAAACGCATTCACGGGTTATTATTTTTTTGGGAAAAGGTTTGGGAACTGGACGGCGGAGTTTAGCCGCCTCACAAGCGGAGCGACATCGGACGGGGAGCAACCCAGGGAGGGGACGGAATATATGAGTGCGCGCACACACACTTTAGTGCGCGCACACACACATGAGTGCACGCACACACACATGAGTGCACGCACACACACACACATACATACACACAAGATTGGGGTGGTGATCTGGACGGTGGAGTTTAGCCGCCTCACACGCGGAGCGACATCGGACAGGGAACAGCCCTGGGAAGGGGCAATTGTTACATGGTTTACACGCATAGCACAGGGTTGGTGACTTAGACGGTGGAGTTTAGCCGCCTCACACGCGGAGCGACACCGGACGGGGAACAACCCAGGGAAGGGGAATACAACAGCACACACACAAAAGTACACGGCAGGAATGAGCCTGACCAACAAGTTAACTTCTACCGTCAAAGATGGGAGCGAATCCTGGAAGTCTTGCGCTTGATGGCCCTATTTTCCAGCTCTTGGTTAGCCACATATCACGTGGAGCAAGGGCTGGGTAGTGAAATTCAAGCCTGCTTGTGCGATATAACATTACTTGAGAGGTTTTTTCGGTTTCTGATAAAATTGATAACATTGATAACACTGAAGAGGAGTGATGATAACAAGTTTATGCCGAGAAAAAAACTCCACCTTTCCAGTATTTCACCCTCACCTCTTATTACTCACTAACCGACGACATATATCGAGTCACCTTCCCCATCCCCATAAGGAACCACCTTGCTGCTACTACTCAGGCTACTAGTGCTGCCCAGGCCGCTAGTGCTGCCCAGGCCGCTAGTGCTGCCCAGGCCGCTAGTGCTCCCCAGGTCGCTAGTGCTACTGATGCTGCTGCTTCCGTCGAAAGTACTCGTAGTGCTCGACAGAGATTCACCACTCCCACTTCCACTACTATCCTTGCTCTTGGTCCCTCTGGAATCCACCTCACTCACTCCACTCGTATGGGACCACTTATTCCTGAATGTGCTCTTCATGAACGCTCTCGCACTGGTAAACTCGGTCGCATTCTCATCGCTCTCCTTCAGCCTTTTCTCCGACGGGATCTGCGTAATGCAGATGCTCCAATTCGCCAGAATCATCATGAACTCAATGTGTCGGAGGACAAACATTACGCCCATTGAATACATGGTACGCGAAGGTATTGTACAGTTGGTGAATGCACGAGCAGTATCGTGGAGCGTGATGACTGAGCTCCATGGCATGTAAGGGACAGAGAGCCGTAATAGCTGAGGAGGTACCCCATGCCCTGGGCTGGAGGACATTACCGACATGAAAAATCAGCAGGGTTGGGTCGCCTGAGTAGCTGGAAGGCCTATGTGACACTGTATAATAAAATACCAAGGATCAGTGAAGACTGATCTCTTACTGTAACTTTTAGAAAACCGTGAGTTAGAGTTTAATTGTAAAGATCATCCTACTCTCTAATCAAGTAATTTCTGCGTCCTTCGACACATTATCAGTACCTAAAGCTCAACGAGGAGCTATACAAGCATATCATGACTGACACGGAAGATTTGACTACAACGGCCAAAAAGTTGGCCGTTCAGGATGTTGTAGAACCCACTCTCAAGTTGATACAGCAGCTTGAGGGTGAATCCGACGAATTCCTTCAGAACTGGGTCCTTGCCACAGGCGCAGAAGACCAGGTGAACCAAAGGTTAAAGGGCCAAGTACTAGAACATGTATTTGGTAATACAAGTGAAGGTAACAGAGGGGCAAGTACAGTTGTCCCTCTGATAAGGACCAAATTGGAAGAAATGAAGGACCAGAAGAATACTAACTCCTTCGAAAAACGCTTGGAGCGGGCAGCGCTCCAACTAACCGGACTCCTAGTCAACGTGATGAGAAATGTTTCCATTGGGAAGTCAATCACCTCCGTCGAAACTATAAAAACCAAACTTTTGGTTGCCCAAGACACCATCAAATTCCTAGAGGATCTTGTAACCGCCTTCAGAAGCGCTGGTATAGATATAGACATCCGCGGTATAAAGGGCCTAGACGACGCTAGTATCAGGCTTATTGCTGAGTCCAACAGTAGGTTGAATTCACTACTTACCAAAACCATCCGAAAGGCTGCCCATGACGATGAGGGGTCGGGCGCAAGTACGTACATGGAAGGACGACTTGGAACCTTCCTTAACGAGCCCGAGGAAACTGGTACCGGAGGACTTCTGGCCCTCAGAGAGATCCTTAAGATCTCCACTGAAAATGAAGCAATACAGGAGGACTTGAAGGAACGAAGAAACGACTTTTATGAAGCTGTCAAACCGGGGGCTCTCTCGACGTCCGCCGATGGGCCCGACATGATACGCTGCTTCGACAACGCCAATGCAAAACTCGCGAAGGCCAGAGGAGGGTCTACGCCTGCCATTGATGAAATTAGTGATGGAGAACTAGTACGCAAATGGAAAGAGATGGTAGAAAACAATCTAACGTGCCAAAAGGCCATCATCCTCCTAACACAGGCCAGAGAGGAAAAGGGTGATAGAAGCGAGCTTACGTTCGTGGAATTGGAAAATGGACTTAGGGCTGCAGCGCGAGCATTCCAGACCAGAACAGCAACAGTCAATAGGATCCGTATGCTACAAGCTCCAGACGAGGATATAGAAGAAAGACACGTCAGAAAGGTCGCGGAAGAGCGAGGCAACCCTAGGAGAAGGAAGAAAGGCGACAATCAAGCAGGCGGAGGCGGAAAGGTATGTTCCTTCTGCAAGAAGAAAGGACACTCCTCAGATGACTGTTACCTGCAAGCGGCGCTGAAAACAGACTTGGGTAGGCAGCCAACGGATAAGGACAGGGAGGAAGCGCAAACGAAACACAAAACGTACGTCACTGAAATGAAACAGAAGAACGAAAGAGGCCTACCAATAGCCACGAAGGATGGTACGGGCTACTTCCCCGCAGGGAATCCTGAGAGGGAGAAATCAGAATCAGAACCAAAATTCAACTTCCCCAAAAATAACAATGGCTCGAGGAAGGTCAACCACATTACATCCACATCGGAAATAGACATGGTGTTCCCCCGACCTGTTGATTCTTTAGCCAACCTGGAAAGTCCCTTCCTTGCCGATGATAGAAGAAATGAAAAAAGGGTACATATGATCGCTGATGACAAGAAGGAAGGATCCGTGCCTGCCCTACCGGACGCCACACTTGCGGAACGAGCACAATGCGGCCCGGTCCTTGTACATCTCTTTGCCGCGCCTCTCAACGAGGCAGTGGAAGGCGGGCGTACGTCACCACAAGCGGTAGTACAGTGTATCAGGAAACACGGGTTTAAGGCTGAAGCCTTCACCATCCATGACGACCTTGGCAAGGAAAGCAATCTGGAGCGTTTACAGAAGTTACTGAAAGATAACCCACAGACTAGCATACTGGTAACCTTCCCATGCACCAACTGGAACGCATTCGCCAGGTACCCCAACCGCGGGGAGAAGACTAACCGTCGTAGGGAAGAAGACTTACGCCTATTGTACCCTGTTTTGCAAATCCTGGCAGAGGCCATGGCTAACGAAGGCAGCGACCAAATCATCATGTTAGAGCACCCCATTGGAAGCGATCTCAGTGATCAGCTAGGTATGAAAGACTTCCTTGGCGCAATCGGCAGTGCAGCGCGTCCCATCAAGAAGATTAACCTAGCCAGTTGTTCCAAAGTCTCCGGAGACATCAAGAAGAAACCACGCGAGCTTACATGCAACCTCACCACGAAAGAGATAGTCGAGGCGGGCCTACTAGGATCCAGGATCGCATGCTGTGGAAGCGAGCGTCATGAGGAGCACGTCTCAGGGCGACACTCTAGCAGTACGGCACACTTCACCACCAAACTCGCGAATAATTTTGCTGGGATTTTCATCCAACACACCCTTGACCAGTTAAGGAAGGGGGTCCCGCTTACGTCGTTCGCCATAAGTCAGGCAAGCACAAGCGAGGGGCTAGCACTCATCGACAGTGGTACATGCAGCACCATCATGAGTGAAAGGTTTGTCATTATACTCGCCAGTTATCCCAAGAGAATCGCGCTCAAAGGGTACGGTGGAGCCATCACGGAATTAAACATCAATGATGTATGCGTCGTGGTACGTGCACGCAATGGCCAACAATTCCTCGTAATACTCCATGGAGTCGCAGTTAGTCACGACGACACAAGTATCATTGATCCATATGAACTTCGAGTGGCTGGCAACTGTACCATCGAGGACCGCGCCGGCGATGCCAACGTCGCTCTGGACTCAGATGGAAAGCCTCTCTACCTCATCACGCAGGGAGACAACTTCAACGTCAGGCTAGTGTTCGGGAAAAAATGCAGCGGCCTGCACCTCCCAATACGGAAGCCCACGGAGGGTGACATCAAATGCCTCCCTCGCGTTATCTTGAATTCACCGGATTGCATATGGAGTCGTAGTCAGATGGAAGGGATATACACGCCCGACGACAAAAAGTTGCATTGTGTCAATGCGCTGGGGCATCTAAAGAACCTTGACGAAAAGGAAGGCAAAACTGCCGAGGAGGAAAGGCTACTGCTCAACATAGAGAACATCGACGGCCTCGCCGCGGAGAACGAGGAGCTCTTCCCTCACGTCTATCATGTTGACAGGCGATACTACAGATCAGCACCAGAACCAGGCGCACCGACAGATGGTGACCGCATTTGACAATTTTGGGGTCGCTCGTGTAGCAAGTCCACGTCAGGACGTGGACCGGACACAAGCGAACCCGAGAAAATCCTACATATTAGTAAATCCAGTGCTCTGATCGATGGGGAGATTTCGTCTGGGGGAGGAATCGTCCTTGACCCCGATATCAAAATGGACCCAATCACTCAGGAATGTGACGTCTTGGACGACAACGAATACAACTCCTATGGCGCAGCCCTGCAGTGGGCCCAGGATTGGGTCAATGTCTCCAGTATAAAGAGCTCGAGTAGTCACGCACAACCGTATACAACTCCGCAGCGGCAAGGCAAGAAGAAACAATCGAAGAAACAGAGTCGCCACAAGCGTGACCCCGTCGTTGAAAAGATCAAGACGGCAGGAAGAAGCTTGCCCCTGGACCGAAGAGTCTGGGGAGGCCTCAACACCAATATCTTGGCCAATACCGCACGTTGGACAACCCGATATGGATTTCACCCACAACATGTTCTTCAAAACAAGAGAACCCGCAAACGAATGTTATCCCTATCGCTGCCCAGAGCACCTGAGGGACTTGCATGGGACAGCGCGTTCTCGTCGACAATGTCCCGAGAAGGCATTACCGTAGTCCAGGTGGCAATCACGCAAGTATCAAAGAGGATCATCGTCCGTGGCCTCGTAGGCAAGGCACCCACCGAGGCCTCTTTAATTAACTGCGCTCGAAGCATCTTCAACGAGATCGGTATACCTGCCTACATTAAAAATGACCAGCACATGAGCGCACTTGGCAAGTTGTTCCGCCAATTTCTCCTCAGCTACATGGTACGCATTCAGCTTACGGAAACGGAAAAACAATTCCAAGACGAGGCAGAGCGGGCAATCGGGACGCTCAAGGATATGGCAAACAGCGCTTATCGCTACGCCGATCAAATGGGCTCTCCAGCTAAACCTGATGAGTGGTTAGACTGCATCGAAATGATGGCGGTAATTCACAACCACGCTGGCAATCCAGCCGTCAATGAGGGAATGCCACCGATGCTGCGTTCCACTGGAAACACACCGGACGTCTCCTTCATCCGGTTCGCGTTCAGCGAGCCAGTGGAGATCACCAACATCCATCAGAACCTACCTTTGAAAAAAAGGCTAGGTCGAGTCATTGGATTCGCTCGAAACGTGGGCAGTAAATTCTGCCTGAAAATACGAATGAATGACACAAACAAAGTAATCTACCGCGATGACGCCGTCTCTACCTACCACTGCCGTCGGAATGCAGAAGGGGAGGAGCTCGTGCCGCCTTTTAGTGAGGAAGACAAGAAGTCACTTCCGTTCCTAGAAAGAGAGGATCCGGACGCCACTCCGCTGGCGTTCAGTGAAAGGAACCCTCCAAAGCAGTGTGGGAACTACGTGGGGGCTCCAGGCAGAGCTCCAATTGAGCTGACTGCCAACAGTCGCAAGCGACGGAAACCTAAGACTTTGGAACAGGATCTATACGACACGAAGGACAGGTTTATGCATCCCGGCGACAAGGAGCCGGTTGAGAGGGGAGCCGAGAAAACGTCAGACGCAAAGGGAAACAAGAAGATGCTAAGCAATGACTCCGAGTCCGAGAGCGACTCCGCCTCCGAGAGCGATGACTCCGAGTCCGAGAGCGACTCTGCCTCCGAGAGCGAGGGCGAACAGACGGTGGAGAGCCTCAGTGAATCCGAGAATGGAGAGAATACCAGCGACTCTGAACCTGACTCCGAACCCGAGAGCAAACAGGCTGGAAAGGACCAGGCTGGGGAAGACCTTAGCGAGGACTCCGGCGACTCCGGTTCTGAGAACGAACAGGATGGCGAAGACCTCGGCAATAGCGAGAGCCCCGGACACCAAGAGGAACCGGGGAACATCGAAGGAGACAATCCACAGCCTGAACCCAACAAGGACAGCTCAGGACTGAGGCAATCCGCCAGGCAAGGACGTTTCAAGGGGAGCTACCAAGAAAGAGCACGGCCCATCATTAAGAAAAGGACGATAACAAAGAAGGTGCTCACTACCGCGGAGTTGGAAGATGAACACTACAACTACAGCGACGAGTACGATAGGGAGAAAGACAATCGCCATTTCTGGGAAAACGCCTACGCGGGACGAGGCTACCAAACCTTGGGACAGTGGGAAGATGACCCAGGATATGGGCTGCCCAGCTGCAGAGAGGTAAACCAAGTACTACGGGGAGAAATGCCAAACGACCATGAGGCACGTGGAATATTAAAGGAGGAGATGACCCACATACTTGATGCGCCACCGGGGATCGACGACATGGACAGTGAGTCATGGACGTTGGTGAGTATCCTGGACCACAAGATGATCAATGGCGATCTCCACCTATTGTGCTCGTGGTCAGGGTTGGACCCGGAGACCGGCCTCGACTGGGATGACACCTGGGAGCCGTTGTTTCGAGGGCCTACCTCCATTTCGAAGGAATCACTCAAGGCCGCCGAACTTGGAGAAATTGCCGCTCTATACATCAAGGGGTCAGTACCGGACAACATGCGAAAAGCCCAACAGTGGGCCAAGCAGTACCTCGATGGAGGGTCGAAGACATACTTCGTCGAGATGGCACGGGCGAATGCAGGGAAGACACCCAACAACGCGATCAAATTCGGCGTCCGCGTCCCCAAGGGATTGAGGCAGGCACTCGCCCATGACGCCGAATACGACAACGATGCGCAACTCTCCAACGCCATTGGTGGACCCACCAAGAGGTGGATCAACGCCGTTGAGAAGGAGATGCTGAAGTTCTTCATGTTCGGTATCGGTGAGGAGGGTTCGGCGTTCAGAGAAGTTACCTATGAGGATTGCGTGCGACTTGAGAATGAGGAAGGATATCAGCGCGTGCGCACACATTGGGTATTTGACGTGAAGGCTGATGGCACCTGGAAGGCACGTTTCGTGGCCGGCGGTGATACAGTGGATTCCTACGGAATTGAATCTTCGATGACAATGGTCAGGTCAAGGACAGTCCGGATCATGTTCACCCAGGCAGCGAAGGACATGCAGAGGACGCTAGTGGGTGATCTCGGGAACGCATACCTGCATTCCTATACCGAGGAAAGAGTCTGGTGCCACCTAGGTGACGAATGGGACAAAATCGGCCATGGCAACAAGTACGTGGTCATCGTCAAGGCTATCTACGGTCTCGTGGGATCAGCCCACGCCTTTCACCAGTACGTCACGAAGAAGATGTTGGCGCTCGATTACCAACGGTGCGAAGGGGAGCCTGACGTATGGCTCAAACAAAGAGGTAAGCTATATGATCGAGTTGGGATGTATGTGGACGACGTCGTCGTCTGTAGTACCGAACCTGAAGAGGTGATCAAGGAAATGTCCTCAGTATTCACATTCAAGTTCTCTGGAGAGGCTGAAAGGTACCTGGGAGCGGACGTGAAGTCGGCACATGGTGTACAAATGTTCTCATCTGAGTCATACATCAGGGAGGTACTCAACCAGTTCCAGCGTGAAAAGGGGGACGAGATTTCGGACCCAGGTGAGATGGGAAACCTGAGGAAGGAAACTGCGCCCATCGACCCCAATGGACGCCTGGAGTGTGACGATTCGGAGCTCCTCAACGCCTACCGGAGGCGATCATATCAGAGATACATGGGGATCGCTGTGTGGATTGTGCAACTTGGGCGCATCGATATCTGTTACGCCACCCAAGCGCTGGGTAGGTACACCCATGCCCCTCGGGAGGGACACATGAAAGCGATGAGGAAGCTGTTCGGATTTCTGAAGTCCAACCCGAGGCGCTTCATCTGCGTGAACCCAGAGGATATCACAGGCTACCCCGACCGGCCCGATAATCAAATGGCAGGAATGCGCAAGGCATACCCATGGGCTCACGAGGAACGCTCCACGAGAGAGCCCAAACCGCTGGGGAAGGGTTGCCAGTTGTCAATGCTGTCGGACGCATCGCACGGCTCCGATAAGAATGACTACCGTTCAGTCACGGGAATGATACTCTTCTACGGAAGCACTCCTATTTTCTGGCGTTCAAAGAGGCAGACTGTTACCGCGGGGAGTACCTTCGAGGCGGAGTACATTGCGATGAAGAACGCCGTCGACGAGGTCATGGCCACAAGATTTCTACTGAGATCACTGGGCATACCAGTGGTCGGGGCAACACCACTATACGGCGACAACCTGGGTATGATCCAGAACGCCTGCAAATATAGCAGTCCACTGAAGAAGAAACACCTGGCCATTTGCTACCACCGTTGCCGGGAAGCCATAGCAGCTGGAATCGTGGACGTTGGCCACATCGATACCGGCATGAACCTGGCGGATATTTGCACCAAGGCCTTGACAGGTCCAGACATTGAGCGGCTGGCTAACGCTGTCATACCACGCCTATCAGAAGTTGCGAGGATCATGGACCCCAATAATCTGAGTAAGAAGTGTAAGAAGTCGGAGAAGTCACAAGTTGAATAGTGATGCAGTCTTGCGGGCTTCAGCCACTACATACTATTCGTACCTTCCCCAAGGGGAGTGTCGGAGGACAAACATTACGCCCATTGAATACATGGTACGCGAAGGTATTGTACAGTTGGTGAATGTACGAGCAGTATCGTGGAGCGTGATGACTGAGCTCCATGACATGTAAGGAATAGTGAGCCGTCACAAATGGGAAGGCATCCCATGCTCTGGGCTGGAGGACATTACCGACATGGAAAGTCAGCAGAGACTAGTCGTGTGAGAGCTGGAAGGCCTATGTGAGACTTGTATAGTAAAATACCAAGGATCAGTGAAGACTGATTTCTTACTGTAATTTTTATAACCGTGAACACAGAGTTTAATTGTAAAGATCATCCTACTCTCTAATCAAGTAATTTCTGCGTCCTTCGACACATTATCAGTACCTTAAGCTCAACGAGGAGCTATACAAGCATATCATGACTGACACGGAAGATTTGATTACAACGGCCAAACAGTTGACCGTAGAGGATGTTGAGGAACCCACTCTCAAGTTGATACAGCAGCTTGAGGGTGAATCCGACAAATTCCTTCAGGACTGGCTCCTTGCCACAGGCGCAAAAGACCAGGTGAACAAAAGGTTAAAGGGCCAAGTACTAGAACATGTATTTGGTAATACCAGCAAAGGCAACAGAGAGGCAAAGATAGTTGTCCCTCTGATAAGAACCAAATTGGAAGAATTGAAGTACCAGAAGGATAATAACTCCTTCGAAAAACGCTTGGAGCGAGCAGCGCTCCAACAATCCGGATTCCTAGTCAACGTGATGCAAAATGTTTCCATTGGGAAGTCAATCACATCCGTCGAAACTATGAAAACCAAACTTTTGGTTGCCCAAGACACCATCAAATTCCTAGAGGATCTTGTAACCGCCTTCAGAAGCGCTGGTAT
>ERZ651776.3828-NODE-3828-length-14478-cov-5.882161_pt1 | contig 14478 bp, 18 predicted proteins | sample MGYA00514761_ERZ651776 | MGnify/ENA metagenome assembly ERZ651776 | reverse complement strand
AAGTTCGGTCAAGAAGAAGAGACTTACAACATCGTAGCTGCACACGGTTACTTTGGTCGTCTAATTTTCCAATACGCGAGTTTCAACAACTCACGTGCTCTTCACTTCTTCTTAGGTCTATGGCCAGTTGTAGGTATCTGGTTCACAGCTTTAGGTGTAATGACAATGGCATTCAACCTAAACGGTTTCAACTTCAACCAATCAGTTGTTGATAGTCAAGGTCGTGTAATCAACACATGGGCTGACATCCTTAACCGTGCTAACCTAGGTATGGAAGTAATGCACGAGCGTAACGCTCACAACTTCCCTCTAGACCTAGCTGCTGGTGAGTCTCTACCAGTTGCTCTAACAGCTCCAGCTGTTAACGGTTAATCTGAAGTTATTAATTTAACTCAGTGAGATAAAAGACCTTACCTTGTGTAAGGTCTTTTTTTAGCTTAAGATTTTTTTTATTATTTTTAATTTTTATCAATGTCCGAATTATTAGGACATGATTATTCGTTATTAGAATTAATTAAGATAAGAGCCGCAAATAGTTTATTTTACTGTATTAAAAAAAATATATTTATTAATAAGCTTTTTTTCAAAATATATATTAGGTTATTTTCATAAAAATAAAAAAATATAATTATCTAAATGTTACAGATTGTTTCTTTTCCTATGCTTGATACCTCTTTTTCTTCTATAGTATTTATCGATATAGAAAATATCAAGTTTCAACTGATTAAACAATTTAACAGTCGATACAGTTTAAATCATTATAAAATTGGAGAAAAATTATGCTAGATGCATTTTCAAGAGTAGTAACTAACGCAGATTCAAAAGCAGCTTACGTTGCTGGTGCAGATCTACAAGCACTTAAGAAGTTCATTTCTGAAGGTAACAAGCGTTTAGACGCTGTTAACTCTATCGTTTCTAACGCTAGTTGTATCGTATCTGACGCTGTTTCAGGTATGATCTGTGAGAACCCTTCTTTAATCTCTCCAAGTGGTAACTGTTACACTAACCGTCGTATGGCTGCATGTCTACGTGACGGTGAGATCATCCTACGTTACGTTTCTTACGCTCTTCTTTCTGGAGATTCTTCAGTTCTTGAAGATCGTTGTCTTAACGGTCTTAAGGAGACTTACTCATCTCTAGGTGTTCCAGCTTCTGGTAACGCAAGAGCTGTAAGCATCATGAAGGCTTGTTCAGTTGCTTTCGTTAACAACACTGCTTCATCTAAGAAGTTATCTACACCTCAAGGTGACTGTTCAGGTCTAGCAAGTGAAGTTGCTGGTTACTTCGACAAGGTTTCATCTGCTCTTAGCTAATTTTATATAATTAGATAAAAAATAGAGATTACCTTTATACTATATGTATAGAGGTAATCTCTATTTTTGTAAGTATTATGCATTATGCTTTTTTTTCTTTCTTGATAATTTAAATGAGTAAAATTTTTTTTAGGTTCAAATTGTTTTAATAATCTTACAAGCATTATATTTAATTTATAAGTTTTTTAATTTTACTCTCTTATGACCACTTCAATTAATATTCAAAGTTATTTAGATAATTTAACTTTTTTAGCCCTTTTTGTTGGAATGCTAAGCTATTGGACTAGTATTTCTTTTACCAGTTTAAAAGTGGGAGCAAAAATAGGATTTATATCAATTTGTGTAGCCAATTGTGCTATTTTTATTAATCTAGGTTCAAGATGGTTAGAAAATGGTTATTTCCCTTTAAGTAATTTATACGAGTCTTTACTTTTCTTTATTTGGGGAATTACTGCGATCACTATATTTATAGAAAAAAGAATAGCTATTTCATTAATAGGGGCTGTAACTAGTCCGCTATCTCTTTTTGTTGTAGCATTTGCTACTCTATCATTACCTGAAGGAATGCAAAAAGCGGCTCCACTAGTTCCTGCACTAAAGTCTAATTGGTTAATGATGCATGTAAGTATCATGATGTTAAGTTACTCAACTCTAATTACTGGATCTTTATTATCAATACTTTTTCTTGTTTTAACATTGGGAAAGAATATTTCTCTTCAGGGGAATTCAATTGGGACAACAGAGTCAGAAAAAGTTAATACGAGAAATATGAGTATGGCAGTTTTAGAAGGTTCATTGCCTAATAAATCGGTTAATGGATCTGAAGGATTGGGATTACTTGAGACACTAGATAATTTAAGTTATAGAATAATAGGCCTTGGTTTTCCTCTTTTAACAATAGGAATAATAGCAGGAGCTGTTTGGGCTAATGAGGCTTGGGGAGCATATTGGAGTTGGGATCCTAAGGAAACTTGGGCTCTTATTACTTGGTTTGTTTTTGCAGCTTATTTACACGCGAGAATAACTAAGTCATGGCAAGGAAAACGTCCGGCCATATTAGCTTCAATTGGGTTTGTTGTTGTATGGATTTGTTATTTAGGTGTTAACTTTTTAGGTAAAGGATTGCACAGTTATGGTTGGATAGCATAACATTTATGTACTTTCTGTTATCTCTTTATTGTTGTTGTGTTTAATTTATTCTAAAATGTATAGTACGATTAACTATTCAACAATAAAGTATAAATCATATGAATGCTGACTTACTAATTTCTGTAGTTCCACAAACAGCTGAATGGTCTGCAAAGACTGCATCAGTTATGATATTATCTAACCTTGCATGTATCTCTGCAGGTCGTTACATAATACAAGCTAAAGGACAAGGACCTGCTTTACCTGGTCCTGTTTCTGCACTTGGTATCAATCTGCCTGAACTTATTGCAACAACAAGTCTAGGGCACATTATAGGAGCAGGAGCAATTCTAGGGCTTGGCTATTTGGGTATACTAGCTTAATTATAAAAAAATCCCCTAGATAGAAATCTATGTATAATCAATCATAGATAACTATCTAGGGGATTCTTTCTAGTTCCTTTAGTAAGCAAGACCCATACTTCTTGTAGTTTCACCACCAAGATATACACGAACTGATAAGAAGTCAGTTGGACAAGCTGTTTCACAACGTTTGCACCCAATACAATCTTCTGTTCTAGGAGCTGATGCAATTTGACCAGACTTACATCCGTCCCATGCAACCATCTCTAACACGTCACAAGGACATGCTCTAACGCACTGAGTACAGCCAATACATGTATCGTATACTTTTACACTATGTGACATAAAATCTTTTCTTATTCTTTAATATTTACTGTTGATCTAGTTCTAGTTACTATTATCATACAACAAAAAAACTATAGATATATTGAGATATAAACATATATGTAAGGAAACCAGATCATTTTCTATATTTGATACCTAAATTCTTTGTGTAAACAAAAAAAATATATTCATCACTTATGAAAAAAAATTATAGAGACAATAATTCTAATGAGATATTGTATAAGACAGAAGAATTATTAGATGCAGCATCTAACAGATACAAAATGACTATACAGATCGCAAATAGAGCAAAAAGAAGACGCTATCAAGATATCGATTTAGTAGAAGATTTAAGGATAAAACCTATCAGTAAAGCTATTTTAGAGATGGCCGATGAAATAAGTCAATTAGATATCGTAGGTGATTAATAATTTTATTAATGAAGAAAAAAAAGAAATTTTCCAATATTGTCAAACATGTTACAAGTTTTATTTGGTGATCCCAATGAGAAAAAAATTACGCGTTATACAAGTTCAGTTAATGAAATTAATGCGTTAGGAACACGTATTAGTACTCTAACTGACAAAGAGTTACAAGATAAGACTATAAGTCTGACAAAAACAATAGGTCAGTCTTCTGATTTCAAAGATATTTTACCAGAAGCTTTTGCTGTTGTCAGAGAAGCTTCTTTTAGGGTACTAGGATTAAAACATTTCGATGTTCAGTTAATAGGAGGAATGATACTTCATGAAGGCAAGATTGCGGAAATGAGAACAGGAGAAGGCAAAACCTTAGTTGCTATCTTACCCGCTTATCTTAATGCTTTATCTGGTTTGGGTGTACACGTTGTAACTGTAAATGATTACCTAGCCAAAAGAGACTCTGAGTGGGTTGGTCAAGTACCTAAATTTTTAGGTTTGAGTGTAGGTTTGGTTCAGGAAGGTATGACACAGCAACAAAGAAAGGATAATTATTCAAAAGATATAACTTACACAACCAACAGTGAATTAGGTTTTGACTACTTACGTGATAATATGGCTGTAATGCTTCAGGATATTGTTCAACGTCCATTCAATTTTTGCATACTTGATGAAGTTGATTCGATTCTAATAGACGAAGCTCGTACTCCACTCATAATTTCTGGAGCAGTAGATTCTCGTGATGACAAATACAATAGCGCTAATGAAATTGCACAATCCTTAGAATTAAGCATTGATTACGAAGTTGATGAAAAAGCTAGAAATGTTTTACTAACTGACGTAGGGATTATTAAATGCGAAAAGATGTTGAATGGACAAGATTTATATGACCCTACAAATCCTTGGGCTCCTTATATATTAAATGCGGTTAAAGCTAAAGAATTATTTATTAAAGACGTTCATTATATAGTCAAAGATAAAGAGATCATTATTGTAGATGAGTTTACTGGAAGAATCATGGAAGGAAGAAGATGGAGTGATGGTTTACATCAATCTATTGAAGCTAAAGAATATCTCCCTATACAAAGTGAAACACAAACTTTAGCTTCAATTACATATCAAAATTTTTTCCTTCTGTATCCTAAACTTTCAGGAATGACTGGAACTGCAAAAACAGAAGAAGCTGAACTTGATAAAATTTATTCCTTAGAAGTAATTTCTGTTCCTACACATCGCCCAATGAGTAGGAAAGACTTGCCTGATTTAATCTATAAAAATCAGTATGCTAAATGGCGTTCTGTTGCTGATGAATGTCTTGATATGCATACTCTTGGTCGTCCAGTGTTAATTGGAACTACTAGTGTAGAAAAATCAGAATTACTTTCTTCTTTGCTTAAAGAGTATGGTATTCCTCATAATTTATTGAATGCCAAACCGGAAAACTTAAAGCGTGAAGCTGAAATAATTGCTCAAGCAGGTAGAAAAGGTGCTGTAACTATTGCTACTAATATGGCAGGTAGAGGAACTGATATCTTACTAGGAGGAAATGCTAATTATATCGCTCGCAATACCATCACTCAGCTTCTAACAAAACAAAAGTCAAAAAGTGATTTTACAAAGGATCAACAGTTGGAAAATCTGTTTGCTTTCTTATATGAAAAAATAGATTCCTCTTCTATTACAGATAAAGAATTAGAATACAAATTATCTATCGCATGTGAAAAAGGATTTACAGAAGATAGATTAGTTATTACTTTAAGGGCAGCGTATCAGGTGTTAGTTGAGAAGTATGATAAATTGATTGAGCAAGAAAGAGAAAATGTCGTGTCAATAGGAGGTCTGCATGTAATAGGGACTGAAAGACATGAATCTAGAAGGGTTGATAATCAATTGAGGGGTAGATCTGGTAGACAGGGGGATCCTGGATCGTCACGTTTTTTTCTTAGCTTGGAAGATAATTTATTAAGAATTTTTGGTGGTGATAGAATAAGTAACCTTATGGATGCTTTACGCGTAGAAGAAGATGTACCTATAGAATCACAGCTTCTTAATAATAGCCTTGAATCAGCTCAAAAAAAAGTAGAGGCTTATTATTATGATGCTCGAAAACAATTGTTTGATTATGACGAAGTCCTAAATTATCAAAGACAAGCTATTTATTCAGAAAGAAGGAGAGTTTTAGAATCTATCAATCTTAGAGATTGGGTAATCCAATATGCTGAAACAACTATATTTGATATTGCACAACCTAGTTCGAATCAAAATGTAGACCGTTATAAATACTATTCGAATCAGTTAAGTAAGATTGAAGATTTACTGGGTTTACCTTATTCTTTGGATATCGATTATTTCTTAAGTTTATCTTCTTCAGAAGCAGAAATTTTTCTTGCTAAACAAGTTCGTATTGCTTATGATCTTAAAGAAAGCCAGATAGAGTTAATTGAAGATGGATTAATGAGAGAGTTAGAAAGATCTTTCTTATTACAGAAAATTGACTCTTCTTGGAAGGATCATCTTCAAAGTATGAACACTTTAAGGGAAACTATTGCTTGGCGTGGTTATGGTCAAAAAGATCCTTTAATAGAGTATAAAAATGAAGCATATATTCTATTTACTTCAATGATAACGAATATTAGACATTCTGTTACTTATCTAATTTTCCGTTCTCAACCTATACTTAAGGCGTAAGCCAAAATTTACTAATTAATTTGACAATACTTTCATAATAAAACATCATATATTTAACAACTTAATCAATTACTATACATATGACGAAAAGAACTTTGAGAGGAAGTAATATAAAGAAAGCAAGAACGTCTGGGTTTAGAGCTCGTATTAAGACAACTGCTGGAAAGGCTATACTAAAAGCACGAAGAAAAAGAGGACGTAAGCATCTAACTACGATTTAAAAATTATAATCCTTGTTTTCAAAAGAACTGTATGTTTTTTAGTGTTATGAATATACACAGAAAACATACAGAGTTGTATCTATATTATTTATGTATTTTTTTCTAATTATTGAACTAAATGAGTTTTATTAAAGAGTTTAAGTTATTGTTGAAAGCTAGATATCCAATACTTTATATTCCAACAACAGAAGAGGAAAGAGTAGAATACGTTATTCGTTCTTGTATACAGCTTTATAGTAATAGAGGTATATATGCTTGGGATTTTGTTGATGGTTATGTTGGTAACCCGAACGATAATGGTTTTGCTTCTAGGAATCCATTACAAGCATTGGAACTAATTGAACGTTTGACACCTACTAATCCTGCAGTCTTTTTACTTAAGGATTTTCATCTATTTTTAACCGATATATCTGTTGCACGTAAGCTAAAAAATCTTACCAAAGTTCTACGTAACCAAACAAAGAATATCATTATTATTGCTGATGAAGTCAATATTCCTGAATCACTAAAAGATATAATAACTGTATTAGACTTTCAGTTACCTCAGCCACCTGAAATAAAAAAAGAACTTTTAAGAGTACAGGAATCACTTGGTTATAACATTCCTGAAGCCTCTTTGAACAGTTTAGTTAGTTCTTGCCAAGGTCTATCTTTGGAAAGAATAAGACGGGTACTTTCGAAAATTATAGCAACCTACAAAGAAATTAATATTGAAAGCTTAGAATTAATTTTTGCTGAAAAAAGGCAAATAATAAGTAAAACTCAAATATTAGAATTTTATCCAGCTAAAGAAAAAATCTCTGATATAGGAGGATTGAACAATCTTAAATTGTGGTTAAAACGTAGGTCTGGGGCATTGTCAAAAAAGGCTATGGAGTATGGTCTTCCTTCTCCAAGAGGGGTACTTCTGGTCGGTGTACAAGGTACAGGAAAATCTTTAACAGCTAAAGCAATTGCCAGTGAATGGAATTTACCATTATTACGTTTGGATATTGGTAAACTTTTTGGTGGAATTGTTGGTGAATCCGAATCTCGTATGAGACAGATGATTCAATTATCAGAAGCTATATCCCCATGTGTTTTATGGATTGATGAAATTGATAAGGCTTTTTCTGGGATTGATAACCAAGGTGATAGTGGAACTACTAGTAGAGTTTTAGCTACTTTTATTACTTGGTTATCTGAAAAACAATCTTCTGTTTTTGTTGTTGCAACAGCTAATAATATTTATAAATTACCTCCGGAGATTTTACGTAAAGGACGTTTTGATGAAATATTCTTTATAGGTTTGCCGAGTAACAAAGAAAAGGAACTAATATTTAAAGTCCATTTGAGTAGGTTGCGTCCTAAATCATGGAACTTGTATGATATTCCCTATTTAACTAAATTAGCAAAGAATTTTTCTGGAGCTGAAGTTGAAGAATCAATTATTGAAGCAATGCACATAGCCTTTAGTGAAAATCGGGAGTTTACTACTGCAGATATTGCTTCTTCTATAGAACAATTTATTCCTCTGGCTGAATTAAATTCTGAAAAAATTGATGAACTGCAAGAATGGGCTGATGCAGGCAAAATCCGATTGGCTTCTTAATTCTTATTTTCTAGATTAATCTTATTGTGATAAAATATAAATATTATTTTCATTGATAAGCAATAGTAAAGACAATTAATAGACCGTTTTTAAAATTTTATGTCACACTTTAGTAAAATTCAGACATCTTTAAAAGATCTTGACCTGTTAAAAAGATCATTAAATGACTTATCTATTCAGTGGGAACCGGAGCTGAATCGAGTAAGAGGATATAGAGATCAAACTACTTTTGCTAACCTTGTTATTAAACAAAATAATAATTATGATATAGGCTTCAGTTGGAATGGTTTCGAATATCAACTTGTAGCAGATATTCAATTTTGGCAACAACCTTGGTCTATCGAATTATTTCTGGATAGAGTGAGTCAAAGGTATGCTTATAATTCAATCTTAGAGTCTACTTCTAATCAAGGTTTCCAGACAGTAAACGAAACTGTTCAAGAGGATGGATCTATTAAATTAACACTTCAAAAATGGAATGCTAGTTTAGCATAGTAATTTATCAAATGCGGACGGAGAGACTCGAACTCTCACAAGGTTAACTTACTAGAACCTAAATCTAGCGCGTCTACCAATTCCGCCACGTCCGCTTTCATTACTGTATCATAATCATAGCAAAAGTAGAATAAAAAGAAAACATATTTTATATATACTTTTTCTATGATTATTTTTTCACAAAAAATTGAAACTCTATAATAAGATTATTTTTTTTATGTTATAGTATTACTCAAGTGAAAAAGTAGAGTTAATTCTCATAATCCTCAGTAGCTCAGTGGTAGAGCGATCGACTGTTAATCGATTGGTCGTAGGTTCAAGTCCTACCTGGGGAGATTTAAATAGCTTTAATTATACTATCTTTTATAGTATAGAATAAAGATAAAATAGTATTAGTCTTAAATACCTATGTATGCTAAAGATATTGAATAGAAATGTTTGGTTTATAGCCAATAAATTAGGAAATTTACAGTTTGCAATATTTCTCCTTTTACTAATAGCTTCATTCAGTTCTATTGGGACATTTATAGAACAAGGGAAAGATATTTCATTTTATGAGCTAAATTATCCTAATCTAAAACCATTGTTTGGTTTTATTAATGCGAAGTTTATATTGTTTTTTGGTTTAGACCATATCTACACAACTTGGTGGTTCATACTGAACATATTCTTATTTGTTATGAGTCTATCTTCGTGTACATTAGTTAGACAATTACCATCATTGAAGTTTGCTAGATTATGGAGATTTTATGATACTTATGAAGCTATAAGCAAATTTGGGATAAAAAATAATATTCAAAATGGCAGTTTAACAAAGCTATCTCTTCAATTAAAAAATAACAATTATAATGTAATTCAAGAAGGACATTTTATTTATGCGTACAAAGGACTAATAGGGCGCATTGCTCCTGTAATTGTTCACATCAGCATTATTTTAATTTTGTTTGGTTCTGTTATTGGTAGTGCGTCTGGTTTTATGACACAAGAATTGGTTCCTACTAATAGTCTTTTTCATTTACGTAATATTATTAGTTCAGGTCCTTTTAGTTACGTGCCACAAAATATAGAAGGTTATGTAAAAAGTTTCAAAATTGCGTACAGTGATGAAGGAATGATTGACCAATTTTACTCAGATTTATCAATTGTGAATTCTGACCTTAAGTTATTAAATAATAAAACTATTTATGTAAATGAACCATTGCGTTATAAAGGAATTGTTTTTTATCAAACTGATTGGGGAATCGCAAGTTTAAATCTTGTGCTTGATGATAGTAATTTAATAGATATTCCACTGACGTTGGTTGATACTTCACCCAATAACCGATTTTGGATTTCCAATTTATCCCAATTTAAATCTTTAGGAATAGATAATGTTCTTTTAGTCTTACAAGATTTAACAGGTAAATTATCTCTTTATGATTCTAATAAAAATATAATAGGGGAAGCTAGTATTGGCGAGTTTTTTTCTTTAAACGGTCATACTATTAGAATTATTGATATAGTTCCATCAACTGGTTTGCAAATAAAATCTGATCCCGGTACTTTGTTCGTTTATATCGGCTTTTTTATGCTAATGATTAGTACTCTGCTTAGTTACATTTCTTACTCTCAAGTTTGGGCTTTTAAAAATCTTGATAATTTATATGTAGCGGGACAGACTAACCGAGCGATTTATTATTTTGAAAAAAAATTCAGTCAGATATTAGTTAACACGAAAAAAACTTAGTTCAGCTCTTTTACTCCTTTATTTCAACGGCTTTTTAAAAAGCAAAATCAATTATTTGATCTTATACTTATTCCAAATAGGATTAATTAACATGTCGCGTATTATTGTAATAACCTCTGGTAAAGGAGGAGTAGGGAAAACAACTGCGACGGCTAATTTAGGAATGGCTTTAGCCCAATTAGGATATCAAGTAGCCTTGATAGATGCAGACATAGGTCTTAGGAATTTGGATTTGTTGTTAGGACTCGAAAATAGAGTTATCTATACAGCTATTGAAGTATTATCTGGTGAATGTAGACTAGAACAAGCATTAATAAAAGATAAACGGCAACCAGGTTTAGTCTTATTACCGGCAGCTCAAAATCGTAACAAAGATTCCATTAATTCTGATCAAATGCAATACTTGGTTAGCCTAATGAATCAACAATATGATTATATACTTGTAGATTGTCCTGCAGGAATTGAATCTGGTTTTCATAATGCAATAGCTCCTGCTGATGAAGCTATTGTTGTGACAACTCCGGAAATTGCGGCAGTAAGAGACGCTGATAGGGTTATTGGTCTTTTGGAAGCTAACAATATAAAAAGAATAAGCCTCTTAATCAATAGATTACGACCTCAGATGGTTAAAGCTAATGATATGATGTCAGTCGCTGATGTCAAAGAAATTTTAGCAATTCCTCTTGTTGGTGTTATTCCCGAAGATGAATGTGTAATTGTCTCAACTAATAGAGGTGAACCGTTAGTGCTTGAGAATAAATTGTCTTTACCTGGATTAGCATTTGAGCATACAGCTTGTAGATTGGATGGTCAAGATGTTGAATTTCTAGATTTACAATTATATTCTAAAGGTCCTTTAAAACGTCTTCGTCGCTTTTTCCTTGGATAGTTTATATCTTAAATAAAAAATTAATCATAAACATTTAATGATTACAGAATTCTTTGAACGTTTGCTGACCAGCAATCGAGGTAGCCGTGATGATGTAAAGCGTCGTCTCAAATTAGTTCTTGCTCATGATCGTTCTACTTTAAATGCTTCGACTTTGGAAAAGATGAGAGAAGAAATACTTGTAGTTGTTTCCAAATATGTTGAATTAGATACTGAGAGTCTCGAATTTTCTATAAAAACTGATAGTAAAATGACCGCATTAATTGCTAATTTACCTATCAGAAGAATCCTTCATCCCAAGGATTTAAATTAAGTAAATCTGAATATCGTTAATTTAAATTTTGTAGCTATAAAAAAAAGTTTTATATTTCTATATTCTATTGGTAATAATTTCTTTTATTGTTGAGAAATCATTATGACTTATTACTGTATTAGTTTAGTTATTTTACATTTGTAGTTATCATTTTTTTTCAAACATGGGAGGAAGACTAACTCCCATTCTTAAATAAATTTTAATTAATTTATGGATTCAGATCTATATTTATAATCGTTAATTTTTCGATGTATTTTTTTCCTTTTTTTAATTAAGGGATTAGGCATACTAAATAGATTATGCCTTTCTTTTCTAAATGCCACGAAAAATTTTTCTGTATAATTTATTCAATCACTACAAATAAACTGCTTCTATTCTTCTTCAGCATTAATATTCTTGTCACCAGAATAGATGAAACTACCTGAATTTTCATTTAGAACTGACTTTGCTAGAGAAATAGCTCTTTCTCTTTGAATTGCTGCTTTATTAACCCAGTTTGCGTGACGTGATTTCGTTTTACTGCTTGATGTACGTTTCTTAGGAACAGCCATAGTTTTCTTTCTTTTTTAATTTTTTACTCTAATGTTTTTTCTTTTCTTATAAGTTAACATTATACATCTAAAGATAATAATATAAAGTAAAAGCGCAAAAAGGAATTTTCATCCTTTTTGCGTAAAAATCAGATTTTATTGTTATCTAGACCCTAAACGGCTAAGTTGTCTTAAAGCAATTCTAGCTATGTTGAATCCTGCCCAAGATAGTGCAGCCAATAAAGGGAAAAGAACTATTAGTAGTCGCATGTCCATGACATATTTCCTCTTGTAATCTTTCCTAAATATTATAACTAATGAGTTCTTATTATGTATTTAGAAAAAACAATTTACTGTCTTTTCCTTCCTTTGAATTAGAAAATTATTGCTCTTCTTCAGCAAGATTGAATTATTAGAATTTATATGTAAACTAACTTAACATTGAAAAAAAAATGATACCAATAAATGACTGATCTTCCTTTCACTTTAGATCAATTAAGGATTCTCAAAGCTATAGCTTCTGAAGGAAGTTTCAAGAAAGCTGCTGAAAGCCTTTATATATCTCAACCAGCGGTAAGTTTACAGGTTCAAAATTTAGAAAAACAGCTAAATGTACCTATTTTTGATAGAGGAAATAGGAAAGCAGCCTTTACTGAAGAAGGAGAAGTCTTATTAAGATATGGTAGTAGAATACTTTCTCTTTGTGATGAAAGTTGTAGAGCTATAGAAGATCTACGTTGTCTTAATGGAGGTACATTAGTAATTGGTGCTAGTCAGACTACGGGAACTTATTTAATGCCTAGGTTGATAGGCCTTTTCCGTCAAAAATATCCTCAAATAGCTGTTCAATTACAGGTTCATTCAACGAGAAGAATTTCATGGGGGGTAGCCAATGGTCAAGTTAATTTAGCCATTATAGGAGGTAAAGTTCCAACAGAACTAGATAATGTCTTACAAATAACTCCTTATGCTGAAGATGAATTGGCATTGATTCTTCCTAAGTTACATCCATTTTCAAAACTTGAATATATTCAGAAAGAAGATCTTTATCGTTTACGTTTTATTGCTCTTGATACTCAATCAACCATAAGAAAAGTAATAGATCAAGTATTAAATCAAAATGGAATAGATAGTACGCGATTTAAAATTGAAATGGAACTAAATTCAATTGAAGCTATTAAAAATGCTGTTCAATCTGGTCTGGGTGCTGCTTTTGTCTCAATTTCTGCTATTGCTAAAGAATTAGAACTAGGAATTTTACATTGGGTAAAAATAGAAGATATTACAATAAAAAGAACTTTATCTATTGTTATAAATCCTAATAGATATAGTTCAAAAGCATCACAGGCATTTAGTAAAGAAATTCTTACTCTTTTTGTATCACCTTATAAAAACAAATATTAACTTAATCTTTAAGTTATTAAGAAACTAAATTCTTATCAAATGGAAGTAAGACTTTTCTTGGCTACTTTCACTTGATAAGAATTTGGTTCAATAAGTCTAAGCCATTGGGTAAACACTTAGCTTTTTATCTTTTTTTCCTGCTCTTTCAAAGCATACTTTACCTTCTATGAGCGCATATAAAGTGTTATCTTTACCTATGCCAACATTATTTCCAGGTTTAAATACTGTACCATTTTGTCTAACTAAGATATTTCCTGCCGTAACGAATTGTCCGCCATATCTTTTTACACCTAGTCTCTTTGCGTTAGAATCACGTCCATTTTTAGTACTTCCAGCACCCTTTTTATGCGCCATATTTTCTCCTATTTTAATAAAATATTAAATACTTTTCCCACCTAGAGTTATTTTGTCTATTAGAACTCTAGTTAGATCATTCCTATGTCCTTGTTTCTTTCTTGTTTTTTTCTTCGGACGCATTTTATAAACAGTAATTTTTTTACTTCTTATATGTCCTAGTATTGTAGCTTCAACTTTAGCTTCTTCTAGACATGGTTTACCCACGCTTACATTACCATTTTCATTTACTAACAATACTCTAGTCAGAGCTATCTTATCACCTGGATTAAGATTTAGATTATTAAAATCATAAAAACGCCCAGATTCTACCCAAAATTGACGACCACTTGCTTCTACTATAGCGTAGTTCATTTTATATATTCTTTTTTATACAACAACACAAAAATAAATGTGGTTTTGGCATTGTGCTACCTTCCCAAGGGACACCTCCCTAAGTATTATTGCCGCTGTAACGTTTAACTACCGAGTTCGAGATGGATCGGAGTGGTTCCATTACGCTATAAACACCAAAACCTTAAACTTTCAAAACTGTAAAGGAAAAGCATAGTTAAAATAAGCCCTCGATCTATTAGTACATCTCAGCTGAATACATTACTGCACTTACACTTGATGCCTATCAAACGGCTGTTCTTGCCGTGATCTTAACCGCTTAAAGCGGTGAGAGTACTCATCTTGAAGCTGGCTTCCTACTTAGATGCTTTCAGCAGTTATCCAAACT
>ERZ651776.3825-NODE-3825-length-14486-cov-10.168228_pt1 | contig 14486 bp, 16 predicted proteins | sample MGYA00514761_ERZ651776 | MGnify/ENA metagenome assembly ERZ651776 | reverse complement strand
TCATCAAATTTGGTTATTTGAAATTTAACTGTTTCAGTGTCATGAACCTAGCCTAAATTGTGAGCTAACCGTTCAATTTCGACCCAATCTCCATTAGGGTCAACCATCTTCCAAGAAGCAAGGTTATCTAAAGCCGTTCCCCAAAGAACAGCTTTTTTCCCACCCGCGTTCATCGCAACGTTTCCACCTATGCATGAAGCATCAGCAGAGGTTGGATCTGTTGCAAATTCTAAACCTGCATTTGATGCAACTTCCATCGCTCTTCTTGTAACAAGCCCTGCTCCACAATGGATTGTTGGAACCGTTTGAGTAATTCCAGGTAAGTTTCTATATTCGACCTGACTCACACTGTCTAGCTTTTCTGTATTTATTACTACTGACTGAGATACTAGTGGGATTGCACCGCCAGTATAGCCAGTTCCTCCGCCTCGAGGAATTATCGTTAAACCTAACTTGATGCAAGCCTTCACGATGGAGGACACTTCCAATTCAGTGTCCGGGTTTACTACCACGAACGGTAACTCTACACGCCAGTCAGTAGCATCTGTAACATGGGAAACCCTTGCTAAGCCATCAAACTGAATGTTGTGTTTTTTAGTATATTTCTTAAGTCTAGAGTAAACTTTTTTTCTTAACTTCTTTACTTGTTGGAACTCTAACTCAAATTCATCAATCGCCGTTCTTGCAGCTTTTGTTAACTGCGCCGCCTTCATGTTACCAAAGCTTCTGTCCTCAATGCTCTGAACTCTGTGACGCATTGCTTTCAGGAGCATATTAAGTCTTTTTTTATTTTCTAATAGGTCATCTTGTAGGTAAGGGTTCCTTTTCACGACCCATAAATCACCTAAAACTTCAAAAAGCATTTTTGCAGAACGCCCGGTTTTTCTCTCAGATCTTAGCTCTAGGATGATATCCCAGATATCATGGCCAAGAAAACGTATAACAATTTCTTTATCCGAAAAAGAGGTGTAGTTGTAAGGTATCTCTCTTAATCTATCTGATGAAGAGGATGGTAGCTTAGCTAATACAGATGATAGGGGTGCGTTCATTTATTACAGTCGTTTTTAAGGGTTAAGAATACCATGCAAGGATTTCGGTACAAAGTATTATTTAATTATAGTATCCCTCATAACATATGAGAGAATATATATATGATTATTCAGTATTATTAAAGTTCATGCTTTGGATTAAATCTTTTCATATCATCTTTATGGTTACTTGGTTTGCCGGGTTGTTTTATCTTCCAAGATTGTTTGTCTACCATTCAATGGCCGTTGATAAAATAAGTATTGATAGATTTATTATTATGGAAAGAAAACTTTTGTATGGAATTATGACCCCGGGTGGCATTCTTACAATTGCATTTGGTTTTTGGTTAATGTTTCAATACAACTATTCAGGCATATGGCTGCATCTTAAAATCCTTTGTGTATTACTTTTAAGTATTTATCATCTATATTGTTTTAAATATTTTTTTGCTTTTAAAAAAAATAAAAATAAACACAGTCATATATTTTTTAGATGGTTTAATGAAGTCCCAGTTGCATTTCTTATAATTATAATTTTTTTGGTAGTATTTAAACCTTTATGAAAAATATCTTAATTTCAGGGTCATTGGCCTACGATTCTATAATGGTCTTCCAAGATTATTTTAAAAATCATATTTTGCCTGATCAAATTCATAAGCTGAGTGTTTCTTTTTTTGTTCCTGAACTTAAAAGAAATTTTGGTGGGACAGCCGGTAACATTGCCTATAATTTGTCTTTACTTAATTCAAACTCAATTTTAATGGCAACCGTAGGAGAGGACTTCAGTTCTTATGAAAAACGGTTGAGTAAGCTTGATATTTTTCAAGACTATGTCAAAGAAGTTAACGATAGTCTGACAGCACAGGCATATATCACTACTGATTTAGATGATAATCAAATTACCGCCTTTCATCCAGGTGCAATGATGGAATCTCATCAAAATAGTATTTCAAGTGTTACTGAGAAAGTTGATTTAGCAATTATTGCACCAGCAGGAAAAGAAGGAATGATAAAGCACGCACACGAATGTTCTGAAAAAAAAATCCCTTTTATTTTTGATCCAGGCCAAGGCCTCCCGATGTTTGATAAAAATGAATTAAATACATTTATAGACCAGGCAACCTTTATTGCGGTTAATGACTATGAAGCAGAGCTTCTTATGAAAGTTTCAGAGTTAAGTATCAGCAAAATCCAAAGTAAGGTTGAAGCTCTAATAATTACAAAAGGTGCTCAAGGCTCTGAGATTTATTGTGATAAAAAGATTACGATACCTTCAATAAAAGCAGATTCTCCAGTAGACCCAACTGGATGCGGCGATGCTTATAGAGCGGGTTTGCTTTATGGGATCGCAAACGAACTAAGTTGGGAAGATACAGGGAAGCTTGCCTCGGTTATGGGAAGCATAAAAATTAGAACTCAAGGTGGACAAAACCATTCTCCATCACTATCAGAAATAGAAGGATTATTTGGTAAGAAACTAATTTAAATCTTTGTTGTTAACCTCAACAGTATAGGTTTTATTATCTTCCAAACATAATGCCGTTAATTTCTTTCCCCAAATACAGGCTGAATCGATTGATGAACCGTAAGGATGTTTATGAAGCTCGATTGCTGACCAATGTCCAGAAATTATTCTTTTATCTCTTTTAAAAATAGACTTAAAACTAAACCAGGGTTTTAAGTGAGCTGGGAGATTATTCAAAGACCCGTTATATTTAAAATCTAGTGATTGATCTTTATTTAGGCAACGCATTCGCGTTAATGCATTTACAGAAAATCTCATTTTTTCATCTCTACTCATCTCACCACTCCAAGTATCTGGCGTATTTCCATACATAACCTTAAAAAAATGTTCTGGTTCAGACTGCATGAGTATACAGGTATCGTTGGAATTTTTATCTGCCTCATCAAATGACCAACATGGGTGAATACCCGCATGCACGAGAATTTCTTTTTCACTAATAAATATTAAAGGCCAAGTTAAGACCCATTCGACCAATTGATTTATTTCTCTAGACTCAAGCAGGGAATTTAATGTATCTTTTTTATTATGCCTTCTTTGATTAAAAAAAATGGCTAGGAAGTGAAGGTCATGGTTACCTAAGACAATCTTGATATTCTTTCTATTTTCGAAACACCAGGAAAGTGTCTCCAATGAGAATTTACCTCGATTAACAATGTCACCGACAAACCAAAGTTCATCCTTAGTTGAATCAAATGGTATTTTTTTTATTAAGTCTTGAAGTGAGTAGTAGCAACCTTGAACATCACCAATAGCAAAGGTTGCCATTTAGATTTTACGCTTTATAGTTTACCACCTGATGAATTTGCCATCCAAACAACAGCTGCAGCAACTTCTGCATCTGAAAGTGATGTATTACCACCTTTAGCAGGCATAACTCCAATACCCTTTATTGCATTGTTTACAAGCATTTCTTTGCCTTGAGCAATTCTTGGCGCCCATTGTTCTTTATCGCCAATTTTTGGAGAATTCATCATGCCGCTTGAATGACACAATGCACAATTCTTTTGTGCAATTTGTTCTCCTGATATGCTACCGCTATCCCCAGTTTTCTCTGTTGCTGCCTCAGCTACTTTTACTTCTGCTACAGGTTTTACATCGGCTTCAGCAACTTTTTCCTCGACCACTGTATTCTCGACTACATTTTTTGTAGGTTCAGGACTCTCTTTTTTTGTCGCAGCTACAATAACAACTATTGCAAAAATAAAGCTGCCCACAACAACTCCCACAGTTTCTAAAACGCTTTTTAAATTACTGTTTTCCTTGCTCATAAAACCCTCTCTTACTAAATTAAAAGTTAAACAAAAATAAATTTATAGTAGTGATCGACTAAAAAAGCCGCAAATATTAAACTCAGATATAAAATCGAATAATTAAATACTTTTTTTGATAGTTTATCAGAATAATTCCTGTACAACACAACAACATAATAAAGAAATATAGCGTTTAATATGGTTGCAAAGAATAAATAAATAAGCCCTGACATGCCAACACTAAAGGGCATGAGTGTAACTATCGCCAAAATAATAGTGTATAAAATAATATGTAATAGGGTAAATTTTTCACCATGCGTTACGGGCAACATTGGGATACCAACTTTGGCATATTCCTCGCGACGGTAAAGTGCTAAAGCCCAGAAATGTGGAGGTGTCCAACAGAATATTATTAAAAAAAGAATCCACGCTTCAGGTGCAAGTTGGTTATTGACTGCGGCCCAACCTAATACAGGTGGCATTGCCCCAGAGGCCCCTCCAATTACTATATTCATGGGTGTAGCAGGTTTTAAGAATACTGTGTAGATCGCCGCGTAAGCAAAAAAAGTTATTAACGTGAGCCACATTGTAAGGAAGTTTACAAAAAAGAATAGGACTGCCAATCCCACTAGACCGAGTATGGATGCTAAAACTAATGTTTCTTGCTGAGAAATTTTTCCCGTACCTAAGGGTCTAGCTCGAGTCCTAGCCATTTTCGTATCAATACTTTCCTCAATCAGGCAATTAAAAGCTGCGGCCGCAGCAGCTACAAAACCTATCCCTATAATGCCTGAAAATAGGATATCCCATGGGACCATCCCAGGTGTACTTAAAAACATCCCAATAACTGCTGTAAAAACGATTAGTGAATTAACTCTTAATTTACAAAGAGTCAGAAAATTTTTAATCTTTTCTGCGTTTATTTGAAATTCATTATTTTCAAGTGCTTTAGTCATACTTTGGTGTAATTCTTGAATTAATAATAACCGTTATTATAACTAATAAAGCAGCACCAAGGTTATGCATTGTTGCTAATGCTAATGGTAGATGGAGGAGTAAATTTAGAACTCCAATAACAAACTGAAAGCCTATAACTATGATTAGAAGATTTCTATATAGATTACATGACTTAAACTTACTCATTAAATAAATAACGTATAAAAAATATGAGACAAAGATAAAAGCCCCAACTCTATGAACCCATTGAATTGCTTGAAGTGCCTGAAGGGTTAAAGCCTCACCTTCGGAAGTTACACCCAATTCTCTCCACAAAGAGAAGCCATTACTAAAATCCATAGGTGGTATAAGTTCACCGTGGCATGTTGGGAAATCGGTGCAGGCAAGTGCTGCATAATTTGTACTTGTCCAACCTCCTAAAAAAATTTGAATAAATAAAATCACAAATGAAAATCTTATTATTTTTATAGAAGTAGGGTTTAAGCTAATTAATTTATCACTGACTGTGCCCCAATGACGATGTGAAATATAAGTCAATAATCCTAACGTTGTCATACCTCCAAGCAAATGCAATGAGACTATTATGGGCATTAAAAGCTCTGTTACCGTCCACATCCCTAACATCCCCTGCGCAATTACAAGTCCTAATAACCCATAAACAAGTGACGGTTTCACATTTATCTCATCTTTTTTTCTATATGCTAAGAAAGCTAAAGATAAAATTAAAAAACCTAAAATAGCTGCAATGTATCGATGAATCATTTCAATCCACGCTTTTTTATTATCAATTGAGCTCTCAGGGTAATTAGCTTGCGCTTTTTCGATTGCAGCCACACTTTCTGGGACCGTTAAAGTTCCATAACAACCAGGCCAATCAGGGCAACCCAGACCCGCATCTGTTAATCGAACATACGCACCAAATACAACCACACATAAGGCAAGCATCGTAGCACCAAGTACTATATTTTTGAACCAAATCATACCTATCCTCTCATTAAGAAGTATTCATTACCGGTTATAATAAATACTTTAAACATGTATCTAAAAAAATTTAAATTGAAAAACAATAAAATCATATCTATCTTGCTTATTGCTTTTGTTGCTGTACTTTTATTTTTAAGCCTACAAACTACATCTATTAAAAACCTGAATCTAACTACTATCACTGGTGAAAAAATAACTTCACAAAACCTAATTGGTAAAATTACACTTATTAATTTTTGGGCGACTGATTGTCCAGGCTGCATCAATGAAATGCCTGGGCTTATTGAAACTTACAATCAATATAAGGACCAAGGGCTGGAGGTAATTGCTGTAGCAATGTACTATGATCCCCCAAGTCGAGTCATCAGTTTTACTAAAAATAATAATCTTCCTTTTCCTGTCGTACTTGATACTAATAAAGAAATAATAAGTAAGTTTAACAACGTCAAACTAACTCCAACATCAATAATACTTGATGAAAATGGCTATGTAATAAACACCATTATTGGAGAAATTGATTTTAATGAATTTAATAAAAAACTTATTAAACTTTTAAAATAATTATTTCTGGTTTCTAATAAGTCTTTCAATATCCTTAATAGTTCCCATAGGGTTGGCATCTATTTTATATTTCATCATCAAAAAACCAAATGGGTCAATCAAGTAAGTCCCACTGGTATCAAATTTAGGATACTCTTCAAATTTTTTAACAAGACGTTCATAATCCTTACTTTTCGGATCAATGTATTTCTGCCCATTAAATGAATCTGAAAATGTCTCCCATGACTGAATTTTTCTCGATACCAAAAGACGATCTACCTTATCCCTATCCTTACCCAATGCAAGCCTGATTTGCCTTACTTCGTAGAGCTTATCTTCACAAAATTGATTACAATCTGATTTTACGAAAAAAACTAAAGTCCATTTGTCATTTATTGATGAAACGGCATCGTTCTTGATATCGAAAACTTCTAACTCTCCCAATGAGATAACTGGAGAAATAATCTCACCTTTTTGTGTACCCCCATCTTCTTTTTTAAAATCAGTAAAGAAAACTAGGTACCAACTCACCAAAATAGGGATTATGAATATTAAAGCGACACCTAATAGAATAAATCTCGCTTTTGACTTTTTATTTACCATTGGATTTCCTTTTCATACTAAGTCTTATAAAAATAATTAAAAGAGTGATGGCAAATGCAAACCATTGGAATGCATAGCCATAATTCTTTTGTGAGTCAGGTGCAGGTAATTTAAAATTCTCATAAAACTCCTTATCAATAATTGGATCAAGATAGATCATATAAGGCATTACATTCGCTGAGAGAAAATAATCAAGTTCTAATTTATCTAGCCTTTGGAACCTAAAAATTTGAGAATTAAGTGTCTCAATGTTGTTTTTTCCTAATTTTATTCCACTTACTGGAAAATCGGCAACATATCCTAAGAGCAATCTTTTTCCCTCAATCTCATTAATAACTGGAAGCATCTCACGATTTTTTAAATTTGGGTGCCAGCCTCTATTAACTAGGACTATAGAATCTGAGCCTTTGATTTTAAACGGTGTAATGATGTTAAAACCAGCAATTTGATTAAATATTTGATTATCTAAAATTATATTTTGTTTATTTATAAATGAACCTTCAAACTCAACCTTTCTCCATAGAAGGCTCGATTTTTCATCAATTACATTATTTTTATCAAGAACGATAGCAGCTTCTTGTTGTCTATCTGTATAATTTGAATTTAAAGCGTTTTTTTGATCGGCCCTGTCTATCTGCCAGAAACCTAGGACAATAAAGCCACAAAAGGTAATTGCAAATATTAATGCAGGAAAAAATTTAAATTTAAATATATAGTTTTTAAAAAGCACATTTATCCTTGGGAGATTGTTTTGGATGCCGTATCTATTTATAAGTTCATCGTTATAGCTCTTCTTGTATTAATTTTACTTTCATTAACCAAAGGGTTACATTTCTTGATGAAAGATGATGAGAAATCTTTTAACATGGTCAAATCTTTGACCGTAAGAATTGTCTTATCAATTTTACTATTTATCTTATTGTTCTTTGGGTTTTATATGGGTTGGTTATCTCCAAACTATGCATAAAAAAAAGGTTATCTACTGATAACCTTTTTTTCTCAATTGAATTTAAATCCAATACACGAAAATAAATAATCCAAGCCAAACGACATCAACAAAATGCCAGTACCATGCTACAGCTTCAAATGCAAAATGATCTTTTTTACTAAAGTGACCTTTCAAAGATCTGTAGAGAATAATAGCAAGCATTAATGCCCCCATGCTCACGTGAAAACCATGAAAGCCAGTCAACATATAAAATGTTGACCCATAAATACCACCTTTCAATGTTAAATCAAGTGCTTGATGTGCATGAACATACTCATAAACTTGAAAACCAAGAAAAACTAAACCTAGAAGAACTGTCGCTGCCAACCATGAGCAAAGTTGTTTGCGGTTATTCTTTTGTAATGCCCAGTGAGCCAATGTAACAGTGACACCACTTAATAGAAGTAAAGTTGTATTTAATGCAGGCACTCCAAATGCTGGGATAACATTCGTGTATTGAGTGTATCTTGAAGGATCTGGCATTACATTCATAGGCCACGCAGCTTGAAATGCTGGCCATAAGAACTCATGTGTCCCGTTATGACCTCCATTACCTTCTCCACTTAGCCAAGGTATTGAAAATTCTCTCGCATAATATAGAGCGCCAAAGAAGGCTGCGAAAAACATCACCTCTGAAAGAATGAACCAACCCATACCCATTCTAAAACTTACATCCACTTGTTTACTATACTTTCCTGCTAAACTTTCCTTGATAACATCCTTAAACCAACCATGAAACATATAAGCTACTGCGGCTAGTCCAATAAATAATATAAACTTCCCAATATCTCCACCATTAAACCAAACTGCACCACCTAAGAAAGATGTAAATAGTGAAAGAGTTGCGATTATTGGCCATTTACTGCCATCAGGGACGTAATAAACTTCTTGAGATGCCATAATTTTTCCTGTTATATTTTAATTAAATAATTTATCAGTTAACTGCTACTTTCTTTGCTCTAAAAAAAGTATAAGACAATGTTAAAGCAGTCACTTCCTCCGGTAAATCCTTATCCACTTCAAACCTTACTACCATTTCCTTTACTTCACCAGGTTTTAATAATTGGTTTATGAAACAAAAACATTCAGCTTTTTTAAAATACAATGAGGCTACCTGAGGTGAAACACTTGGTATAGCCTGCCCTGTAACATCGCCGTTATATAGATTCTCAACGACGTATGTAGCTTCATAAAATTTACCTGGCTGAACCCTCATCGTCTTTACATTTGACTTTAATTTCCATGGCAAATCACCATTTATATTTGAATCAAACCTTATTTTAACGATACGATCAGTCTTGTATTCTTTCTTCTCTTCGCTCTCAACTACACGTATTGTCTTGCCATTTAAACCAGTAATTTTACAAAATACATCATACAGTGGGACCATGGCATAACCAAAACCAAACATTAGGATAGTCACTAAAAACAATATAACGGCAGTCTTTTTTGTACCCTTATTACCCATTTAAAATGAAAACATCAAAACAAATAAACCATAAAAGGAACAAGCCATTAAACCTAATATAATGGCAAGTCGCTTATTTTTTTTATTAAGCTTTAACTTCCTATCTGACGCCTTCATTAACCGTTTTCAAGCATTTCTTTTCTAATTTTAGGCGGTGTTTCGAATGTATGGAAAGGTGCTGGCGATGGAACTATCCATTCAAGACCTCTTGCTCCTTCCCAAGATACTGCTTTCGCCTTTTTACCACCTAACGCACATTTTATTACAATGTAAACAAAGAGTAATTGTGTCAAGCCGTAAGCAAATCCACCGATACTAGATATCATATTAAAGTCAGCAAACTGAATATTGTAATCAGGTATTCTTCTTGGCATTCCTGCTAGTCCCAAGAAATGCTGTGGAAAGAATAGTACATTAGCTGCTATTGTAGAAAGCCAGAAGTGTATCTTTCCTAATCTTTCGTCATACATATGACCCGTCCATTTTGGAAGCCAGTAATATACCGCTGCCATTAGAGCAAATACCGCTCCAGTGAGGAGAACATAATGAAAGTGAGCTACAACAAAATAAGTATCATGGTACTGAAAATCAACCGGTGTAATCCCTAACATCAAGCCTGAGAAACCACCGATAGTAAATAATATAACGAATGCTACTGCAAATAACATAGGAGTTTCAAAGGTCATTGATCCCCTCCACATAGTAGCCATCCAGTTGAATACTTTTACCCCTGTAGGGACAGCAATTAGCATTGTTGCATACATAAAGAATAATTCACCTTTAATAGGAAGGCCAACAGTAAACATATGATGAGCCCAGACAAAGAATGAAAGAATTGCAATTGACGCTGTTGCATAGACCATAGATGCATAACCAAATAATGGTTTTCTAGAAAAGGTTGGAATGATTGAGGAAACAATTCCAAAGGCTGGCAAGGCTAATATATACACCTCTGGGTGCCCAAAGAACCAAAAAATATGCTGGAAAAGTACAGGGTCTCCACCACCAGCCGCGCTAAAGAAACTTGTTCCGAAGTATTTATCTGTTAGCAACATAGTCACTGCTCCAGCTAAAACTGGTAATGAGGCAATTAATAAAAATGAAGTAATAACCCAGGTCCAAACAAATAATGGCATTTGCATTAATGACATACCTGGTGCTCTCATATTGAACACTGTTGCAATAATATTAATTGCACCCATTATTGAAGATATACCTAAAAAATGGACAGCAAAAATTAGAAATGGGAATGCATCTCCTGTTTGAAGAACTAGGGGCGGATACATCGTCCATCCTCCTGCAGGGCCACCACCTTGCATGAAGATCGTGCTGAGAAGTAATGCAAAAGCAAATGGCAGTATCCAAAAACTCATGTTATTCATTCTAGGTAAAGCCATATCTGGCGCACCAATCATTAGCGGTATCATCCAATTTGCGAGACCTACACCTGCTGGCATAACTGCACCAAATATCATTACTAACGCATGAATGGTCACCATAGAGTTATAAAATTGAGGGTCTACAAATTGTAAGCCTGGTTGAAACAACTCAGCACGTATAATCATGGCCATAGCACCACCAACAAAAAACATTGTCAGCGCAAATATCAGATATAACGTACCGATATCTTTGTGGTTAGTAGAGAAAAACCAACGTTTCAATCCGGTTGGCTTGTGATCATGATCATGATGTGTGTCTTTTGCTAATGTGCTCATAATTGCTTCCTAAATTAAAATTTTAAAGATTATTTTGTTTGATTCTTTCTTGCTTCAGCTACTTCTTTTGGTTGTATAAGGTCACCCGTATTATTTCCCCAAGCATTTCTCTCGTATGTGGTTACTGTCGCTATTTCAACGTCAGAAAGTTGGTCACCAAATTTTGGCATTAAATTTTTACCGTAAATAATTCTGTACAGGTGCTCAAGCGTATTTTCTTTTTTTAATGCAATTTCGCTACCAGCTAGGGCTGGAAAGGCACCAGGAACACCTTCTCCATTTGCTTGATGACACATTAAACATTGTTTTTTGTAAACTTTTTCACCTTCAGCCATTGATTCATCCATTGTTAAAGTTTTATTTTGTGATTCTAAAGCAGCAAGTTTTAATGCCTTTCTATCATCAATCCACGCTTCATAATCCTCCATTGAAACAGCTTTAACAACGATCGGCATATATCCATGACCTTTACCACATATTTCAGTACAATTTCCTCGATAAGTTCCAGGCTCTTCAATAATTGCCCAGTTATCATTTATAAAACCAGGGATAGCATCACGTTTCCAACCAAGCTCAGGAACCCACCAAGCATGGATTACATCTTCGGCAGTTGTTAAGATTCTTAGTTTTGTATTTATTGGAACCACAAGCGGCTCATCTACATCTAGTAGATAATTCTCATGCTCCATTGGATTTTGGCCAGAATCCCTTTGAGCAACCTCTTGGCTCTTGGAATCAAGTGAGCTGTATAAAGTGATATCTTCATCCAAGTAATCATATTTCCATTTCCATTGAATGCCGGTAGCCTTAATGGTAATTTTTGCTTCGGATGTATCATCCATTTTAATTAGTAATTTCGTTGCAGGAATAGCTAGTGCAATAATTATTGCAGTTGGAACTATTGTCCATATGATTTCTACTGTTGTGCTGTGAGAAAATTTAGAAGCCTTAACTCCCTTAGATTTTCTATGATGGAATATTGACCAGAACATAACACCAAATACTAATATGCCAATTATAGTTACCACCCAAAGTGTAAGCATGTGCATATCATAAATTTCTTTACTGATAGGAGTCACGCCTTGAGTCATGTTAAGACCCCAGTCAGCTAATGCCGTGAGTGGAGTTAGTAGTATAAGGCCAAGAAACTTTTGATAAATTGATTTCAATTTGAAATACCTTTAAGTTAAATTAATTATTATACAAATTTCATTACTAAAGCTACTTTTAAATGACACAACAAAAGCCATTTAAATTCCAACAAAATTAAACATTTGAGAATATTAACTCAGATTTTTTCTGATATTGTTAACAAATTGTAACAATTTTATCAGCAAAAAAAAAGTATTTCAATTAACAAATACAATTTTTTAACATTTTTTTTAACATTTATTAAAGTCTTATTTTTAATGAAGATTAAATTACTTGATTTTTAATTTTCCATATTAAAATCTTTTCAATAATTTAAACAATTTTTTTCTATTCTCTTCATTTACTTTTGTTCCAATATAGGTTTTTTTACCCGACCTTGATATATAAATCTCTGAATGTTTTAAATTAGTTGGGGGATTAAAATAAAATTTTGACCACTCTTTAACAAATTTCACACTAGATATTTTTTTCCCTTGAACAAAAGAAATTTCTATTTCGGTTGGCCCTATTATAATCCTCTCATAGAACGTACTTTTTAAAGCGGTTATGTACAAGGCATATCCCAAGAAAATTGTTTCAACTCCATAAAATGGAATTGCTAGATAAAGATTTATATAACTTAAAACAATTGCGATGATTAGGATTAAAATAACAAAACAAAGATATATTTTTTTTATTAATGACCATGACATTGCTGGATTAGGCCGAACAATGATCTCATGTGTCTCTGGTTTTATTAACTTATGTTCAATCATGATTAAATTTTTAATACTTATTGGTGCCGAGAGAGAGAATCGAACTCTCACGCTGTTGCCAGCGCGGGATTTTGAATCCCGTGCGTCTACCAGTTCCGCCATCCCGGCTGAAATAAGCCGTAAGTATATCAACCAATGACGCTTATGGAAATCGATGATTTTGATTATGACCTACCTGCAAACTTAATTGCTCAGCAACCTCCAAAGGTCCGCGGTGACAGCAAATTATTGATTGTGAATCCAAACAAAAGCAGCAAAATAGATAGTCATTGTAAAAATTTTTATGACTATCTATCTCCCAAAGATTTATTAGTTTTTAATGATACCAAGGTAATTAAGGCTAGATTATTCGGAGAAAAAGTAACGGGGGGGAAGGTTGAGCTCTTAATAGAAAATATAATAGATCCTAATCATGCACTTACAATGATTAAAACTTCAAAAAAAATACATATTGGTCTCAAAATATTTATTTCTAAATCAATTTTTTTAGAAGTAACAGAACTAGATGAAAAATTATTCCGTGTTAAGTTATTTGGATCTATTTTTACAAGGTTGCTTGAAGAATTTGGTCATGTCCCACTGCCGCCATACATCAATAGGAAGGATGAAGCAGAAGACTTAGAGAGATACCAAACTACGTTTGCTAAAAATTTTGGTGCAGTCGCAGCTCCAACAGCTGGGCTCCATTTTACAGAAAATGATTTCATAAGATTTAAACAACATAAAATTAGCTATAACTTTTTAACACTGCATGTAGGTTCTGGGACATTCCAACCTGTCAAAACCAAAAATATTTCTGATCACCAAATGCACTTTGAATATTTTAATATCTCTGAACAGCTCAAAGACCAAATTCTAAATACTAAAAAGGAAGGTGGTCGTATTATTGCGATTGGTACAACTTGCATGCGGGCACTTGAAGCGTCATTTATAGATAACGAAATTAAAACTGGTAATCAAAAGACAAATATATTTATAACGCCTGGATATAAATTTAATATTGTTGATGGTTTATTCACTAACTTTCACCTTCCAAAAAGTACACTTCTTATGTTAGTGTCTGCTTTTGCTGGGTATGAATTTACAAAAGAATTATATACTCACGCCATTAGTAAAAAATACCGTTTCTTTAGCTATGGTGATGCAACATTTATTGAACAAAAAATGCTTAAAGAAGACTTATATAATTAAATAATTAAAATTGGAATAATCGAAATGAAAAAATTGTTAATTGTTTTACTATCAACCGCTACAGTTTTTGCAAGTAGCATCAACGCCGAAATTAAAGAACAGGCAGAGCTGGTTTTTAAGATTCCTCTAAAAAAACAACCAACAACAAGACCTCAAACACTCGCCTATATTCCAGTAGAAAAAAAATATTATATCGCTGATGGTGGATTAGCACCCATGGGCTCTAACAGTCAGGCTCCAATATCAAAATCTTTAATCCATACATACGATGACAAGGGTAACTACATTGAATCCACCCGACCTGGCTTTGATAACCGATCAATTTATTTC
>ERZ651776.3824-NODE-3824-length-14492-cov-4.324246_pt1 | contig 14492 bp, 5 predicted proteins | sample MGYA00514761_ERZ651776 | MGnify/ENA metagenome assembly ERZ651776 | reverse complement strand
CAACTGGTAAGGAATAATAAGGGTACAATTTCATTTATTAGGGGATATTGTTTTAAATTAGGATATAAAGGGAGGGCAACATTAGCAGTTTCTACAGCGAATGGGAAATCTACAGAATCATAAAAAATGGTTCCTATACTATTCCACCCCCCATAAGTTTCAAATTTGGGGTGGGTATTGTCCAATATAATGTCCTTTACCCTCACAGAAGGAATAGGATACTCAGAGCTTATTAGATTTTTAACCTCTTTATTAGTTTGGGTTAAGGCTGAGATTCCATAGTTTTTCTGGTAAGCCATTACTTCTTATCTTTGCCAAATTTTTTTATTTCTCCCAATAGCTGTTCTTTTTCGGCATCGGTCATACCAAACCCATCATCATCTATAGAATCTGCTTGAACTGCCTTTTGGACAATATTAGCCATTTTAATAAGCTGTTCATCATTCTTAACAGATATCTCAAGGTATTCTTTAAGCAGGGGGACCACTAAGGTAGCATCCCCAATGTCCTGGATAAGGGGTTTTAATTCAGAAATAAGAGTAGAAATTTGTTCTTCTTTCTTTTTCTTCGGTACAGAATGTATGTTTTTTTCTTTTACCAGACCAATCCCCGTAAAAACACACACACAAACACACACACACACACACCAACGTACGGTTCAAAAATAGAAATGTCCATTGAAATGGCCGGTGCTGGTTAGTTCAGTTTACTGTTTGTTTACATCATAGCATAATCAACATTTTTCTTTGTTTGTTTAGTTTTTTTTCAAAAAGGGTTGTGCAATTGGAAGGAATTGTGTGTGCGCGTGCCTCCCTTCTGTCCATCATTCAGCCTGTGTCGGTTCATCCGACGACCTGCATCATGCTCCCTCTTCTCTTGAGCATGTCCCTTGGGTTCCTGGGGGTCCCGTCGTTGGAGGAGTCTGGCGTGGGCCCATTGGAATCCATTCCGAGCTTGCTCCCCCTCCTCGATATTTTCCTCTTGGCCCCGGGGATGGCCTTCCCGTGTTTGTCCGTCTTGACGCCGGCCGTGAGCATGCTCTGCTTCTTCGTGTTCTTGTCGTAGATGCTGTTCATGACGATGCAGGCCGCCTCGATCCTCTCGATCGTGTCGAGGAGCTTCTGCTGGAACTCCACGCTGACCTCCTTCATGGTTAGGTTGAACTGGCTGCTCCCGCCGTACATGCCCTTCATTTTGTCGTCCCGGACGATCTCCTGCATGGGAACGGCGACTTCCTGCTCGAGCCTCTTGCATATGTCCCTGCTCTTCTTGCACATTTTGAGCACCCTCCAAGTCCGTCCCGTTACGCTCCTCGCCAGGCTCCCGAACTCCGTCCCCCTGTAGAACTCCCCCAGGAACTTCGTCTCCAGGGTGCCGGCCATGTCCTCCTCGATGTTCTTGAATGCCGCGAGGAGCTTTTTGAGGGCCCCGGAGTCCTCGATGTCCTCCTCGCCGAAGAGGAGGACGCGGACGATGCTGCTCTTGTCGGGGTTGATGGCGATGTAGTCCGGGCTGACGGGGTCGAGGTACTTGTCGTACTCGTCCTGGGCGATGCGGATCATCTCGTCGGTGCCCCGCATGTTGCTCTCCACGTAGAAGCGGAATCCGATCAGAAACTGGTAGAACTTGAGCTGCTTCAGAGAGTGCTTGCGGGCCATGAACTTTTGGAAGGGTACCGTGAAGTATTTCATAATGTCCTCGAGCTCCATGTTGGGTGCCTTGTCGATGGCCTCCTGTTTTTTCCAGCTTTTCTGTGCGAGGCTCATGCCCAGAGCGTCCAGCAGCCTACGAACGTCGACGATGTCCTCCATGGCCACCTTCGTAAGGTAGCTGAGCTGCTCTAGCATCGTGAGCCTCTTCTTGTCCCTCTCCTTGTCCGCCTCCCGCGCCTTCCAGAACTTGGCCTTTTCGGCCTCCCTCTCCTTCTTGATGTTCAAAACGTCGGCCTCGAGGCTCGGGTGCCCGGCACGGACACCCGAGACTTCCCTCATTGTGACGCAAACGCTCTCGTGGTTCCCCCTGTGGGCGTCCTCCGTCGGGGTGCCGGCGTACCAGTCAACCACATTCGGATTGATCCCGGGGAGCTTCAGAAGGTAGTCGATTACGTTCAGCTGTTTGTTGCTGCAAGCCAAGTGGAGCATCGTCCGGCCAATGTAGTTGCCGATGTTAATATCCACGCCGTTCATCACCATGATCTTCAGGGTCTCGAGGTCCCCCTTTGCGGCGGCGGTGTTCAGGCCTTTCTCCTTCAATTTCGCGCCCCTCTCGCGGAGGATTTTCTGCACTTGCACGTGCTTGTGGCGGATGCAGTCGGCCAGGGGCGTTCCCTCCCAACCGTCGTACGGGTTGAGATTGGCCCAGTTGTCGATTAAGACCTGCACGGTCTCGACGTGACCCCCGCTGGCCGCGAAGTGCAGAGCGCTCCTCCTCCTCCTGGCCCCTCCTCGCACCCTGCCGGCGACGTTGATGTTGGGATCCGCGCCGAGGTCGAAGAGCAACCGGAGCTTCTTGACGTTGTTAGTCATTGCACCCTCGCTGACGGCCTTGGCGGCGAAGTTGGTGTCCAAGGTCGCTCCCAAGGAACGGAGGTACTTGGCCAGGTCGTCGTGCTCGTTCTCGATGGCGCTCATGAGGGCGCTCTCCTCGTTCGCGTCTTTGATGTTGATGTCCTGCATCTGCTTGCAGATCCACTTGACTGTATCGAGGTGGCCCTCGCTGGCGGCGAGGTGCAGTGGGGTCCTACCAGCGTACCCCTGGGAATCCAAGCTTACTCCGTCGTCCAAGCAGAGCTTTTTCAGCTCCGTCAGGTTACCCTTGCTCGCGGCGGTGCACATCGCGAAGACCCTCTCGTTGGACTCCTTCTTCCTGGCCTTTTCGACGGCCCGCGCGATGTCCGAGAGTTTCGAGTCCCGGTTGTGAGTGTCGGTCGTGTCCTGGCTGCTCGTCCCGCTGTAGTCACTCTTTGCGTCGTGGCTGGAGGACGCTTCACTGCCTCCTGAGCTGCTCGCTGCCTCGCTACCGTTCCCGTTCGGGTCCTTCTGGTTGAACTGCAAACTTGATGTCTTGAGCACGTTCTTGCCGATCTGCTCCTCCTCGTCAGGGTACAGCTCCAAGATCTGTTTATAGTCCTTCTTTTCCAGTACCCAGAGTTTGACGAAACTCTTGCCAGCTCTGGCGGCATTGGTGTGCCGGGTGTCGAAAAAGAAGGGGATCTCGCCCATGACGTCGCCCTCAACTAACTCTTTCTCAATCTCGCCGAGCCCGCTATCTCCGCCCGTGCTGTTCTTGCGCTTCTCATCGGCTGTCCCGCCGAGCTTCTTGCTGCTATTACTTTTCTTGGTCGTCGCCGAACCGTCTGCCCCACCGTCTTCCATACCGGACAAGTTCTGCTCGTCATTGAAAGCATCATCGTTCAAAATTTCGACAGAACCGCTTCCGATGAGGTAATAGCTCACACTAGGTTCGTTGGTCTTGAAAACGTAGCTGCCGGGTTTGAAGATCTCTTCTTTCAGGCACGTTGAGATGCTGTCCATAAAATTTGTGTTGCAGTTCTCGAATGCCCTGACCATCTTGAGGAGATGATAACACGTGTGATGAGCCACCTCTACCCTCAGATTGTGGCTGAGACTTTTAATAATCTCCCGTTCTTCTTCAGTGGAAATTGTTCCCACAGTCCCCTTCTTCCCTCCAACCAGGGCGTTGCTCATCTTTACAGTCCCGCGGATTTCCGAAATGAGATTGGGACCAAAATCGTTGTTCCCAATGTAGCTCTCGATCAGCGTGACTTCCTTTCGGATGTCAACGAGCGCTTCGTCCGCAGTCATGAAGAGCTGGCTGATGGCCCCTAAGATGTAGGCGTACGCGCTCAGGTTCAGTAACATTAAGAAAATAGTGAAAATCCTCTCTTTCTCGTTCTGAGGCATGAGTTCGCCGGCTCCCTGTCCCATTGTACTGATTGTCCCCGTAACCCAATATAAACTCATTAAGTATTGCTCAAATTTGATCCCGTTGCTGCTGACGACCCCGTAACCGCTGAACCAATACCCATCCTCGCTTGTGACGATCTTGGTGTTGTGCAAAAATGTGTCCTCGTCATCGTGATCGGTCAAAAAGAACCAGAGACACGCGGGCAAGTGTGTGAGGGCAAACAACAAAAAGGTGAAAATCCACAGCTCTACCTTGATCCTCTGGGCCTGGCTGCTGTTGTGACGCTTCGCCCGGAAATAATCTACGATGTTAGCAATCCTCAGGAGGCGAGTAAGTCGGAACCACCGAATCGTGCTGTATTTGGCGCCAATGGAGAGTCTAGTTATGAAGTCCATGGGAAAGGCGGTTATAAAGTCGCTCGTGAATCCATGGGCCAAATAATGCTTCCGAATCTTGACAGCATCGGTCACCCGGACGCTCTTTCGAGAGATGTATGTAGTGTGGAAATTCACAAAAATGTCGACCCACAGCGTCAGGTCAAAAACCCAACCGATGATCAGGAAAGAAAACGAGTCCGTGTCTCCTTTGTCGGTGTGAATGAAGCAGATCTCGTACGGAACGAAGAGAAAGTAGTAGAACGAGGTGAAGGTTGTAATCATTTTGACGTACTTGACGACGGTACTCTTCTCTGCGTCGAACATTAGTGCGCTGGAGGGTGTTCCACCCAAGTTGTTGTTGGAAGTATCTTTGTCATCTTTATCGGTGGTATCGTTCCCCTTCTCGTCTAGGCCGTCGCGATACGCAACCAGTTTTTTCTGGAACAAGCTCTTGAATAGCTGGCCGGTTTTGTCCACATCAAAAATGTCAAACAAATTGTCGATGTCTGCCTTTGAAATGTTTCCAAACAAGTGGCGCAGCATTTCGGTGAACTCCTCCCTGTCAATAGCCCCGCTGTTGTCGGCGTCATATGCACTAAATATTCCCTCTACACTATCGGCGAAATCGGTCGACAAACGAATAAGTAGCTCCTCTTCAAGACTTCGTCGAGGCTTCAGCAAGCCAAACTTATGCAGCAGTCCAGAGCAGAGTGATTTATTGGACAAATCACTTTTTTGGCTGCTGATCCCCTCTCCTCGACCATTTGCTTCGCCCACTTCGCTCTTTGTTTCGCTTCTCGGATCGTCTTCGTTCATGTCCATACTTCCCGAATCGTAATCATCACCCTCGGCATCTTTCTTGCCATCGTCGTCCACACAATTGACCCAAGTGGCAAGCAACACGACCATGTCGCTAGGATAGATGTCCTCCGCGTGACCAAATGACTGGAAGAGCTCTTCGCCATGCGAAAGTTCACCTATGATCTGCTCATTCCGCCGCAAGTTTCTCAGATTAATCCGGCCGTCTCGCTCGATATCCAGTAAATTGAAGGTTGCTTGAGCGTATTTGAACGCCATTCCAATCTTGTTAACGCGATTGTTCTTGAAATTTCCTTCGTATGTGAATGCATCCAGAGTAGCGGAACTGCTGAGAATATTTGTGAAGGAAACTTGATCTTCCTGGCCGTAATTGTGATTTGTAGATGAGTCCCCCGTCTCGGTGTTCTGCTTTCTCTCCTCGCCAATCTTGCCTTCCCCCTGGATATCCATAGGTCCTTCGTTCTCGGTCTTCCCAGTTTTCAGATTACCTTGAGCTATTATGTCCTGCAAAACGCTGTCTGTGACATTAATTCCGCTTGTCAAAAAAATGCGCTCTAGATCGTCGATTCCGACTGTATTATTGGCTGACCCCTCAGCAAAAGAATCGAATATTTCCCTAAACTCGCTAAATCCCGTCTCCATCTTGGCGAGCGAGAGCATGACTTGGTTGAAAGAGCTGAAGGTGACGTTTTGTGAGAGCAGCGACGACGCTACACCACCAGCACTGACATCGCTGGACGGAGTGAGCATTGAAATGAGCCTTTCTCCGCTTGGCTCATCCGTCTTCGCGCTAACCTCAGCGGTATTAGGCAAGCTTGTTCGCTGCTGGCTTGTGTTCATGAAGCGCTGGAGCATAAAGTGGTCGCTTCCACCGTCAAAATTGGATGGACGGCCGAAGTTATCGCGCTCTCCGTCGTCGCTATTTTTCATTCCGGAATCCATACGATCAGCACCACTTGTGCTGAAGGGCAGCAAATTCGATTCACCCCCCCCGCCATCTTCCGTCCGGAATTCGAGATAATCCTCCACAAAAGATTCCTGATTGTTTGCGGTCGTGAGTCGAGAGGAGCCGAGCTTAGAGACGGCCGACTCGATAGAGTGGCACTGGCGCGCGAGCGTCTCGCAAGAAGATTGGACGTCTTCCATCAACTTTGCGTGCAGTTGCTTCAGCTTGTGAGACGCTCGTGATCTCTTGGACTGAGTAATGACTTCTTCGTTAATTTTGACTCGAATCTCTTCGAGAGTAATGGGGCTCTCGGCGACTGTCTTGGCAAAGTCAGACATGGCGTGCGCATACGCTTTCCCACCGCAAGCCGCCAGTAGCTTGCTGCAATAAACAGACTCGCTGCTTATTGCCTCGTCAAGCGGAGTCGTGCCCCAGCGCGATCGGCAGTTGACGTTTGCCTTTGCAGACAAAAGGAAGTCGACTGCGACTGGCTGGTCAGCAATGGCAGCCACGTGCAAAGCGGCGTGAGAGTCGTAGTCGACCACGTCCACGTCAATTCCGTTCTCAACAAATAGCTTCAGCTTGGCAAGGTCGCCCTTCCTGGCGGCAGTCATGAAAGCTCCCTTCGCAGTGCTCATGTTAAGCTCACCGCCCCTCGCGAAGAGCGCGGCGGCGACAAGATCGTGACCTTTCTCGACGGCACCATCAAGCGGCGTGTGGCCCCACCGATCGTGCTTATTCACGTCCGCTTCCATGGAGAGAAGTAGCTCCACAACGCGAAGGTTGCCCTCTGCGGAGGCCAGATGGAGAGCCGATCGCCCGTCATAGTCGCTTGAATTTACGTCCACACCATGCTTGACTAGCACACGAATGCGGTCCATGTTCCCTGATCCAGCTGCTGCGCACAAATAATCCGCCGGTGAAGTATAGTTAAGCTCACTACCGTTCCGAGAAAGCAAGTCGGCAATGGTGGCGTGGTTATTGGTCACGGCATAGTGGAGCGGGTTCTTCCCGTATCGATCAAGCGCGTGAACATTCGCGCCTTCATTGATAAGACACTCAGCCGATTTTAGATTTCCTTCCGCCGCGGCCAAATGAAGCGTAGTACGCTTGTCGTAATCGCAGGCGTTAATATCCAGCCCTCGATTCAACATAGCAACCACCTTGTCCGAGTCTCCCTCACGAGCAGCGTACATCATCTCGTAAAGAGCTGTTGCGATACGCTTTTTAAGAGCGTCTCGGACAGTATTTTTCAGCTCGGCAAAAGCCTCGTCCGACTCATCTGCGCCCCCGCCTCCCTTCTTCTTCTTCTCCTTGGTGTTGGCATTTGCGTTGCCGCCCACCTTATTAGGGTCGTTGTCTGTAGTCTTGAGCTCCTCTCCATTGGGATCCAGACCCATCTCGGCCAGAAGAGACGTCACAATCAGCTGGTGCGATTCGGGATATTGTTTTAGCGCCTCGCCGTAGTCGTGCTTGGAAAGTGTCAAAACAGTCACATCGGACTCAGCAGATGCCATCACCATATGAGGCTGAGGAATCACCAAAAAAAAGGAAAGCTCACCGACAATTGAAGCCGACACGTTGTCGTTCTTTACGGCATTGATGAAAGTTTTGGCCTCTTCGTCACCATAAACCTCGAGCGAACCTTTCTGGACGAAACAGACCTCTCTCGACATATCTGCCTTCTTGAAGAGGCGTTCGCGGGGCATAAGGTACTTGTACTTCAGGAACGAAACGATTGAGGTGATGAACTGGGGAGGAGGGTACTCGAAAATGCTACAGCGAACTATGAGATCGCCGTTCTTGTGGAACGCTACCTTATCGAGGATCATGGAAGGGAGCTTTTTCAGAACGCTGATCTCCTCGCCGTTGACCTTCTTGGATTGAAAGTCGAAGTAGCCCTTCAGGCGAGCTTGCAGATCATTAGGCAGCTTGTGGGAGGAGCCGTAGACATCAATTGAGTTCATCTTTTTGCGGTAGAGGTCAGTGGATTCATCACGCTTGAGGACACTGAAGAGTGTCGAGTTCCCAAGAACATATGCATAGAACCCTACCTGCGCCATGCACAGTAAGTAGGCGTAGATCATTTCGTACGTGTTATCCGGCAGAATATCGGAGTAGCCGAGATTAGTGAGAGCCTGAAATCCCCAGTAGAGAGAGATCTCGTACTGGCTCCAGCAGTCCTTGAAGCCAAACTTTTGCAAGAGGTCAGTGGTGCTATTGTCGACAGGTTTCAAGAAGAACTCAAAGTATCGGTAGACCCAAGTCGTTTCGTCAAAATTGAAGGCCTTTGCAAATACCCACCAGGAGCAACCGATCCAGTGAGCTGAGCCAAGCAACATGATAAAAAACTTTGATAGCGCGACCTTGCGGGCATCCGAATTGACACTCAGCTCCATCGTCCGAAAGTAGAACGAGATGCTAACAAAACGCTCGCACTGGGGGAGGAGAGACAAACCGAGAGCGAGGGCATTCATGTCTGCCGAAAGGGAAATCGAGGGGATAATCGCTTTGGTGATGTAGTACGGGGCAAGGGAAAGGAAGTCGAAATAGAAAGAGTAACCCATCGACCTGTCAAGAATCTTCTCTAGCCGACAGTAACGCTTTGCGATCAGACGCAAATCAGTCACTATTTTGTGGTCCTCGTCGTCATAAAAGGCTGTGAAAAAGTTTTTGACCATGTCAATCAGAAAAAGGGAATCAGGGAAAACACGGAGCCAGGTGATTCTGGTGTCAAATATTGCATGGAAAGGAAATGACCAAATTGTGTATACCAGTAGTGTCAGCTTTATCTGATCCCAGATCTTGGCCACGTTGCCGTTGGGAAGAATCACGGAAATTTGTCTTGTTTTCTTCAGGGTCTGGGGAAATTTTAAAAACGGAGGCATTAATACAGAGGGGAAGGGAGGGGAGGGGAGGGGAGGGTTGGGTTAGAGATTTGTGAGCCAAAATTGGCTGCAGGATGACACGGAGGGACTAACTCAGAATATCACATAGATATTCGTCGCAGCGTCGGTGCGAGGGCGTTTTCAGAATAGATCTATTGCTCTTACTCACCATCTTGTTCTCGTTAGACATGTTGAGCATTAGATTGAAGGAAACCTGCTTGGTTTTGCTGCTCGAGGGATCCTTCAAAGCTGGTTTCAATGTTGTCCCATCGGGTAGAATCACTGTTTTTATGGCAATCTGTGATGGAGAAAGAAGGTCAGCGTCTCTGGTGACGCTGATTTTCCTTCTCGGTGTCTCATCGGTACCGTTCGTGTGTACTGTGCTCACAGTGGCATCATCTGGAGCGAGCTTTGCATTAGTGCCCATCATAGGGGGGTCGTTTTGGCGGTCACTGTTAAAAGAAAACATCTCTCCGACGGGAGTTCTACTCTCTACAAGTAGGTTGTGAAGATAATTTTCAGATTAAGTCGCCAGCTCAGGTGTAAGTCGGTCAAGCAAAAGTAAAGCAACCACCGAGGGATGATAAAAAGCACCTTGGAAAGAGATAGAGTTTTTCAAGGAACAGGTAGCTTCTTCTCTTCTGGGGGTAAAGAACGGTGGTAATGAGGTGAAGTAAGTGAGTCCTTTTATGTTGGGTATTTTCTGGTGGTTGAATTCCCCTGGTTTCTTTCCAACCTCTGACCACCCGCTGACCTCACCGCCTTTTTTTTTTTTTCTCGAGGTTCAACTTTACCAAGAATTCGCCCTACCAAGAATTTGACATTTTTTTTATTTTAGTCTCTTCCTCTCCGTGAAAGCATTCGTGACTTGTATGAGACATAAATTTGTTGGAGAAAAGTTTCTTCCATTCATAAAAACTTCCTTAAACACAGCACGCAACACTTTCCTGTTCACCATATAATTGCATACTTTTAAAAAAATGAGCAATGAGCGGACATACTTTCTCTTCTCGGTGGGCGTACATGGGGATTTTAAAGTGGTATCCGCTAAAAAAACAAAGCATTTCTTTTCCATTATTTATTTGCCAAGTAGTGTGGCAACATCATTATCATTATTCATTCATTGTCCAAATTCTAGCATTAGAGGTCGAATTGTGCAAGCGCAATACCAAATGCCTGGAACATGTTAAAGGGCTTTTTGAAATCCAGGTGAAAAGTATTGTCACTGACTCGTCCAAATTGTACGATTACTTCACTGTTAGGGCTCTGAGAAGCGCCATCATGTGATGTGTGCACAATCTGGAAGTTCTTCACGGAGGGCGTGGTCACACGACCCCTGAAATTCAGGCGATACTGGCCTCGCTCAAATGTCGGCTCCTTCGTGCAGAAGACCTCCATCCTTCCTTTGAGTCCATTCTGTTGTATCCATAATTCATTTTGTTTGTTGGAGTTTTCGGTGGGGTCCGATTGGTGAAACGAATGTGCAAAGTGGACAAGGGATATCGATATCATCTACCATTAGCATATTATAATGTTGTGAGCAATCCTCACTTAACTTCATTTAACTCACCTTGTACCTCTCGAGCATGTCACTATCTGAGCTGGTGTTGAAAGTGGTATGTACACCGTCTTCGTTGACGGCGGGGAGCATTACGTGGAGACGGCGAGGGAGCTGACCAACTTTCAACTGCTTTGTAATACTGACTTTCGTGAACTTGAAGGCTGCGAGCTGTTGCTTGCTGCTGCTGTTGGTGAAAAGAGAATACTCAGGGTTTTTCCCTCCAACTCCTTGAAGCTTGCCCATGTAGTTGCCGCTCTTCTTCGTAAAGTTCTTCTGATTAGGCGCCCCGCGACTCATGTCAAAAATGTGGTAGTTGGTCGAGGTTCGCTTCTTGATGGCCACCAGAGCAATTCGGTCCTCACCGTCTTGAACATAAAGTGTATACTTGGGTGAAAGAGTATTCTGCTGCGATCTGATGAGAGCGCACTTTACGGTGCCGGTCTCTGCCATCGGTGCTATCAGGAATCTACTGATGTTGAGCCTCTTTGCGACTTCTGTGGCACGAGTCTCCTCGTCCTGCTCCTCCTGCTCCTCTTCCAAATTATATTCCTCGTTGTCTGGGTAGCAGCTGTTATCACTGAATATGGAGGCATTTAGATCGTCACTGTCGTTGCTAGTGTTAAGTTTAGATCTCCCGACATTCTCCCAGCTGTCGCTACTGTCATAGCCAGTGTAACCATCAGTATCAAATTCTCGAATACTCTTCATGGGACTCTTTGATTTATGGTTGTAAGACTTGTTCGACATGTCTCTAAGCACACCATTGTGCTTCTTAGTAACATTCTTGGTCGTCATCGAACGAATAAAGATAAAGTTATCTTTTAAATTTTGTTAAAATTTAGTTTGTAGTTCTCCGGCCAAACAGCTAAAAAAATTCCAAAACGCTGGTATTTTATTTCAATCAGCGGCGAATGAATTGCACTTAATATGTACGGTTTCGCGATTATATAGCACTACAAGAAGTCCAGTGAAGCACGTACCATGCTTAAAAAGCTATGGTAAGTTAGACAGCAACTCCGGAACATTTACCTTCAGCAGCATGGATGGTCCCAAGAACGAGCTCAGGGGTTTTGAACATAAGTTTGAGCGATGGCACAGTAATGCAGAAACTGCTGTTAGCGCTCAGAAGAGCGTCAACAAAGAGCTGGAGCACATTGAAACCAAGATGAGGATCTTGTCCAACGCATTTGGGGACATGGACATCCTCCGAGAAAACTTTGGTGGTGGGACGAGCCCTTCTATTTCCCCCACTAACGGTATTGATGGTGATGGGTTTCGGGCGGGAGCTAGGGCTGGGGCTGGGGCTGGGGCTGGGGCTGGGGGAGGGGGGAGTGGAGTCTGGGGCGGTGGTCCTGGCATGCTAAAACCCATCAACCCACCCCAACGTGTCTCCAGACTCAATTCACTCTCTCCAAACGCTGCCAAATCGTTGTCAAAGTCGTCGTCGATTGTAAGTTTAAAACCCAAAAATCGCTATCCACTTCGGAAATCATCTGTCTCGGCTCTCCTCAAGCTCAGTGTGCTGCCAACACCAAAGCTCAAAGACAGGCGGAAGTCATCCTTCACTCATGATGTTTCCGAACAACTATGGCACGATCGTAAGCCAGCAGAACGAGCTACTATTAAGAGGAGAGAGCTCGTTTACTTTACTGAGAAGCAGCCTCTCCCGGGCATTGCGGAGAAGTCTGCCGCAAAGGTCTTCTTCAATGCTGACAATGGTGGTGATGAGGACAACAATAAAAACTACCTCGACGCATCGAAGTCTTTGCTCTCTGTACCTTTCCCTACGGTTCCCTCACCCACTGTGTTGTTAGAATCGTCTAGTAGCCCTCAACTGCAACCCATGTTTGAACATGGCAATAATTTGTCTCCACTCAGTGCTCTTGAGAAGCGCAAGAACAAGAGCAAGGTCGATAAGGAGCAGATCCTCAGGTTGAAACAGTCGCGGATCAAGCGGTCACATGCCAGTAGTCCAACCAGCACAATCGGGGATGATTTCATGGTCAAAACGGGAAATAACAGCCCCAACACGTCTCCTTCAAAGCACAATTTTGCCTTTGCAAGCAAAAACTTTCTCGGTGATCTGCAGAAGACTGATCTGGACGAAAAACCTACGACTCCGAACAAGCTGTACATGATGACGTGCCGAAAACTCAACACCAATCCGGAGCCTGTCATCAGCAAACTTCTTAATGGGGTGAATTTGGACGGGGGAGTCGTGCTACGCAACATGGGTTTGGGAGATAAGCAAACAAGCGCACTCGCGGAGGCTATAGGGGCAACTTTTCTCAAGTACATCGATTTGACCAATAATAGAATGAGCAATCCCAGCGCTTGTAAGATTTTGTCAAAAATGGACTCGAGCATACTACAGAAATTGGACCTCAGTAAGAATCGTCTTGGATCACGAGCGTATAAAATGCTGAATTCGCTAGTGGCAGAGGCAACAAATTTAAAGGTTTTGGGTTTGGAGGAAGCTAATATGCGAGTAAAGGACTTGCAGGGACTGTGTAAATCGCTCATGACCTTGGAAAAATGCAACATAACCGACGTTATCATTCACCAGTGTCCGGTAGAGAAAGTTAATGTTGCTGGGAATAAAATTGGTGATGAGGGTGCTGAGTACATTGCAGAGTTGCTCCGGGCAAAGACTAACCTAACGGAACTTGATTTGAGCTGGAACAATATTAAGAAGGGAGGCGCGATTAGCATCTTCAATGCGGTGGAGAAGAGCAAGCTGTCTTCACTTGACATGGGTTACAACGCGCTCGGGACTTCTACTGACATAGAGCGGTCAGCTACAGTGGCAGTGGCGAAAATGTTTCGTGCGACGACCGAGCTAAATCATCTCAATATCGCCCACAATCAACTCAATGCAGATGACTGTAAAATCTTATCGGAGGCTTTGCAAAATAACCACTCGCTGATGGGCCTCCACGTTGAAGGCAACTACGGTTTTGTTGACAGCAAGGGTTTCTTAATTCCCACCGCAAAACGTAGTGAGGATGATATCGGCAGCACAGTCTTCAGCAGAATTCTCAACAGCGCCATGCCTGAGATCAAAAACAAGGAACACTGGACAGCGACAAATAATTGTTGGATCTGCGAACGCTGGCAGGAATACACGTTTGCATTTAATGGAAAGGACAGTACGGGACTGATGAAAGTGCCGTACAATGTCGACTTGATCAACACAGTTGAGGTTGCTACCAACTTCAATAAGTGGGTACCAAATGTGATGACGCTAACGGGAGAGCACACTGGGGTCTGGGAGCTTGTTACGATGGTCCCTCCCGGAAATAACCAGTATTGTTTCGTCATCAATGGGGATGTTGTGTGCGCCGCCAGTGATCAAGAGGTTACAAAACGTGCAGAAACGTGGGGTAAAATTGATGAAAAGAACAGCCTAAGGAACTTACCAGCTTTTGTCAACAGGGTAGTGATCGAGATCCCTCCCGAATTCGATGCAGACGGCAGCTTGCTGCCGAGATGTAAAGGAAAAAAGGCGCCAAGAGCCAAGCAAGAGTGGTCGCTTCCGATAAGCTGCTTTGCCGAATTTATCATGGACGATACAACTACCATCGAAGCAGCATTCCTACAAGACATCTCAATGACGCGTATCGAGAAGACCATTTGCAAGAAGGCTAGGAAAGAGAAAGATGTGGAGCAATTCGAGTTCATAAAAGAAATTTTGCTCGATAACTTCTCCGTGATCAAGAATGTTTTCAGGAACTACGCAGCTGCTGTTGGTAGCGGTAACGAAATTTTCTGCATGGGGAAGAACAGCTATTACGAGTTCTTGAACCAGTGTGGCTTGATTGCAGAGGACAAACATGTAGCGGTAGAAAAGGAAAGGAAGAGACGAGGTAGCAAGGAGATCCGCGCTACTAAGGAGAACCGCGCTACTAAGGAGACACGCCCTAGCAGCAAAGAGGAGGCGGGGGCAGGGGCAGGGGCAGGGGCAGGGGCAGGGG
>ERZ651776.3823-NODE-3823-length-14496-cov-5.839517_pt1 | contig 14496 bp, 15 predicted proteins | sample MGYA00514761_ERZ651776 | MGnify/ENA metagenome assembly ERZ651776 | reverse complement strand
ACACGATCAGGCGGGGAAAATCTACTTCACCAAGGTTCTGAATGTAACAAATGCTCCCGATTCCATCTTTGGAGTATGGTTTATGTCCAACGAGGTGGAGGTGATGGACTTGTTGCAAGAAGATGTCATTAGGACACAGATCATTCCCAACATTGACAACGACGTTGTCGTGGAGGAGCGAACGAAGGCCTTCCCTGGGATTGTAGGCAGACCAGTCTGCTTCAATGACTACATTCAGCTGTTTGCTGTCTTTGAGCTTTACCCCACTAGCATACAGCACACCCTTACTTTTAATAATCCCAGGATGAGAGTGAGCGAAGACGTTGCTATCATCTGGCTCTACCAGCTCCTTCATATTGTTCGTCACATGGCCGCTCATCAAGTCGTCCACAGACAGATAATGCCAAGTGCAATCTGCCTTGACGAAAATGGTAACTGTGTCTTGACCGACTTTCAAAACGCTGTGGTATGCCATACTTCGACAAATCAAACAGGCGACCCTTCTACGGATACAAAAGAAGGAGAGGAGAGCGTTTTGAGGGATTCTGATCATCTCAGAGGAATTTATTATTACTCCAGCCCTGAGGCGAATGGGATGCTTGAAGAGCTCATTCCAGGAACGTCGGACATATGGAGTGTTGGGGTGATTGCATATGACTTATTGAGCGCCCAAGCGTGTTATCTTAGCAACCCCTGGAATATCGAGACTGACGGTACGATGACAAGAACTGAGCTTGCAGAACACATTCGTTCTCGGGAGGTCCATCGAAGTGAAGGAATGAGCGACAATTACGCTAACTTAATGGAGCGAATGCTCACTTTTGACGTAAACGGGCGCATCGATGTGGAGAATGCATTATCGCACCCCCTCTTTGACGAGGTGCGAATACGGTTCACGAGCATTGATGATATTTGGACTGTCGGAGGGGGAGCACATCCTGAACTGGCTGATTACATAGAGGGTACAAATATTATGGAAAAGTATAGCCTCTATAATGACTTGTACGGCAAGAGCATGGAGAGGCCGGTTTTGTATCAGCATCGGCTTCAGCATCAGCATCATCATCAGCATCATCATCAGCATCAGCATCAGCTGCAGCATCAGCAGCATCAGCAGCTGCAGCATCAGCAGCAGCAGCAGCAGCAGCAGCAGCAGCAGCATAATGCACAGGAATAATCTCGCACACTCAGCTGTCCCTGTCCCTGTCCCCGTCCACCGCAACGAATTATCACCAAACTAAACAATCACGTGAATCATGTAAGAAATGAAAAAATTAAACTAAACTCTTGTAAGAATAATAACATATAAGGCCTCAGAGGAGAGAAAGAGAACGAGGCAAGAGGGAGGGTGTAAGATTACGAAAAAGAAAGAGAACGAGGCAAGAGGGAGGGTGTAAGATTACGCAACGAGGCGAAGCGAAAGATAGGCGCAAATTGTAAAACGAATTTTGTCAAATCGGATTTGATTCGTGCGCTTTGAATGGGCCACAAGCAAAACTAGCATGCCTCATTGACGCTATGAATAGCGATGTTCTAGCTGCAGACGCTCCTTTTATCAAGGAGTAATATGAACAGAACCCCGCTAAATCTCCAAGAACAACAGCTGAAGGCCAGGAGGGGGAGGATCAATTGTTTTGAGCCAAAAATAGTGCTAGTATAGAACCCTTTTATCTTTCCGAACTTCCTTTTATTATTTCATTTTACTTCGTAGAGTACTTCATAGAGATACTCATGCCCCCCGCCTACGAGTTCAACCATGCGACCAACTACTTCGTTGTCACTTAAAACACAATGTTTTGCCTCCTCTAAGATTATTTTCTTAGCACGGCTGGCTGCGCCTACCGCAGTCCGATCTCGTTTGCAAATCCCCCCAACTAGTCTCCTTAGCAATAAGTCAATTGTGTGCGCTCTGCTGGCCGCAGTGATTCCCTTTTCCGCCTGTTTTCTCTCTGCTCTATCCTTCTCAGTCTCCACAGCCTGGACAGGGTTTTCTTTCCAGGCAGAAATCAAATTGACCAAAAAATCCATTTTTTTGCTGTTCATATTATCGTCGTAAACTGTGTGAATATTATTCCGATCGGCGTTCGATTTTGCACCATCCAGCGACTCGAAATTACTGTGCATCCGCTGAATTACCGTCTCGCCAACGCGGGAGCTGGGCGGCCTCTGCACCGAGTTAGAATTCCATCACAAGAAAACGTTGAGATGGGTTTGTACGCCACTGTGAGCTAGCGAAAGTGCAGAACTGAATCTTCATCAACGTTGTACGTTTAATAGCGGCAGATGTAAGTTCATTTAACTTAGTGCTCACCTTGGAGTCAACTTCTATGCAATCCTCTACGGCTCTTTCGACAGCACAAAAGCCTACTGCGATTTTTCCCTCAGCGAGTAGTTTATTACTGCTCGCGAATTGAACGCACCTGGAGTAAATCTCTCTCCGCATACTTCTGTAATATAGGTTGTCATCCATGATTATGAATGTGTCGTGGCTGCCGTCATCCTTGCAAGAAGAAGACGAAGAAGAGAGACATTGCATCAAATATTTCTCGAATCGCTGCAAGGCCTCTTTTCGAGCGTTTTGCCATGCCTCAATTGTGCTATCGCTCATGAGGCCGTCGTATTCGATCACAATACAGCTCTCTGCACGGGTTTGAAGGTGGGTGGAAAGAAGTCGGGCAAGAGATGATTTTCCACTTCCAGGAAGACCGCACAGTCCCACGACAATAATCATCTGTCTGATTGTTGCATTGCTCAACGGCGTCTCTCGTCGATTAATTTTTTTCAAGGGCTCAGCAGGAAGGGGTGAAATTCACGGAACACACACCAGCAGAATAAATATTTGCCTAGGAAAATCTTCCGCCTTTTTATCAATATTTGGGTTGATGTGTGGTCGATTCAGGGGGAGAAAACTTCAATTCGGATTTAATGACGTCGTATTTTGGAAATGGCGAGTCCAATGCTTTTAATCCGTGTGATCAGCACACACTTGGGCATTCTGAAGAACCCCTGCCTACCAAGGTTGAGAGAAGCGCAGCTGCAATCGACGTAAATGAGGGCGAGGGAAATTCAGATAAGGGAAATGCCTGCAAGTCTCTGCTCTTCTATCACCTCTTTCCAGTCCACCTCCAAGATACGATTCCTACACCGGCTGAAGAAACCGATTTCCACAAATCGATCTGCACCTCCCTATCTCTCTGCGGTCGAATTCGCTGCAGTGTCGACGGTTTAAATGTGGTGCTGACGGGCTCTCAATTTGATCTGAATTCGTACGTCGATGAAGTGAATGCTCACGGCCGGTTGCATGGTTGGTTAGAGGGTGATGAGGCAATTCAGGTCAAGTGGGGTGCCATGCGTGACGATATCCCTGTCGAGGGCCAGCTCTTCAGAGAGCTCCGGGTGCAAGTAAGCGGGGAGGTAGTTAGTATTGGTGAAGTGAAAATCGCGGAGAAGGAGGAGAAGAAGAAAAGGCGGCGGGGAAGGAACAAAGGGACCCAAGCGCCAAAAAATAAAAACGAAAGTGACGAGGGTTATTGTCAAAATTGTGACAATAGTAGTGTCACCAACGAAAATGATCACAACGGCGAAAATGGCAGCAAAGACAGTGAATCAAAGTTTCAACCGTCAAATAGGTGAGATTATGAGACCATTTATTTCTCGACTCGCAACAATTGTGCACACAGACCAGCACCAATTTAGCCGTGCTTTACCAACTCAATTACAAATTACAATGAACTCACACACAAACGCTTTTTGGCAGAAAAATATGTCCCAAAGAATGGCACGATACAATGACATCCCCGCCCCCAAATTCTATTCTTTTAGACACACGAAACAATTACGAATCCTCCATTGGATACTTTCAGTCTCCGAACCTCCCAACCATTCTCACAAATACTCGACAGTTTTCAAGCATTCAAAAGACGTACGAAGATTTGTTTCGGAATGGCGAGCTTTCGGGGAAAAACGTCTTCATGTTTTGCACTGGCGGAGTGAGATGTGAGTCAGCCTCAAAGGCTCTGGTTGCAGCTGGGGAGAAATTTGGTCAGAATGTCGCCAGTTGTACAAGCTTGGAGGGAGGAATTTGCAAATACCTAGATGAATACGGGAGCCTATCGGAAAGTGTCAGACGCGTCAAAGAGGAGGTGGAAGTGAGGTCTTTCTTTAAGGGGAAAAACTTTGTTTTTGACCCACGCAGATTTGATCCTAATGCAGGAGAGGGGTCGGTTGGCAAATGCATTGTCTGTGGGGGGAACCATGATGACTATGATCACGGGAAAAGCTTTTTTGAAGGGGGCGAGACTAGATGTGTAGAATGCAGAGTCCTCGTTTTGTGCTGTAAAGATTGCTCACCTTCGCACAGTAGTACAGTCAAGTGTGGAGTGGGGGGAGGTGTGTGTGAGGTGAAAGAGAAGAAGGGAGGGACGGAGTGGAAAAAAATTGAAGAATAAGTAAAAACGATCGGCAACCATTGTCTACAAGGAAATGAAATGAGCTTTGTCTACTGGATACATAATACATACTTTTTATTCTTTTGCTGATGTTGTCAAAAACAGCTCTGAGCAGGAAAGGGGAATTTCCCCCTCCTTGCCTAACACTTCGATTTTTGGACCGGAGTGAACAGCTCTCAAATGGCACAGATAACAGCACGAAATAAGGGAAAGATCCAAATTCGAGAGCTGCCTGTTTTTACAAGCCCCACATTGATGTCAACACAACAAGAAGAAATCCACTCACAAGATCGAAAACGGCGAAAGAACAGCAAACTAACACAGGCAAGAACCACACACCCCCCTGTTAGATAACACAGGCAAGAACAAATAATAACACAGGCAAGAAACACCCCCCTGTTAGATAATAACACAGGCAAGAAAACTCACTACCCTACATTGTCAAAAACAGCTCAGAACAGGAAAGAGGAATTTTCCCTTCCTTGCCTGACACTTCGACCTTCGGAGTGAACAGCCCACAGATGGCACAAAAAAGAGCCAAAAAGACCCTAAATGACCCAAAATCGAAAGATACCCAGACACCAATCGCCGAAAAAACTAACATAAGCAACTAAACAAAAGAACTGAAAACATTAACGAAAACCTAACTAGTTGTGGAAAATCATCAAAACTTATTATCTAACAGGGGGGTGTGTGGTTATTGTTACATTATTATCTAACATTGACTAAGGTAAGTCAAGTAAACTTAAACTAATTTGTCTATTTCTCACGGCAGTGCACTACATTTTCTTTTTTTCAACCCACAAGATTGCCTTCTTCTCCTCAACTTTTACGATTTCTCCCTGGCCGATGTCAATCCCGCGTTCTATCTTCCCTTTCCCGCGCTGTATGAGGGCTAGACACTGCTTGAGCTGCTTGTATGTGAGCGATTTGTTGTTGGCTCTGTTTCTGACGATGTGGCTGTACAGACTCCCCGTGTGCAGGTAGTTTGAAGGATCAAAGTCGGTGAGGGAGAAGAATGGAGTACTGTCGACCTCAACCTTGTTGCTTGTGTCGGTCGTTATCGTAGGTGTCATGTGCTCAATCTGTTCTATGAAATGCTCGACCCGTTCGTCCACAATTTCTGCCCCCCCACAAAGCTGGCCCAATAAGGGGATGAGCTCATTTCGCACGCGATTTCGCAAGTAGGCACTGGATCCCTCGGCATAATTGCTTTCGTCTTCTTTCCATGGGATGCCTTTTTGTATGTTATGATTGATGAGTTCGCTCTTTGAAAATTGGAGAAGAGGACGGAGGTAGGTTACTTTTGTATCCCCTACGCAAATAGTTGATTTTGCATCCATTCCCCTGATACCTCTGACGTGTGCCCCTCTCATCATCTTCATCAAAATCGTTTCGGTTTGATCCTGTCGGTGGTGGCCGGTGAGGACAAATGCTCTCTCGGTTCCAATATCCTTCACAACTGACTCCATGCATTGGCGCCTCCAGTCCCTCGCAGAATTCTGATGGGGGCAGCAGCAGATAATATGCGTGGTTTGGTTAGTGTTTCTTTACTGGCCAGAATGATGAGCTAATCTGAGATAAATAAATCAATCCGCGCAAAAAAATACTCCGGATGACGTAAAAAATAAACGCACCTGGCTAAATTTACCAGCGTCCTCCCACTCGAATTTCCTGAAAGTCACATTTCCTTGATTTGATCCTAAACAATTTTCTTTCACGTAGTTCTCGACGTGTCGTGCATCGTCCTCACTCTGCCCCTCTCGAGTGTGGTGATCAAAAGTCACTACTGTGAGAGTGAACGTTTGCGGGGGTAGAGGGGGGGGGTGGGGGATGAATTTGTTGTTGTTGTTATTGTTGTTGTTGTTGTTGTTGTTGTTGTTGTTGTTGTTGTTGTTGTTGTTGGTGTTGGTGTTGGTGTTGTTATTGTTGTCGTCATCTTTTGTGCCGTGCAGCTCGGAGTAAATCAAATCGAGCAGAGCCATCGAGTCTACCCCTCCAGATACACTCAAAATCAAATCAATTTTTCGGTCTTCTTGAGGCTCAAGAGAGTGCAAAAAAGAGCGGATAGATGAGGTCAAGTGAGAATCCGAGGAGGGGTGATGAGCCGTAGCCGTGGCCGTGGCGAATGTCGCCCAACGAAAGGATTGGGAACGTACTAGCGGGACGAAGCTATTGACATGACGTAGGATATTGAACATCAGAAAGAAAACAAGGAGCATTTGATGGGAGATAAGATCAACAAAAGTCACCAGGGGCACCTGTTTTTTCGATGGAACTGGCCACTTAAAATAAATGTTTTGTTTTCCCGTCCTGCAGGTTAGAGCAGAAAAGTTCAGCTTTCGATTGTCCAATAAAAAGTGGATTTCAGGAAAACTATCACTCTATTTTCTTCTAAATTTCACCCACCGCCATCGCAAAATCCAAGTCAATTCATTATATTTTGTTCCTTAAAAGTACACAGCAGCACCATAACACCATAGACACACGCGGCTAAGAAGGAAAAAACCCAATGCTCTTACAATCGCTCACAAAGAAGCTGGCATCCCGGAAGAACCGTGGCTTGATCCGAACGATCGATGCTGTTGTAGATAGGTCAGGTATCATCGACTTTGCCAGCAACGACTACCTCGGTCTGAGTTCCTCGTCGGATTTTGGCGATAAAGTACTGCAGCGGTACAAAGCAAACATTGAACTCTCGAAACAATTCAAGGCTCCTTTCCTGGGCAGTTCAGGGAGTCGTTTGCTCTCCGGAACTTCTGATCATTTCACACGAGTTGAATCTGTGATATCGGAATCACACGGATCATCATCATCCTTGATATTCAATAGGTAGGTACTGCGGATTACTGGCTCAGGTTTGCAATTCTTTGAAACAAGCGATCTTTCCCCGAATCATTCATCACGAAGCAGGGTCTAACAAATGTCTGTTCTACACCTCGCTTCCTTTTGCCACGTCATCTTACCTTACCGTCGCTCAACCGACGTAACCAAATGGTGGTGGCAGCGGCTATGTTGCGAACCTGGGAATCTTCGGGAGCGTGTGTGGGGAAGAAAGCGACACGATTGTGTTGGATGAGAGCGTTCACAGCAGTGTTTGGGAGGGCTGTAAATTAGGGCGCCAAGGAAGAATAATGACTTTTCGGCACAATGATGTTGATGATTTCCGAAGTGTGCTAAAAAAAATCAGGGAAGAAGAGATGCCGTCCTCATCTTCATCTTCATTGTTGTCCTCATCCTCATCCTCTCGGGGGAAAATAATGGTCGGGATTGAGGGTGTCTATTCCATGGACGGAACCAAGTCTCCAGTCCACACTTTGGCTGAAATTGCGGCAGAGTTCGACGCAATGGTTGTCGTTGATGAGGCGCACTCGACTGGCGTTGTCGGCGAGGTGGGAATTTGTGGGAGTGGGGATGATAACTTGTATCAACATCCAGGGATTCTGTGCAGTGTGCACACATATGGAAAAGCCTGGGGGGGGGCAGGAGCAAGTGTTTGCTGTGGCGAGGTTCTCCGGGAATGGCTTGTCAATTATGCAAGGGGGCAAGTTTTCAGCACTTCGCTTCCCCTCTTCACGTTGTCCCAGATTGAGGAGGGGTATGCCTTGATGAAGTCAAGTGAGGGGCATTCCCGTCGTGAATCCCTGAATAGCGCAATTGCGCACTGGAATTCAGCCGTCGAAAGCAACAGCATTGTAAAGAATCGGGTGATTGCTGGCGGGAGCTGGATTCAGGGAGTCTTGATACCCGGGAACGAAGCCGTTGTGGACGTCTGCAGGCAAATGAATGAAAAAGGCTTCGGTGTATATCCGATTCGGAGCCCCACTGTTGAGAAGGGTGGAGAGAGGATACGAATAGTTTTGCACGCATTCAACAAGAAATCGGAAATAGATGAATTGGTAGAGGCATTAGGTGAATGCATAGGTTGAATCCATAGGTTTAGGGCTAGACCTGAAGACAGAGGCAAAAAGAGAGTAGAGAAATTAAGTACACCAATAAAGCAAGCGCATTTTAGCAAGCTATTTAATGTCACAGAAACAACGAAAGCACACACGAACATGAAAAGCACACACAAGACAACAAACAAAACAAATATAATGTCGTTTTTTCGTTTTCACGGTACCTGCATTTTGTTATTTTTTAGTCAACTCCGGCCAAGTTGTCCTCCCCAGTGGCCCTGTTCTTCCTGTCCAAGGTAGCCTTCCTGTCCTTGTCCATCTTAATCTTCGTCAAAATCACATTGCTGCACTTAATTCCGACCTGGGTGGTAGCTCCGTTGGCCTTCTCCTTGGTAATCCTCTCAACGTGAATGACCATCTTCTTCCTGTATGCAGCAATAACCTTTCCCTCCCTTCCCTTGAAAGTTCCACGCACGACGGTGACCTCGTCGTCCTTCCTGATGGACATCGACCGGATATTGTACTTAGCTTGCAGCTCCTTGGACAAGTTGCAGCTCATGAGCTTCCGTCGGCTCTCACTGTCGGCTCCAAAGTGAGCCTTGCGGCTCTTTCTTCGGCTGGATGACACGCTGGTAGAGTACTTCATTTTTTGCTGTTCTTCTAAAGGAGATAAGGATATAGGTATTAGCTGTAGGGGTATAAGGGGGAAGGAAAATGTGTTAGTGTGTGTGTGTATCACGTTATCTTTCACTTCTTGAGAGGGAACGTTATTCGGGGTGTGTGCCTCAGGGTTTCAGGTCAGATTCCGCCAATATAATTCCACATATGCAGACAATATAGTATCGAAACCCGATAGTGACGAATTTAATACAATTTACTGACCACAAGATGACCCTCAGCCCTCACTATTCACGTTCAGGAAATAGTGGGTCGACGAATGGGCGTCCTGTGTGGACTCCACACTGCGTTCTTAAGCTCAAAAGCTAGCCCACGGGGAACATATACATTGATTGGACCACAACCGCAGCATCGATCGCATACATTCAATATCCATGCAGCTACCCACTCATAAACATAACCTCATCAGCTGAGCTTGTCGAGGCCGACCACGACAAGTGTAACGCAATTCACGGCTTTATTTCGGACGCATGACCACCTCTAGGTCTATATAACGCAATGAGCAACTTTTTATGAGCGCAATTATAATCTGCCTACCTTGATAATGGGTGATCAAATCCTCTGCACGAGAAATGGCAAGAGGTCCCTGGCTCTCAGAAAATTTCCAAAACAGCTCCTTTTTTGCTAAAATTGATAACAGCTCACTGCTCGAACCATCCATATAAGGTACATCCATACGCTCGTAAATCCGAAGAACTTATCTGATCAGCCACAACCAGTCCGGCGAACTGCGCTACCGCCGCCCTCGTTTCTTCACCGTTGGCCACAAGTGCAGCTATCGCGGGGATCTTTTTTTTTGTAGCTAACACAACATATTTCGTATCGCGACAGGGGATTATGGGAGGCAAGCGGGTGAGGTGAGTTACAAATTGGTTTGGCCGAATAGGGTCATATTTGGCTGGTGACAATGTAGCCAAATTTCTAATGAATTTTGGCTATTCAGCGCGTTTGGATGCCGTAGATATCCGTTCAAATAAGCTAACTTCTGTCTCTTCACCAATCTCAACGACCAGCTACTTCTATGACGCCGAGATTGGCAACTATCACTATGGGCAAGGCCACCCAATGAAGCCACACAGAGTGAGAATGACGCACAACCTTGTGGTGAATTACCAGCTTTATCGCCAGGTACGTGACTTAGCTCAGGTGTATGTGCATGCGTATGATTTGTTCGTTTGCACCCCTCTCTGCCTCCTTCCCCTCAATATCTATCCCTCCCTCACCACTAACAAACGAACAACCTAAAATCCTAAACCTAAAACAAAACAATCCAACACATTCTTCGTCCAGATGGATGTTTTTCGGCCAAAACTTGTCTCTCAGACAAATCTGACTCGGTTCCACTCCGATGACTACGTGAATTTCCTGCAGACCATTACTCCCGACAACAGTGCCTCTTATGTTCGTCAACTCCAGCGTTTCAATGTTGGGGAGGACTGCCCCGTTTTTGACGGTCTTTTTGAGTTCTGCCAGCTTTATACCAGCGGAAGTATTGGAGGTGCCGCAAGGCTAAACGAAAACCAGAGCGACATCGTGATTAATTGGAGTGGGGGGCTGCACCATGCCAAAAAGGCCGAGGCTAGCGGATTCTGCTACATTAATGACTGTGTGCTGGCAATTTTGGAGCTTCTGAAGAAGCACCAACGCGTGCTTTACATCGACATTGATATTCACCACGGAGACGGAGTGGAAGAGGCCTTCTATTCAACGAACCGAGTTATGACTGTCAGTTTCCACAAGTTTGGTGAGTATTTTCCGGGGACGGGGGATGTCTTGGATGTTGGTTACGAGAACGGGAAGAACTATGCTATCAACTTCCCCCTCAATGACGGGATGGACGACGACTCGTTCAAATCAATTTTCAGACCTGTTATCGGAAAGGTGATGGAGGTCTTTGCGCCCAGCGCGATCGTACTACAGTGCGGGGCTGACAGCCTCTCCGGTGATAGACTGGGTTGCTTCAACTTGAGCCTGAAAGGGCACGCAGATTGCGTCGAATTTGTCAAGAGCTTCAATGTTCCCCTCCTCGTCTTGGGCGGAGGCGGGTACACACTCCGAAATGTGCCCCGGTGCTGGACTTACGAGACGAGCGTTTTGCTGGATACGGAGGTCAAGAACTCACTTCCTTACAATGATTACTTTGAATACTATGGCCCTGACTATAGGTTGCACACTCCGGTATCCAATATGGAGAACCTTAATTCCAAAAGTTATCTTGAGAGGACTAAAATTCAACTGCTGGAAATCCTCGGAAACATCGAGCCAGTCCCGTCAGTAGCCATTCAGACCGGGAATACCGGCACCCCAATCAACCCCGCAACAACAAAAATTGAAGATGACGGAAACTATGATGAAAGCAACAACATGAGCAACAAGGAGATGGAGGCTGCCGATGCTGATCGGCGAGAGTCGAAGGGAGAGATGATCCTCGAAGAATGAAGAATATATGGTAACTTTTAAATTTGAAATGGTTTGCCGTTTGTGCGACCCATGAATGAATTAATGAATCTTTGTTCCCATCACGTTACAATTTAGCATCTCCTCTGCACCTCGAGGATAATACATATTCGTTTTGTCGTCTATGTTGGTACCGCCACCAGAATGAAAAAAAAGCGGCTTGTGATTACTTTGACTTTTGCAATTACTGCCAGGGTCGGCAAGATGTCAAAAGTCTGAACAGGACTGTCGACGACGTTTCCCTTCACTCCTCCCTGCGTTGAAATTATCAGAGGAACACGAGTCATCAAGACCGCCGGCCACTTTTCAACCAAACGCGCGTCGCCAGCAAAATCACCGTGGTCAGATGTAGTCACAAAGACAGTGTTATCCATCGTTCGCGCAGGGCTCCGGAGTGCAGGAGATTATCAATGGTCCTCGTCAATTACGATTTCTTGGGCTCCTGGATCAAGAGACATGGGAGAAGGGAGTTCGTGTGTAAAGATCCAATGACGATGACGTCAATTCTTTGGGTAATTGATTGATTATTAATCGGTATTATGGACGACGAAGAAAGACTCGATCACGGACGTGCTATTCAAAGGGCGTTTACGCGAATGGTGCTGTTGACCGATCCTCTCTGCAAAAATATGATAAAAATAAACCCCCCAGTATTTATCTTTACTCGGCCAATCCCCCTTCTGCCTTTCTGCCGCTTCACTTCTCACAGGCGCTCGCCTGCCACCACCCGTTTTGATTACCTTGGTCATACCTTTGTCATTCCACATGGATTTTGAGGACTCTGAAGACTCTTCTCGGGACATTAACGATAGGAAGGGCAAACGCATTCGCGACCAAGTAGCGCACCAGGCAGCACAAGAGATGGCGACGCCCCTTCATCAGGCGAATCACAATCTGAATCTTTATTCTCCTAATCCTCTCGAGGCGTTTGGTCATACACATGAGAATGATTACAGGTAAATAAGACCTTCCGTGATCAATCAACTGACTCTAGACTGCAAAAATGTCGTCACCCTAACTGAGCCATCTCCCCCCCCCTCTCCCCTCCCTCTCCCCTCCCTCTCCCCTCCCTCTCCCCTTCCCTCTCTCCTCCCTCTCTCCTCCATTGCCCATTCATTTTGTAGGCCGAATCCGATGCTTGAGCAGTACACTGAAGAGGAAATGAAGCAAGTGAATGAACGGTTCAGGGAGTTACGCGCAAACGGAACCAATGTCAAGACTGCGATGCTGCTTGCGCGGACCTCGATTCGTCGAGCTGTTCAGCCTGCGTGGAACTACGACGGCTCCATGGACTGCACAAATGATAATAAACCTTTCGGCCTCCCCCCTCAAAATAAACGTGGATAGACCCTCATTGTGAGTGGACTAGAAATATTGACTGGGCTCGGTACGTTAATGTAGTGATTAAATAGCGAACGATACACTTGGCAGGCAGGCAAAAAAATATCCATATTGCAACATTAGTCATCACTCTCGAAACTGTCGTCAGCATTCTCGTCGCTGTCGTCGCCCCAGACGGCGTAGTAATTCGATATCCTAGCGTTGCGACTGTTTTCATCTCGCTCGCGGAGGGCCTTGATGAAAGCACTGATTTTGGCTCTCTCCTGCGCATCCGAGATGCCCATTCCTTCAGTAGGGTGAGAAAGGTCACGCTCCATGTCTCCGCTTGTCCAGTTTCTATCGACGATCATTTCCCCGTCCATCCGCTTTTCGAAGAACTTTTCTGCAACCCCTGGGAGCTTGACGATTTTGGTGATCCATGCTTTCACGTGCGATCTCGTCCAGCGCCGGACAAATATGAGGTTAGGGAACTGTGTGTTTACAGAATTGTCTAAGGCTTTGTCCTCTGATTCTTTCTCGGACAGTTCCTTCTTTGTAGCAACAGCTGCCTCTGCAATAGCTGGCTTGCTTTCTTGCTCCGGAGATGAGTTGCCATCGCCTACATTGTCACTGACATAATCATCTGCCGCTTTTGGACTCCCCTCCTCTGCAGAGGCCTTTCCGCCGCCTCCCCAGTCAGAATCGAGCATAATCCAGTCGGACCGAACAAATTTCTCGATTCCCCCGTCGTCGTACTGGACATGGAAGGTCACGTCGCCACTGCCTCCGCTTCCCGAAGTCTCGTCCCCGGGGAGGTTTACGGACAGGCAGACACCCTTGAACCAGCTTCGCAGACCTTTCCACCGAGCCTTTATCCTGTCCCCCTGACGGGGGAAACTTGACAAGTCTGTCTTTGATGTGGGCCGGTCAGGGGATGGGATCAAAACTACGGGCTCTATGTGATCACATATTGAGGCGCGAATTGGTCCTGAATAATCAGTCGCAAAGTCAACAAAAGGTGGAGGAGAGGTGGGAGCAAGCGACTGATTCTGATTCTGATTCTGATTCTGATTCAGCTGGGGGGGTGGCTGCTGTGGAGGCGGGGGTGCTATGTTGACGGTCGGGTTTGGTGTACTTTTTCCCGTCGAAACCGTTGCTGACGAAGATGAGGGCTTAGACATCCCTGTTGTTGTCGACTTTCCTGAAGCTGCTCCTACCTCCACCTCGACCTCCCCGGATGATTTCGCAGCATCCTTCTCCAATTTCACCCCCTCCTTTTCTAACTTGACCCCCGCCCCCGCCGTTGCCGTTGTCGACCAATTGCTTAATTCGCTCCTGGTATTTTTCAACCTTTCTACGTCCGCACCCAGCTTGTCCACCTTCCCTTGTACCCCGGTAATCTCCTCTACGCACTTTTCGATTTTAGTTGTTAGCTCCTCGCCAGAAAAGCTCGAAAGCTTCAGTTTCAATACTGACAGCTCAAGTTCCCATCCCTCCTCTTTCTCTTTCCTTTCTCCTTCTCTGTTCTCGAAACGTCGGCTTACCGCCGCTAAGTCTTCCTTAAGCTTGTCGACTTCTCCGACTAATCCTTGGCTCTCGACCATTCGACGAACTGCCGCGAGCTCGTCTTTTGTTTTGTTGACTTCCTCGCGCAGCCTGTCTGTCACGAAAGCGTTGCTGGTATGTTCAGAACG
>ERZ651776.3818-NODE-3818-length-14501-cov-15.134775_pt1 | contig 14501 bp, 16 predicted proteins | sample MGYA00514761_ERZ651776 | MGnify/ENA metagenome assembly ERZ651776 | reverse complement strand
AGAAAGTTTTAGAAAAAGACTTAGAAATGGTGATTTAGATGATAACGAAATTGAAATAGCTGTTAGTGACAATGGATCAAATAATACTTCCTTCGAGATACCTGGAATGCCTGGAGCAAATGTAGGTATGATAAATATTGGTGAAATGCTTGGAAAATCAATGGGCAATAAAGAAAAGAAAAAGAAAATGTCAGTTAAAGAATCCCATGAAATTCTAATTAATGATGAAGCAGATAAATTAATTGAACAAGATAAAATTATTAAGGCTGCAAAATTATCTACAGAAAATAATGGTATAGTTTTTCTTGATGAAATAGATAAAATTTCTGCAAGAACAGATAGGGTTGGTGGAGATGTATCTCGTGAAGGTGTTCAAAGAGATTTATTACCTTTGATTGAAGGAACAACTGTTAATACAAAACATGGTCCAATCAAAACAGACCATATCTTATTCATAGCATCTGGCGCATTTCAGCTTGCAAAACCATCAGATCTACTTCCTGAGCTTCAAGGGCGGCTACCGATAAGAGTTGAGTTAGAAGCATTGACTAGCGATGATTTTAAACGAATTTTAAGAGAACCTGATTTTAGTTTAATTAAACAATATGTAGCTTTATTAAAAACTGAAAACGTAGAGCTTGAATTTTCTGATGATGGAATAGATGCAATTGCAAATATCGCGTCTGAAGTAAATACTACTGTTGAAAATATTGGTGCGAGAAGACTTCACACAATCATTGAAAAAATATTAGATGAAATTAGTTTTACAGCAACTGATCGTTCAGGTGAAAAAATTATTATTAATAAAGAGTATATTAATAAAAATTTAGATAATTTAGTTAAAGATACAGATCTATCTAAATTTATACTTTAAACTATAAATAACCAAGTTCTTCCATTTCGTTTCTAAAAGCTTTTTCAATTTTATTCTTATTTTTAATATCTAAGAGATTTTGAGATTTTTTCTCATCCCCTAAATAAAAAAAAGGAATTGCTTTGCCTGTTTTTTTATCTTTAGAGGCTTCTAAAAAATTTTTTTTTTTTTCAAGTTTTTGCATTTTTTCAAAACTAGTTGAAGAAATAATGTTTTCTATTTTTGTTTGATTTATTTGAAATTTAATTTTTACCAATTTATTTAAAAATACTAAAATTTTATTTAATGTTCCTTTTTTATCATTTATCATATCCTCATATTTAATAAGTAATAATTTTTGTGAAGTAAAATTTTTCCATGAATAATAATTAAAATTCCATTTACCACATAATGTCTTCATTTTAGTGTTATTTTCATAAACTCCGGAATCACCCAAAAGAGCATTTGTAGCATCATCAATATTCATTTGAAAATGATTGGCATAAGATACGACGACGTTTCTAGGATCTCTTACAATATAGATTGCTCCAAGTGAATTTTGTAAGTTTGTAAAATTGTGATCATTAACACTTAAGAAACTACTATGTGTTTTAAAAAAAAAAATTTTTTTTTTGTCTTTTAAAAATTGCTGTTGTGCATTTATATAATTTTTAATAACTTCATAATCATCATTAATGTTTATTTCTAAATTTTTAAAAAAACTTTGACTAGGAAAATAATTAAAATTTTTTAATAAATCGAAATTAAAAAAACCTTCCTTAGAATAAAAGTAGGAGCCAACAAGTGATCTTAACAGGGTATTTCCACTTTTTGGGTAGGAGGCTAGCCAAATTATCATATGTTATTTTTTTTTAAATATATATAAAAGGCACCACTTCCGCCATCATCTACTTTGGCATCTGTGATTTCATTTATAATATTCATTAAGCTTTTATTTTGAGAAATAAATTCTGGAACAGAATATTTTAAAATACTTAAATCTTTAGAAACATAAGGATCTTTTTCATTTTGAGAATGAAGACCTTTACCGGTCACTACTATTAATTTGTTTACTTGTTCTGAGTAAGATTTTATTATAAATTTTTCGATAGCTTCATTGGCTTTTTCAAGAGTATATCCATGCAAATCTATTGATCTTGTTTTAAAATATTTTTTTTTATTTAACCCTATGTCTTTGATGGGTAATTTTTCATTACTAGAAATAAAATTTTCCCAATCTTTTTTATCTTTTTTTGAAATATTATCTGTCAATTAAGTCAACGTATTAACTAATTGCCAATTTGGATTGGCTGAAGTTATATTTCTTGAAAATACCCAAGTGTCATAGATTTTTTTTATTTTTTCTGGATCACCGGATATAATTTTTTTATCTTTGTCTCTAATACAGGTTATAACTTCTGCCATAAAATCAACTGTAACATTTAAAATTTTATCTATTTTTTTATGTTCTTTAATGGTTGCAGAATTTATTCCTATAAAAGTGATTTCTGCATAATGTCCTCTTTCGCTTCTTTCTTTTAATGCTTCATTAAATTGATTATAAATTTCTTTATTTAATAATGGTTTGCTTGTTGTTAATTTATTATCATTATCACTAAAGTCTGTAATAATTGTTTCGTATGCAATTTTTGCACCATTTAAAAACTCTTTTTGAGCGGTTTCATCAAAAATTTCTTCTTTTAAAGGTACTTGCTTTCCAACAGCTTCTTTTAAAATTTTATCAAATTGTGGGGGTGTTTTTCCTTCAAATCCTGTTCTTTTACCGAGAATTCCTCTTAATCTAAGAAAAATAAATCCAGCAATCATTGCTAGAAGGATTATATCTATATATTCAAAACTGTAACTCATATCTTTATAGTAATTACTATGTTGATTAATTTCAACCAGCAATTTAGATTACAGACAAATGAACACAGTTTTATTATTAATAATTCTAATTCCTGCTATTGAAATATTTCTCTTCATAAAAATAGGTTCTCAAATTGGTGCAATTACTACAATTTTACTAATATTCACTACAGCAATAGTAGGTGTTTATTATGCCAAATACGAAGGATTAAATACTCTTAGATCTGGTTTTATACAGATAAGAAATAATAAAGCTCCAACTCATGAGATGATGGCGGGTGCAGCAATAGCTTTTGCGGCTCTATTATTAATCGTCCCCGGGTTTGCAACTGATGTTTTGGGGTTTCTAATCATATTTCCTACTTCTAGAAATTTTTTTTTAGAAAAATTTTTTTATAAGTTTAAAAAACAAGAAAATAAAACTGAAAAAAATAATTTTATTGATGGAGAATTTGAAGATATAGAAGATGACAATGACAAAAAAATATAAAATATTGGGAAAATATATTAAAGATATGTCAAGTGAAACTCCAGATGCTGAAACATACATTTTTGTAAGAGATCACATTTCAAAATATCAACTCAATATTGATATAAATTCTAAAGCTCTTAAAGATAAAATGATTGAAGTTAATACAATTTTAAAATTTGAGGATAAACAGGATAATAAAAAAAAGTCTCATTTTGAAATTAATTATTCAACTATTATAAAAATAGAGGAAGATATTAAAGAAAAAAAGGACCTTGAAAAAATAATACTATGTGATGTTCAAACTGAAATATATCCTGAACTAGAAAAATCTCTTTTAAATGTACTACATGATTCCGGGTACCCAAATGTTAAATTTGAAAAAAAAGTTGATTTTGAACAACTTTACAATCAAAGATTAAATTAAAAAAAATTTTTTTTAAGATTGCTTTTTAAATATTCTTTATGTTTTTTTAGTTCATCAGTAGTTGGCGATATAATTTTTTTAAAATAATCAACACTTATATTTTTATTTTGATTAATTTTGGACTCACTACTCTGAAAATTAAGCGTTGGTTCTTTTTGATCTATTAAATTTATATAAACCTTTGCTAATAAATCACAATCAATTAGAGCTGTATGTTGAGTTCTACTTGAGTTGTCAATTCTATACCTTTTACACAGTGCGTCCAAACTAACAGGTGATCCTGGAAATTTATCTCTTGCTAAAATTAGAGTATCAATAATTTCGTTATTCATTTTTTTTTTTCCTAAGATAGCCAACTCATTATTTAAATGGCTCAAATCAAACTCTGCATTATGAATTATAAGTCTTTTATCTTTAATAAATTCTAAGAATTGCTCAACAATATCTAAGAATTTTTTTTGTGTAGCTAAAAATTCATCAGTATAACCATGAACCTCTAAAGCTTTTTCAGATACTTTTCTTTCTGGATTTAAATAACAGTGAAATCTATTTTTTGTTGGTATCAGATTATCAAGTTCTATACAGCCGATTTCAACAAGTCTGTGACCATCTTTCACTGATATACCAGTTGTTTCTGTATCTAAAACCACTTCCTTCATTTATTTAATCTCCTTAAGAATATTCTTTATACCATCATTAATTGTTTTATTTGTAAAATCATTCTTTATAATAAAATTAGATTTCTCTTTTTTATATCTTACAGAATATTGAATATTTTTAAATTTTTTTAAAAGCTTCTGATTAAAATTTTTTCTATTTTTTAATCTTTTTAAAATATCCGATTGTTTGGATTGTATGAAAACTAATATATCTTTTTTTTTATTAATTTTATTTTCTAATAGCAATGGAACATCTAAAATTACGATCTTTTTGTTTCTATGTTTTTTTAAAAATATATTCATTTTTTTTCTTACTTCTGTATGAACGATTTTAATTATTTTATTTAAATTATTTTTATTTGCTAGAATTGCATTTGAAATTTCTTTTTTTTCTATTGGAAACGAAAAAATATGTTTTGGTAAAATTTTTTTTAATTTATTAAAAATTTTTTTATTTTGTTGATATAATTTGGCAACCTCATAATCAGCATTAAAAACTGGATATCCAAAATTCCGTGCAACATAACTTTTCCCAGAGCCTATATCTCCTAAAATTCCAATTTTAATCATTTATCAATAAGTTTAATAACATTTTCATCTACTTCAGGTGTTTGTCCATGCCAAATATCAAAGGATGAAACAGCTTGATAAATAAACATTAATTTTCCATTTAGTGTTTTGTTGCCCAGTTCTCTTCCAACTTTTAAAAAATTGGTTTCTTTAGGATTATAAATAACATCATAAAAAATTTTGTTTCCACAAATTGATGAAAAATCAAGATTTAGATTATCTTCTTTCTTTAAACCTAAGCTTGTTGCGTTTATAATCATATCAAAATTTGAAATCTTTCCCCATTCAATTATTTCTATATCTCGAAAAAGTTTTTTTAAATTTTCTGCTTTTTCTTTTGTTCTGTTAGATATTGTTATCTTTGAAACTTTCATTTTAATTAAAGAAAATATTATTGAGGGAACCACCCCTCCAGCTCCCAAGATTAAGACTTCTTTATTATTAAGATCATATTCTGTTTTTTCAATGCTAGTTCTAAACCCAAATATATCTGTATTGTGTCCTATGACCTTGTTATTTTTTTGATAAACAGTATTTACTGATTGAGTATTTTTTGCTTCAGTGGTTAATTCATCTAGATAAGGAATAATTGTCTTTTTGAAAGGAACAGTAACATTAATACCGTTAATTTTATTATTTTTAACTTGTGAAACATAGTGTTCTAATTGAAACTTATTTAATTTTTGCTTTTCATAAATTGCATCGATATTATTTTTTTTAATCCAGTAGTTATGTAATTCAGGGGATAACGAGTGTTCAATAGGATTCCCTATTACTAAAAATTTTTTCATTGGTAATTGCTTAAATATTCTTTTATTTTTAAAACTGGCAAACCCATTATAGAGTTTTTGTCTCCAACAATATTTGAAAATAAACTTCTCCCCTCACCTTCAATTTGATAAACATTATAAGCATATAAAGCTTCATCTGATATTTTAGATAAATAATCTTTTAGGTCCACATCAGAAAAATTTTTCATTGTTAATTCAGCTTTATCTGTGTAGTTCCATATCATAGAGCCATTCTTTGAAATACACACAGAACTAATTAAATTATGTTTTTTACCATTAAGTTTTTTTAAAATTATTAAAGCCTCTTCTCTGCTCTCTGGTTTAGAAATAAGCTCACCAGCTAAATCTATTACACTATCGGCTCCTAAAACCATTAAATCTTTTTGACTCAAACTAACCTTGTTAGCTTTTAATTCGGCTAAACTTTTTGAGATAGTTTCTGGTGAAGCTGATTCACTAATAAGCGACTCTTTAACCACAGCTTCATCTACAAATGATGGTTTAACTTCACAAAATATATTGTGTTTGTCTAATATTTCTTTTCTAACTTTACTTTTGGATGCAAGAATAATTTTATTTAACATTGTTTAAATATATTTCATGAATTTTTATTATTGATGCGGCTGTTTCTTCAACTGATTTTCTTGTAACATCTATTGATGGCCATCTGTATTTTTGGAAAGTTTTTTTTGCATCTATAATTTCTTTTTTAATATTTTCTATACTTGTATATTTTGTATTTTCAGTTTCTTTTAAAGAGCTCATTCTATTTTTTCTTAAATCAACTAGTCGCTCTGGCTCCGTATTTAAACCAATAACACATGTAATTTGAGGATTTTCTCTTAATTTTTTTGGTAAAGAGTTTTCATTAACCAGGGGTATATTTGAAGTTTTAAAGCCTTTATTTGCAAGGTAAATTGATGTTGGTGTTTTGCTTGTTCTACTAACCCCGACTAAAACAATGTCTGATTTTTCTATATCATTTAATAAATTTCCATCATCATGGTTCATTGTAAATTGAATAGCTTCTATCCTATCGTAATATTCTTCGTTAAGTACATGTTGACCGCTTGGTTCATGAGATGCTTTCTGATTGAGTATTTTTGAAAAATTTAAAATTAAATTTCCCAAAACGCCAAAGCATGGTATTTTCTTTTCATCACTCGTGTTAGCTAAATATTTAGCTAAATTATTATCTACAATTGTATAAAGAATCACTGAATTTTCATTTTTTTTAGCGTCTTCTAAAATTTTAAGAATTTGATTTTCAGTTCTAGTAAAAGAATAAGAATGAACTTTATACTCTATGTTTTTAAACTGAGCCTTTAATGCTAAAAAAATTCTATCCAATGTTTCTCCTGTAGAGTCGGATATAAGATATATTTGATATGTATTACTCATGAATAAATTGTTAATAAATTTGTATTATTTTAATAAAATTACTCAATTTAAATATTGGTTAATTATCATTGTAAAATAAGGACTTTATTAACATTAACAAACATATGAATAAAATTATACAATATATTGAACAAAAATTGATTAAGCTTCAATTTAAACAATATTATTAATTAAAAATTGTTATTAAGTTGTTAATAAAATGTTAAAAAATACTTATCATCAATATTCACATTACATAATACTAATACAATAATTATATATATTATTTTAATATGACCCCTCTTCACGAAGTAATAATAAATAAAAAAACAAAACTTAATCCAATTTGGATAATGAGACAAGCTGGAAGATATCTTCCCGAGTTTCGAGAAATTAGAAAATCAAATCCAAATTTTATAAATTTATGTTTAAATGAAAATTTATCTTCAGAAATCACATTACAACCTTTAAAAAGATTTAATTTAGACGCTGCAATAATTTTTTCTGATATTTTAATGCTTCCATACGGTCTAAATCAAAAAGTTGAATTTGAAAAGGGTTTTGGTCCTAAACTTGGTGAGATAAATATTGATGAGATGTCTAAATTAGATGAAGTTGATTTTGTTCAAAAAGTCTATCCTGTATACAAAGCAATAAAAAAAGTAAGCACGAATGATATTGTAAAAGATAAAAATACCATAGGGTTTGTGGGTGCTCCCTGGACTTTACTTGTTTATATAATTAACCAACATTCTCCAAAAAAGAATTTGAAAAAAGATTTTTTTAAAAATGATTTTTTAATTAATAGAATTTTATTAATTTTAGAAAAGTTTTTAAAAATACATATAAAAAATCAAATCGACAATGGAGCGAATGTAATACAGATATTTGATAGTTGGGCAGGTTTATTAGAAGAAAAAGACTTACCTAATTATGTTTATTCACCAACGCTTAACTTAGTCAATTACGTAAAATCTTTAAACACACCCGTTATTTGTTTCCCCAGAGAAATTAAAAATTATAAAGAATTTTGTGAAATTGTTAAACCAGATGCCGTTGGTATTGATTATAATATTGATCCAAAAAAAATTTTAAATGATATAAAAATTCCTATTCAAGGTGGACTTGATCCTAAAATATTACTTACAGACAAAGAAAAATTAAAAAAAGAAGCAATCAAATATCTAGATATATTCAAAGATCATCCGTATATCTTTAATTTGGGACATGGAGTTTTGCCCGAAACAGATCCCAATATGTTCGAATATTTAGTTAATACCGTAAAAGATTATCAATGAAAAAAGCTGTAATTCTTTTTAATTTAGGAGGACCCGACAAATTAGAAAATGTTGAACCATTTTTATTCAATTTATTTAACGACCCAGCGATATTAAATCTACCCACTTTTTTTAGATATCCTCTAGCTAAATTAATTTCTAATAGAAGGGCCCCAACTGCTAAAAAGATATATCAAGAGCTTGGTGGATCATCTCCTATTTTAAAATTAACAGAAGAGCAATCCAAAGCTCTTGAACTAAAGCTTAATATGGATGATGAAAACTCAGAGTATAAATGCTTCATAGTTATGAGGTGTTGGCACCCAAGAGCTGAACGGGTTATAAAAAATGTTAAAAATTTCAATCCAGATGAAATTATATTAATGCCCTTATACCCACAATATTCTGCAGCAACATCGGGATCATCAATAAAAGAATGGAAAGATATTTGTAAGAAAAATAATCTAAAAGTGAAAACAAGTACAATTTGTTGTTATCCAACAGATGATAATTTTGTTCAAGCGCACAAAGAAGAAATAATAAAAAAAATTAATACTCTAAATAATTTTAAATTAATATTTTCTGCACACGGTCTTCCAGAAAAAAATATAAAAAAAGGAGACCCCTATCAGTGGCAAGTAGAACAATCTGTAAATAAAATTGTTAAGTCTCTAAATATTGAAAACTTAGATTGGGTATTAAGTTATCAAAGTCGGGTTGGACCCTTAAAGTGGATTGGTCCATCCACAGAAAACATAATTGTAGAAAATTCACAATTAGGAAAACACATTGTTTTGGTTCCTATAGCGTTCGTATCAGAACATTCCGAAACTCTTGTTGAGCTAGATATAGAATATAAAGAATTGGCTGATAAAAATGGTTGTAAAAATTATACTAGAGTGCCAGCCTTGGGCACAAATGAAAATTATATAAAGGCCATGTCTAATTTAATAATTAACAAACAAGATTACAATTTTAATGGAGAACTTTTTCCTCCAAAGATACAGTGTCCCAATCAATTTATTAAATGCCCATGTTTAAATTATGAATAGTTATTTATTATTTAAAAGTTTACATCTGATAGCCGTTGTCTCTTGGATGGCTGGTCTTTTGTATCTTCCAAGAATTTTTGTTTATCATGTTGAGAATAAAGAAAAAAAAGAAGCCACAGATATATTTGAGGTAATGGAGAAAAGACTTTTCTTTTACATAATGCGTCCAGCAATGATTTTTACTTGGATCTTTGGTTTAATTTTAATTTACCTAAATGGAATAGAAATATTTTCTCAATTATGGATGCAAATTAAATTAGTTTTAGTGATCTTGTTATCAGTTTATAATGATTATCTTGGAAGATGCCTTGTGTCTCTTAAAAATAATTCTAACTCTAGGTCTTCAAAATTCTTTAGAATAATTAATGAAATTCCAACTGTAATGCTTATTTTCATTGTTTTTCTTGCTATTTTTAAGCCAATCTGGGGTTGAAATAACATTTTGAGTATATATATTAACATCATCTATTTAGTCCTTACAAAATTTAATCATGAATATCCAAGAGTTAAAATTAAAATCATCTGAACAACTTATCACTCAAGCTGAAGAGCTAGGTATTGAAAATGCTAGTACTTTAAGAAAACAAGAAATTCTTTTTGCTATTTTAAAAAAAGTTGCAGAAAAAGAAGAGATTACCGGAGCTGGTGTTTTACAATTATTACAAGACGGATTTGGTTTTTTAAGAGCAATGGAATCAAATTACTTGCCAGGACCAGATGATATTTATGTAAGTCCAAGTCAAATCAGAAAATTTGGTTTAAGAACTGGAGATACTGTAGAAGGACCAGTTAGAGCCCCCAAAGAAGGAGAAAGATATTTTGCTCTACTCCAGGTTAGTAAAATAAATTTTGAAGAACCAGAAAAAGCAAGACACAAAATTGCATTCGATAACTTAACTCCTCTTTATCCAGATCAGCAAATGGTAATGGAAGTTGAAACTACAAAAATTGAAAAAAAACCAGATCTTACACCAAGATTAATTGATCTAGTAAGTCCGATTGGTAAGGGTCAAAGATCGATAATAATTTCACCTCCCAAAGCTGGTAAAACAATGATTTTACAAAGTATTGCAAACTCAATTGCTAAAAATTACCCAGAAAGTTATCTAATTGTTTTATTGATTGATGAAAGACCCGAAGAAGTTACAGATATGCAAAGAACTGTAAAAGGTGAAGTGATTAGTTCAACTTTTGATGAACCAGCTCAACGACATGTTGCTGTTGCAGAAATGGTAATTGAAAAAGCAAAAAGATTAACCGAACACAAAAAGGATGTTGTTATATTGTTAGATTCAATCACAAGATTGGGAAGAGCTTATAATGCCGTTATTCCAAGTTCTGGAAAGGTTTTAACTGGTGGTGTTGATGCCAATGCTCTTCAAAGACCAAAAAGATTTTTTGGTGCCGCAAGAAATATTGAAGAAGGTGGATCTCTAACAATTATCTCAACTGCTTTAATTGATACTGGTAGTAGAATGGACGAAGTTATTTTTGAAGAATTTAAAGGAACAGGAAATAGTGAAACTGTTCTTGATAGAAAAATAGCTGATAAACGAATTTATCCTGCAATTGATATTACTAAATCAGGAACTAGAAGAGAAGAATTGTTATTTGATAAAAACGACCTACAAAAAATGAATGTTCTTAGAAGAATAATTGCTCCAATGGGAACTATGGATGCAATCGAATTTATTAATTCAAAATTAAAAGCAACAAAAAATAATGCTGAATTTTTTAATTCGATGAATAAACCTTCTTAAAATGAGCTTTAAACGTAAAAGCAACTTCTATGGATTTAATTGAAAGAATTAAGATTCTTAGAAATCATCTGGGTGCAAAAAATTTTAAAAAAGTTATCGAAGGTTCAGCAAAACTTTTAAAAAAATTCCCAAAAAATCATTATATCCTAAATCTAGCTGGAATGGCATATCAAGGTTCTTCAAATCATGAATATTCCATTCAATATTTTAGAGAAGCTTTAAAATATGACCCAAATAATATTGCTATAATGAACAATTATGCAAATTCATTAAAAGGTCTTGGAAAACTAGAGGCATCTGAGGAGTTATATAAAAAGATTTTAAAACTTAATCCTGATTATGTTAACGCGTATAACAATTATGCCAATTTAAAAACATTAATTAATGATTACGAAGGCGCAATTAAGCTCTATGAGAAAGCCGTTGAAATTTTAAAAAAAACACCAAATATTCCAGCTACAAGTAGAGTTGGAATTTTATTTTCTTTAGCTTCTGCTTATCAGGGCAATAATAAAATTGAAGACACAAAAAAAACTATTGATGAAGTGTTTTCAATTGACCCTTCCCACAGCGCTGCTCATAAATTGCTGAGTTCAATTTTAAAATATAAACGTGAAGATAAAAAAACCCTAGATCACATTGATATAATGGAGGATTTATATAATAGAGTTAATCATACTAATTTAGAAAAAAAAATTGATTTATCTTTTGCGCTAGGAAAAGCATATGAGGATTTAAAAGATTTTAAAAAATCATATGAATATTTAAGTACAGCAAATAAAATAAAATTTGAAAAATTTGGATCAAACTTAGAGGAAGAAAGAAAAGCAATTAGCAATATAATAAAAAATTTTAAAAATATAAACTTAAATGCACCAAACCAAAATCCTGAAAATAAAAAGATTATATTTATAGTTGGGATGCCGAGATCAGGCACAACACTTACAGAGCAAATAATTGCTTCACATAATGAGGTTTATGGTGCTGGAGAATTAATCTATTTGCAACAAGTTTTAAAAAAAAACTTTATTAATGACTCAAAATATAATTTTCAAAAAATTTTAGAAAATCAAAATTCAAAAAAAAATATTATTTTTTCTGAATACTTAGAATATTTTAATTTATATGATTTAAAAGAAAGTGTCATTACAGATAAAGCTCCTCAGAATTTTAGATTTATAGGCTTTATTAAGCTTTTCTTCCCAAACTGTAAAATCATTCATTGTTACAGAAACCCAAAAGATAATTGTTTGTCTTTGTATAAAAATAGTTTTGCATCAAACACAATGCATTGGACAAATAGAAGTGAAGATATCGCCGAATTTTATAATCTTTATTCTCAAATGATGAAATTTTGGAAATCAAAAATTCCAGATTTTATTTATGATGTTGAGTATGAAAAATTAGTTAAAGATAAAGAAAGTGAAATTAAAAAAATTCTGAAATTTTGTAATTTAGATTGGGATGAAAAATGTTTAAACCCTGATAAGCACAGCAAAACACCTATTAAAACCGTAAGTGTTTCTCAAGCAAGACAGCCTATTTACCAAAGCTCTCTAAATAGTAATTCTAATTATGATAAATTTTTAGATAAAATGTTCAAAATCCTAGATCAATAAAACAATAATTAATAAATATTTATAATATTTTTTTTCAAGTTATATTAGCTTATGACTATTTATGCCTTATCGACTGGACCTGGAATTTCAGGTGTAGCAATAATTAGAATATCAGGTGAGGACGCCTCAACAATTATAACACAACTAACAAATAAACCCCTTCCAAAACCAAGAGTAGCAACACTTCGAAAAATCAATAAAATCAATACTTCTGAGCTAATTGATGAAGGTATAATACTGTGGTTTCCTGGCCCTGAGAGCTACACAGGAGAAGATATGGCCGAAATACATGTGCATGGAAGCAAAGCTGTAATTGATGCTTTACATACCACCATCTCTAATGTTGAAAATTGCCGTTTAGCAGAACCGGGTGAGTTTACAAAACTAGCATTTCAAAATGGAAAAATAAATTTGCTTAAAGCTGAAAGCATTGCAGATCTAATTGCTTCCGAAACCGAAATCCAAAGACAACAAGCAATAAAAATTATGAACGGAAAATCTGCTGATCAATTTAATTATTTAAGAGAAAAGCTTTTAAAAATATTATCCCATGTCGAAGCAAAAATAGATTTTCCAGATGAAGATTTACCCAATGATATTTTAGAAGAAATTAAAAAAAGTTCCGATGATGTTTTAATAAATATTAAAAAAATTTTAGATGATCAAAAAGTTGGAGAAAGAATTAGAGAAGGTTTCAAGATCGCAATTCTTGGACCCACTAACGCAGGTAAATCTAGTCTACTAAATCATCTATCAAATAGAGATGTTGCAATAGTTTCAGAGATTGCAGGAACAACAAGAGATGTAATTGAAACACGTCTTAATATAGATGGTTATCCTGTCATTGTTTCTGATACTGCTGGGATAAGAGAATCTAAAAACGAAATTGAAAAGAAAGGCATTAAATTATCTTTAAATAGAGCGGAAGAAGCTGATTTAAAGTTGGTAGTTGTTGGTGCCAAAAACATTGATTTTAATGGCGTTTTGAAGGGTTTGTTAGATGAAAATGCAATCTTAGTAATAAATAAATCTGATCTTTTAGAGGATGATATCGATCCAGAAATAAAAAAATTAGATCATGTATTAATTTCAATAAAAGAAAATTTAAATATAGATGAATTAATTTCAAAAATAAAAAATAATTTAAAAAATAAATTTATAACAAGTGATGATATTTTAATTACAAGAGAACGACATAGACAACATCTTGAACAATGTTTAGACCATCTTAAAAATTTTAATAAAAAAAATGAAGTTGAAGATTTTGATAAATCCGCAGAAGATTTAAGATTAGCTACAAGACACTTAGGTATGATTGTTGGAAAAGTCGATGTTGAGGAGATATTAGGTAGTATTTTCAACGATTTTTGTATAGGTAAATAATACTCTATTTTCCTTATTTTTTAGCCTTATTTTACTAAAAAACATTGATAATTTAAGCTTATTTAAGCAAAATTATACGTACCTTGTAAATATAATAATCAGTTATAAATTTAACTTATGAAAAATGATTTATCATTTGATGTTGTGGTAATAGGTGGTGGTCACGCAGGATGTGAAGCTGCAGCAGCCTCTGCACGTCTAGGTGTTAATACTGCATTGTTTACTCACAAGATAGAAACAATTGGAGAGATGTCTTGCAACCCTGCAATAGGTGGTTTGGGTAAAGGCCATTTAGTACGTGAGATAGATGCACTTGATGGTGTCATGGGAGAAGTTGCTGATAAATCAGCTATACAATTTAGACTATTAAACAGAAGCAGAGGTCCAGCTGT
>ERZ651776.3814-NODE-3814-length-14522-cov-5.192662_pt1 | contig 14522 bp, 10 predicted proteins | sample MGYA00514761_ERZ651776 | MGnify/ENA metagenome assembly ERZ651776 | reverse complement strand
GGGGGGGGGGGGGGGGGGGTTCACGTGGTGTCGACATCACGTGACAGGCTGTGTTCCGTGAAATGAATTTTTTAGCTGGCCCATGACATGAGCTCCTTGACGTCCTTCTTCTTCTGCTTTTCCTTGTTCTTCCTCTTCTTATCCTCCTTCTTCCTAATGATATCGTCGACACTGAGCTGTTTCATGCCCTTCTCTACGCCGTCCTTCGACTTTTCGGAGGCAGCTCCCTCCCCTCCAACCTCTTCCACTTTCATACCCTCGAGTACAGTCCTGCTCCTGGCTTCTCTGGCCTCCCTCTCCTCCTTCTCCTTTCTCGCCCTCTCCTCCTTCTCCTTCCGCTCTTTCTCCAAAAAACCCTTCCTATCAAACTCAATGTGACGACCGACAAACCACTCCAGACTAGCCTTCTGATCCGCAAGCCACTTCAGCGGGTCATGCTCCTTCTTATTCACCCCCTTCCCCTTCCCCTTCTCCTTCTCCTTCTCGTCATTACCCCCCCCCTTCTTCTTATCCTCCCCCTTCGGTGCAAACACCCCAGGATTCTCCTTATACATCGTCCTAAACTGCTCGACCATAGCCCTTTGTTCCTCGGGTATATGCTTAAGTTCCTCTGGCTTCATCTTCAGCATGGTCTCGAGTGCCTCTACCTGATCAGGCGTCATCTGCGCGAACGCAGGGTGGGACGGATCAAGGAGTCGCTTCGATCCTTTCTTACTCTTTTTGATTTTAGAGGCGTCGGCGGCACGTGGGGGAGGGGTAGGAAGAGGAGGTGGAGTTGTAGGACGTACGTAGTCATCTTTATAATACCCCATCCCCTTCTCTCCGTTCTTGAATAAGAATCCCTCAACCTTGCCCGTGAAAGTGTTACTCTGTTTAAAATCCCGCCCGTCGTCCTTCGTCATTTGTGGGTGTGCTTTGTCGTTCCCTCCGTTTGGTTTTTTTGATGATGGTGGAGTTGGTAATTTAGACTTTGGTACTCCTTTTCCGTGCTGCCCGTTTGATGCATTGCGAGAATTATCATCTCCTACAGCACCAATACCATTACCACTACCAACACTACCACTAGAAACACCAGATGATATATCAAACGTCCCGTCACTCCCTATCTCCAAAACATCCTCCAACATCTCTCTCTCCCTTCTTAACTAAAAATACTTCGAAAGAGAGAGTGTGATTTTTTTACGAGACTGCTGATATGACGAAGAATTTACCAAAACGTTGAATTTACTTGTTTATAACTCCTTTTAAATCCCATCATCCCGGAAACAAAATCTAGTCGTTCTTCACCAAATCAGCCAAAATAATCCCGCCTTACCTCCCTCCATGATGATATCTCTTCAATAAAAAATCTCTCCACGTCGCAAGAAAAATATTATCCTTCTTTTTGTGAAGTAAAGTTAATCAGTTAAATAAGCTTGCAAGCCCTAAAACTCAACACTTCCGTCACCCTTGTCCACAAAGTCTTCCCTTCCTTCCCCTGGGACCCACCCCCACCTCCCCTCTCCCAATAAAATGACCTACCGTTCCCCCCCCTCCCGAAATCTCCCCTTCCCCTCCAACATATTCCGCCTCGTCATGCTCATAGTACCATGTATCTTTTTGCTCAGTTTGTTCCATTTGCATAATAGTATGGAGTTGCCGAATGTTGAGACAAAGGTGCAGACGCAGATGAGTACTAATACCGCTGGAGGAGATAGGGTGGGCGAGAGAAGTACTACTACAACGACAATTACGGCAAAAACAGCCAATGAAAACAAAACCCCATCCATACCGAAGAAAACTTCTCGAGAATCCGATTCCGCCCCAGTAGTTCCCGACCTCCCAAAAAAAAACCCCCAACCTCTAGTCGTAGACGATTCCGTTCCTGAAACACCCGACACACTCCCGGATCTGAATCCCATACCTACACAACCACCTGTTCCCGTTGATCCACCTCCGGAAATTCCTGATACCTCCACTTCCAAAACTGACGACACCCCGTCACACACCTCCACCTCCACCTCCACCTCCACCTCCACAGACGACAATAGATCCGAACCGGTGATGTCTACAATGATAACAATAAACCCCTCATCATCGAAATTTCCTTTCTCCGACGTCGGGACAGATGAAATTCCTTCCTCTCTCTCATCATTCCTCCCTCTGTCTTCGGAAGACGAATCATCTATACAATACCTCCGATCATTGACGTCTTCAATGTTTCTCCATTCCGCACCCTCTAGTCCTGGTAAAACAAAAATACCATCGCCATCATCTCAATCGACATTGAAGAAATATGTTGATCACATCTATGACATATTACACCCTCACGGAGATAATAATGACTGGGAGGGGAAGACGTGGAAAAGAACAATCAAGACGTTGTGGTCGACTTTTATGAAAGAGCTCGCCTCAGATGTACAGTCCGACGCGAAACCACACAATAATAACTACAAAGACTCACCCTTTGGCAGTGGTAATTTCACCGTCGCTGTCGTCGATTATTCGAATCGAGTCGAAGGAGGTGGGGGGAGGAGTGTTTCGTATGGGATATCATCGTTGATATCGACGTTTTTTCCGAGGAGTATAATAATATGTCTCGGCTGCGGCGGTGATGGAGAGTCTTCAGGAGGATTTGATCGAAAGTCGGCTCGGAAATTTATACAATCTCACACGAATATAATTACCTCCTCCCCCTCCACCACCTCCTCCTCCCTCCCCCCCCATTCGACCCTCCTAACGACCTACGCAATAATCCCCACACTCCACGGCCTATGTCATAACCTCCTTCCGTATGAGTGTGAAGGGAGGATGGCGAGGATGGTTAAGAATTCGGAAACTGTTATATTGCCTGCGGAGGAAAAGGAGGAGGAAGGGAAAGAGATGCTGCGGACGACTGGGACTACTGCCGTATCGGAGTACTTCGACTGGTGGGATGATGGTGTGGTAGGTATGTTAGAGACCGCGATAATGTCCTCTGGTCTAAGCGGTCGAGCGGACGACGAAGACGCTAGCGAGGAGGATAAATCCAACACCGAATCAGATAAACACGATAAGAAGTCGACCCCCCCCCCTGTTGAGGTCACAAAATTTCACCGCACAACTTACACCACCACTAACAACGACGGCGAGGAGGCAGAACACGATGACAGCGTAAGATGGTCGAAGATTAAATGGTCGCAAGGACTGCGGTGGTCGAATCGTCTTTGTCGGTGGGGATGTTCGGACGAGGGAACGATTTTGGCGTCGCCACCTTCGCGTTCACGCTCCTCCTCGTCGAGCTATGGCAACGCCGCCGGCGTCGACCTCGGAGCCGTTTTAGACCCTTCCTTTGCTCTTGATGCGTATTACTCCTCGAGGATCTACGCTGCTATGATCCGTGACGGGTGCGTGACACCGCTTGACAAAGGTAGTAGTACCGTCCCCGTTGTAGGTACTGGCTACGTCTTTAGTCACGACCGTGTGTATTGTCCTTCAGGTAGTATTTCCAGAGTTACCGACGGAAAAGGCGGCAAACGAATGCATGATGCCGATGACATACAAACGGTACAAAAACCATTTGTAGACACCTGGTCACCCCACCTCCTCTCCACACTGCTTCAAACCTTCCCGCCCACATCCTCGCCTACTATTATCGTAACAGGACACTCAACATCTCTTACATCAGCGAAATTATCTTCGCACCTCCCACCTACGTCTACGATATTAACACTGCTCGAATACGACAAAATCTACTCCCCTCAACTCACGCATCTCTCGCGACACATGGGCTCCCAGGGCGTTTGGGCCCTGACCCATGCTGGACACTTGCCAAACATGGCCTTCGATAGAGGCGTCGATTCGCTGGGTAAAATGGGCGAGGTTCTCGACGCTACAGTCCAAGGTCCCGACGCAATATTACACGCTGTATACACCTACGCGGCGGGGAGGAATGATGGAGGAACTACTACGTGTGAGGAGAGGGGGGATGCACTTATGAGGTCCATTGCGAGGTATGCTACAGGGGCGGCGAATTTTAATTTTATCGTCGTGCCAGCGATGGGGAATATTGTTGATGGGTTGAGGAGTGTAGGTGTAGGAAGCGAAAATGCTGACCGTCGTCGGTATCACTGTCAAGATGAACTGTTGGATATGGTGGGGGGATCACTCTCAGTGGAGGGCACCGTCGAATTACTCCGAAAGTCCATCGAATCACAAGGTCTCTCTTCACTAGGTTCCGTAACGATATCATACGTGTCCTACGACAAATCGACAGACTCAGCTTTAGTAAAAATATCTCCCTCCACATCCAAACAAACGCAGCAGGGCGTCTCGATATACACGATGTCACGACTCGGTATGAGCGCTACCCCGGACACCGCCAGAAGAGCGGCCCGATACTTCCTCCAACTCGAGGTAAATAACGATGATACCAAGCGGAAGAAAAATAACAACGCTTTCACGCCTTGGAATCTCCGGATACAAGGGTCCAAATTCGTCCTTCCCGAACCATCCGCTTCAACTATTTCCACCCCCGAGTCACTGATCTTCGAGCAGATAAAGTCGTCGGTCCTTGCGGATGTTGAAACGTCCGAGCTCAGCGACTGCAAGTTCAGCTTTCTCGAGGTCGGGGGGGGGAGGATAGGGACAATGTGCGCGGAGGCTTTTCCGCATGCCACGGTCGTGAGCGTTCTTGAGGACGACGACGTGGCGAGGAAGGTTACGGATAATATTGTGAAGGCAGAGCAGTGGAATCATGTTCTCTGCACGAGTGGGGAGAAAGCTAGGGTAGAAGACCTTGCTAAGCACCTCTACGAGAGTCCAGAACTTATGAGGTATAGCTATTGGGACGGCATTGAGGTGTACGAGGAGTCCAGCGAAACGAACTTTGGGAAGATAATCGGCAACTTATTCTCCTCATCTCTTACATCCTTCGTGCGAATACCGACGGCTCGACAGGTCAGTCTCGCTCATGTACTCTTCTTCACGCCTCCCGCCGAACCCAACGACCCCAAGGCGAAGGAAGTGTACCAGATCTCGGCTCATCCTACCAAGGCCTTCGAGAACTTCGAGACCCTTTTCCTCTCGGCAGAATTGGGGGAGGACAGCGTCGAGGGATACACCAGGGTCAAGATATCGAACCCCGTGCCGGATGTACCGTTTGTCAGGGTCGACGTACTCAATGCGACCAGGCCGGTGCATCACCACTATGACTTTAGGAAGGATGGACATAAGCGCACCTACACTATGCACATCGAGGCGAGAGACGAAGGCCGACTGGCCAGGGACAAGGTTTCTAACCCGATGCTCGCCGACAAGAACCTGCACGTTAACAACGGCCTCACGACCACCGTTTTCCTGACGAGGGACGGAGATCACCACTTTATACCCTACGAGACTATCAAGAGCGTCACGCTCATCGCCGTCCTTAGGATGGGCCTCACCAAGGAACTGAAGAAGCATGCGTACAAAGAGTTCATCAATATGCCCCTTTACGAGGATATGGCCCCCTGGAACATTGTATACGACGGCAAAAGTCTGTCCTATATCGATTATGACACCCGGGGAAAGACATTCGACGCCTTCGTGCCCCACGCCTACCAGGTCATGAGCGTACTCATGAACTACAAGCGCACGGTAAGGGACTTTGAGCACTGTGGGGACAAGGCGAGCACACCTTACGGATTTTCATTCATCAGCGATTGCGTCAAGGGGGAGTTCACCGGGCCATGCGACGACCCGGCAGCCGTCGTTGCGTGCCAGACCAAAGTTGGAAGCTGTCAGCCGGACTACATTAGCTGCTTGAAGGCAATTGTTGCCGAAGAGGAGGAGGAGGGAGATGGTCAGCCCGGTGGTAACGAAGGCTCAAAAGACAGTAGTAGTGCTGAAAATAAAGAGGGAGGGAACAATGCTGACCTTATTGAGGGGTACCTAAAGTTTGGAGAGTTCGACAAATGAAGAAAAAGGATTTTCTGAACCCATGGAATTGAATTAATTAATGCACTAAAAGAAGCCTGCGTGTAAATTATAGGTACAACAAACACTTAAAACAAAATAAATTCAATTCATGGCAGCCACAGTACAGTCTCAGTCTCACAAAAGGGTATTACCACCCCGCAGTCTGATGGCGTCCTTAAAGCGCTTTACGAGCTCGTTCTTAATTTTTGAGGGCTCCTTCAATCCGTGATTATCTTTGTCAAATCCAACAACCTTGTGTACACAACCGTTGACACTTAGCTCTGTAAAATCGAATAGATCAGCAAATTTGTCAATGCCCACGAGGCAGGCAAGGGGGTCGTACATCATAAAGTGCTTGACATAGGGCCAAATATCGTCTTCTGCACCGCATTCCTCCCCATCACCTCCAGTAAAAGTGCTAAGAAACCATGCCTTGTCGCACCGATCGGGCAGTTCCTTCCTTTTTGGGGAGCCGAGAGGAGACGCTGCTCGCTTCCAAAGCCCTAGAATACTATTTTTCTGCTCTTTATACAACCGCACAGCCATCGGGTGGCCGGAGGCCGCCATCTCCGAGTATAGCTCCTTTTCGATGGGACAGGCGTAGGCAGCATGGCGAGTTAACACTATCAACGGCACGCCCAAGTCCTGGCATTTGCTGTAGACGTACTCGCTCGCATTTTTATCGCAGGCGTTGTTATAAGCTGAGTCCGGTACTAGCCGAGGACCAAGGGTACTCTCTCCTCCCTCCTTACCCTGAACTACTACTCCGCCCATGATGCAGACCGATTTGGTTTTTTCGACAAATAGCTCCTCTTCACAACGCATGAACTCGGCGAGGTCGGTCATGCAGGCAATAACAGTGACCTGAATACTCTTTTCTTCGGACGTGTCATAAATCTTTACCAGCATATCCATACTTTTCACTTCGTCCACATCTACCGCCTTCTCGAAGACCTCACGACTAGTGCAGTACGACTTTGCGCTATCCAGATTGATTTCAAGTTCCTTCCCGCCCTCCGCGCCGGGAACGACGGGGACACATGGCATGCCTAGAAGGTCCAAGCTGCCTCTCGCTAGACATGCACGGTCGATACTGGGGCTAAGCACCGCGACAACTCCCACGAGGGAGCATTCAACTTCCTTGTCTTCCTCGAAACTGCTCATTAGGAGGAAGCTGAACTCATCGTCCAGGTCTCGGCCTGGATCGGTGATCAATACCGCCTTAAGCCCCGGTTTCAACATCTTACCCCACTCGCTACCACTTTGCTTAAAGTTGACCGTGCGGGTTACTGAGGATGAGTCTTTACCTATTTCGTTAATGCTCGACTCCTCCTCCGCCCGAATTCGACGGATAGAAAGCTTTTTCAGGGCCAAATCAATCTCGGCCGCAACATTGGCATTCTGTCCCCCACTTGCATAGAATATATCCTGCAACAGCGATCGGCAAGGAAGTTGTCAGCATGGGTAAATAAATTAGAACAGCGGGCGGGAAAGAAAGCGCGTCGGAAAGCAAAGAAAGAGGCAAAAAAAACTTGCGCCTCGTTGACACTGAGCGCAGCCGCAGCCTTGCCTGCCCGATAGCTCACCTTTGCTCGAGTAAAGAGCTCCCTACTTTTCTCGAGTTTGTTCCGCATTACCAGTAACTTTCCATACGCAACCAAGTTGGGGATAAGATTGGGGTGATCAGGCTTGAAGAAGTCCTCACAGATCTTGATACAGCGCAAAAAGTGGATCTCCGATTCGTGCAGTCTGCCCAGGTCGCTCAGTACCGCGGCCAAGTTGCCTAGCACGTGCGCGACAGCTGGGTGCGAGTTTCCATATATTTTCTCACGAATATCGAGAGCTCGAATTAGGCAAGGGAGCGCTTTCTCAGACTTTCCAACATGCCGCAGCGTCTCTCCGACATAATTGAGACTCTCAGCAAGGAGCGGGTGTGCAGGGGCAAGGCATTCATGACGGAGACAGAGCGCTTGCTCATGGAGATCAGCGGCACGACTATACTCCTTCTGCGCGCTAAAGCAGCACCCCAAGAAAGTCTGCGACTCGGAGATGCTAACCTCATCTTTCTCAGGGCTAGCCAACTGAATCGCAAGGGATTTCTGGTGAAGCTCGAGAGCTTCTATCGTCGAGCCTTGCTTCCGCAACAACTCAGCGTAGAGACCCATCGATTTCGCAAGTCGAACGTCCGTCTCGTCGTAGTTTTTTTTAGCAATCTCCAGGGCCTCCACATAATATTTATGGGCATCGGTGTAATTACCCTTCTCCTTCAGCAGCACTCCTATAGCGCTCCGGACGAGCAGTTTCTCCTCCCAGTCCTCACTGGTCAAGCTAATGTCCAAGCAGGAGAGTAGGATTGGCTTGGCTTCGTCGTACATAGCAAGCCGCCTCAGGACTTCTGCAAGCTCCCGATTCAGTCTACACAGCGTCGTCGATCCCCATTCATTGGCGACTTGTGACGCATCCAGCGACATGCTATTAGCGCGCTTCCTTCTCGTATCTTCCTTGATGAGCGAAATTGCCCTCTTATATTGTGTAACGGCAGTCTGGAAGTTATACGTCTCGAGACTCTGCTTAGCCGCATTGCTCCAGTGCTCGACGGCCTCCTCTTCCATGCCACCAGCTTCGTAGTGATGGGCAAGTAAGGCAAGCTCGCTTTTACCCTCTTCTTTCAAAATATGAACGATTTTCTTGTGGATAACGTAGCGCTGGCTACCCATCATCAACTCGTTGACGCAATGTATAACAACGTGTTGGCAGAACTTGAACGAGTCGCCACCTCCGCTCAGACCGACAACTCCCTCATCGCGCATGATGAGGCCTTTATCGACGAGCTGCCCAATTGAATATGCTAGGAATTTCTTCTCGACTTGGTCTAGGGCCTTACTTACCAAATCTATTCCGAACCTGTATCCGATGCAGCTCGCTACCTTCAAAAGCTGCATAAGGTCGCCCTCTAAAGAATCCAAGCGAGACAAAATTGCTCCCTTAATACTTTCGGGAAATTTTATGTCACTCCCTTTCTTGCACACCAGCGAGCTGTCGTCGTCACTGAGGTGGATAAAGCTGGTCTCAATAGCCCAAGCAACAATCTGTTTGGCGTGAAGTGGGTTGCCTTGGGACTTGTCGCATGCCAGAGTTACGAAGGTATCCGTCGAAGTGTTAAGCCCTTCCTTTAAAACCCCTCCCCCGAACCGTGCAACGAGCTCGTTCTTCACAATAGCTTCCATGGCATCTCTTGCCAAGACATCGAGTCGTAAGAAAAGTATATGCTAGACAGACCAGACAGAAGAATAAGAAAAGAGTGTTAGGGAGGGAGGAGGAGGGAGGGGGGAAGGGAGCGGTTGGTAAATGGAACTGCTGGGAACGAAGCACAAATACACTTTTAAGCTGATAAAGCTGATGAAAGTGCTAGCACGAGCAGCCCCATGTGCTCACCTCCTTCGCTTTGGCAACCTCATCTGTCAACCAAGAAGTAACGCTGACAGGGTTTTCTACACCATCGAAAGATGCACCATCGATTGGTCGCGTAACTATCACCAACAAGTGCTTGAACTCGTCGTTCTCTTTCGAGGCGATATTTCTCTCCAACTGCTTGTTCAAATAATTAAGGAGCGACCAAGACTGCCCGTCAAGCCACTGAGCATCCTCGAAAACACACACAGAGGGAGGAATTGCCGACAGTAAATTGTAGATTGCTGTGTGCAGCTTGTCGTAAAGCTGTTGTTTTGTCAGTCCAAGGGCTTGGAGTTCGGAGACCATGTTGAGTTCGGTCACAATGACGTTGATAATAACAGCGTCCTGGGGGTCCCGAAAGAGGCTCAAAAACGCACTTCCCTGCATATCGATTTCCGAAATCGAAGCGCAGTTGCATTCCTGGCAGAGTATGCTAGAGACGAGATCCCTAAAAGCGTAGTAACTCGTGGAATGCTGGACAAGAAGGTGCGTGCGGTGGTGGGCATTTGGGGGTTAATGGGGTTGGGGTTTAATTGTGTTTTGATCCAAGAGTAAAAAATTGTATTTTTCATGTTGGCGGATTCTTGACCGACCATAGACCGAAGCTGGTGTCTCCTCGCGCGCCAAATTTCTTGCAGCATAGCTTCATATATATTTAAGAAAGTACAGAAAAACGACTCTCACCTCCAAAGCGCTTGCACTGGTAAAAAGAAGGCTTCTCGCACCAGCTTGATTGGTCATCTGGCGTTCGAGTGACGTCTTTCCAATCCCGGCGTGCCCGCTCAAGGCAATGAAACCGCCACTTTCGCGCTTGAAAAACTGCGAAGCCTGTTCGAGCTCCGCTTCACGTCCCGCCAGCATCTCCCTTTCTTCCCCGTCTACTACATTCGCAAAATGCTTTCCACTGTTGGACATCACCGACACCGGTTCGTAAGCAGATAAATACCCCTCCTTCCCCTTTACTCGCACCTTGATCTTATCGAGGAATTCGACGCATTCTTCAGTTGCTCGGTGAATGTTTGTACTCACGAGTGTTGTTCCAGGTTTTGCTTTGCTCATAAGACGCGCTGCCATGTTGACCTCACTTCCCATTACGATGCAGTCGCTCCTCGTCTTTGGTCCGCATATTCCGCAAAACACTTCCCCCGTTGAAACGCCGATTTGCGTTTGTATGAGGCTAAATTTACCCTTCAGGCTGGCTTGAATCGCAAGTGCGGCCGAAACCGCAGCGAGTTCATCCCTCTCCCCCCTTTGCAACGCGCCAAAAAGCGCGATAAAAGTACACCCCTTATCCTCGAAGAGAAAATCTCGGCAAGCCCCTCCATATTTGACAATGCATTTGGTCAAATTTTTGAAGACCTCATTGAACTTCGTCAAATTCTCTTCGGACCACAATTCGTGGCTACTAGCCATGGCCGAAAATTCGGGAAGTGAAACGAACATTACGGTAACTTTTCGGATATCGTTGCTGTTTAGCAGATCCATCATGGACGATGAGCTCTGGACAGCAACACGGTAGTGCGTCAGGCTGGAGCAGAAGGAGATTCCGAAAGATGGAACAATGAGCGAAGGGACTTTAACCGCTGGGGCGACCACATCCGTGTCGTCGAAAACCGTTTCGCTTGTAAGAAGCTCACCAGCCTCGCCAAATTTCACCTCCCCCTTTTTGCTTTCTTCCAGGAGGACGCCAGCCCGGTGCAAGGGCTCACCCCCAATTAGGTAAGACGCGCTGCCACTCTCCTCCGCCTCATCATCGCCGAGCTGGATAAGCTTCGTAGGTCCAGAAAACAGGCCACCATGCATGGTAAAATTTGTTTCCGAGTTTTCAACTTTTCTGAGGAGAGAGACGGCACACTGCTTGGCGTCAATTTCCGCTCTCTCAAGGACTGGAATATCGTCTTGATATGTTTCCTGTAAGTGATTGGGCAAGAAAATTTCTCTGCCACAAAAAAGGCAGATGAGCGCGTCGCCTGCAAACTTGATAACATCTCCGCCATTTGCATATACCTCATCTGTGACCATAGACAAAATCGAATCGATAGTTTCCGCCAACATTGCCGAACCCTCCCGTTCTCCAAAGTCACTCTTCAATTGCTCCCCAAGCTTCGTGAAGCCGCTGATGTCCAAAATCATCACCGCGCCGTCAACCTCTGTCAGATGAGGTAGTGTAGAATTCCCTTCTGCCAGACTTCGTCGAAGATTGAATGGGAGATATGGAGTGTAGATGTCCGAGAGGTGCACCCCATCTTGTGAAACAAACGCTCTGGAGGCAGTATTTCTTTGACTTAACCTCTTCGCCTGCATGACCCTTTCCTCTTCAGAATCTGGAGATCTTTCTTCAGCGCTCAAGCCATCTTTGTAGGTGACCTTGTTAATGAAACTTTCCTGCACATGTCCGCGATTAAAGCTTTGTGGGGATACACCACCATAAATATCACCTTTGGCATCGATGGGGGAGTCGGATGATAATTTTCCATCAGAGGTTTCACTTTCTGAGATTACACTTTCTGTGCAATTGGAGGGGCTGATCTTAACACTGCTGGTGGTGGTTCCCAATCTCGGAAAGATTTTCATTTCGCCTTAATTTGCACGAAGCGCTACAGTAAAAAGGGATGCAAGATGCGTAGCAAATTTTCTATGCTGAATTGAATACTACTACTTAAAAACAACCAAAAAAAATGAGCTCACTGAAATGAACAGAGAGTTGCTGCTCTCAAACACGACCGAACAAAATCAAGCCATTTCCAAAAAAAGGATTAAGAGTTATCCAGTTATCCAGTTTACTCTACTCTCTGTGCCGTATTCCGTAATAAGTGTTTGCGACCACGGATCACCATTTTTTTTTTAACTACAGAACCACAGGAAATAGAAGCTTGCCAAAATCAAAACCTTTTCGTGTTTTGACCATCATGGATATAGTATCACTCTCAAACCTCCTCCAGGAGAATAATGAGCAAGAAGAACAACCATCTGCATCACATGCATTCGCTTCAGCTACACCAAGCGCCCCGGTTGTAAGCAAGGTCCCTATCGGGAAGAACCCAGATACTTATAAGGAGCCTGCAAAGGAAGAAAAAGATGAAGATGATATTTGGGGGGAAGAAGAGGTTGCCGACGAAGAAGCTTTTCATGAGCTGGATAAGAACGACAAGCGTGTAGAACCTAAACACCAAATACTCTATAAGCAAAGCGTCGACAGCTCAGACGTCTATCTAGGTCTTGGTGACAAAGCTCCAGGATCCTCAGACTGTGATACACTCGTTGTGAAGGTATTCTTTCCCCGCCACAAGCTTTCAGAAATCACTCTAGACGTGAAAAAAAATAGTTTGCTAGCCGAAAGCAAGGAATACCTTCTGCGCATATATTTGCCACAGAGTGTCAAGGAGGAAGAGGGGAAGGCCAAGTTTGACACTGACTCATACATTTTGTCTGTCGAGCTTCCAATTCTTGTCAATGACTGGTAGACGGCGATAAACGACAAAAGGAACTAACAAAAGTAGCGATTGAGGTTTACGTATATTTACTTTGTATTTATTTTACTGTATTTGTATTTCCTACTCTTCATCACAGTCTTCACAATCGAGAATTCCCTTTCCGACAAAGTAAAGACCTCTGAATTCATTCATGAGACTAAAGGTTGACCCATACCCACCGCCTTCTGCCTCTCCATTATCACCAGCCCTTCGGACTGAGAAGTAAAACAGAACCCTTCTCTTTTCAAAATTTGCCCCTCCAGCATGAAGTAACCGAGAGTCCATGATATATGCGGTTCCAGGACCCCCCATTCCCAGCACTTTCTGGGGTGTCCCGATTTCACTTGTATTGTCGATGAGGTGATCATTCTCCCCCGTCCCCGGTTTGAGCCCACGGTGAATCTTAGGGTCGGCATGGGTCCTCGGCAGGAAGACAGTTGGCCCCATTTTTTCCGTGACCTGGGAGAAATGAAATAAATAAAAAAAGGTGGAATGGGGGGGATGGGTCAGGTCAGTTGCGTGTCGCTATTGCCCCGCATTGAAGATATTCACACTTACATCCCCCAGCAGCACGAAGACAGTGAGGATGGATGCCCGTGGGGCAAAAGATGTGTCACTGTGGAGGGGCTGCTGCCCGCAGCCTGGCTCACTTATTAAAGAGGAGCATTCAACAAGGGAGGGATGGGTCCCCAAGGCCGATCTTATCACCGGATAACACGTACGGAGAACCGACTGAAGGGAACTGAGAACCACCGAGGATGACAGAGAGAGCTTCATATCCCAACGGTTGTGTGTGGAGTGGATTGGACCAAGGCGGTCGTCCAGATTTAGTTGATCTTGTTCGTCAAGTGTTGACGAGTTTGACGACTTTTTCACATCAACAGCTTCATCCGTATCTATCATTTCACAAATTTTTATGACAGCTCCATCGAAATCAGAGTAGTCCAGGTCCTTTATATCAAGTACCGCTTCAATCCTCTTGTACATCAATCTGGCTTCGTCAGCTGTCGTTGAAGGCAATAAGAATACCCCTTTCAACTTTTGCCTCAGCTGCAGCCTGTCCCGATGAGAAACTTTCCTGAGAACCAGAGAATGGACAGAGTCAATGTGGGCAAGGAGGGAAGTACATTGAGACTGGCTAAGCACTTTTGGAACCCTCACAAAACCGTCATGGGCAAATTCTTCTTCGTCAACCATTGGTCTGAGAAAAAAAGAGCTCTCTTTACTTTGAGCGTCGTCGTCGTGAAATAAAGTGGGTGATGTTTAAGTCCATCCAAAGCAAGGCACCAATGTAGGTTTACCTAGGCCTCCTGCTCTTCGACTAAAATGGCATTGTGGGCGATAACGAGAGCTTTATTGTTGTTAATGATGCACATTTGGCTACTCAAAAATGTTTGGGGGGGAGTTAGTACTGATCCATCTTTCGACACCACCATTCGCGTAAAACGCCCTTAAAATAACACGTTCGTTGTTGTGTCTTTCTTCATCGTCCACAATACCGCAATTTATCCTCAATCAGTCATCTTCACCCCAAAATATTGACGTCATTGACACACGAACTCCTTGTGCCCCCTCCCATGTCTTTTGATCCAGGAGCCCAAGAAATCGTCATTGACGAGGACGTTCACAATGAGCTACACTCCGGAACCCTACGCGAACGGTTGCAGAACGAATCACTCA
>ERZ651776.3812-NODE-3812-length-14525-cov-8.505399_pt1 | contig 14525 bp, 14 predicted proteins | sample MGYA00514761_ERZ651776 | MGnify/ENA metagenome assembly ERZ651776 | reverse complement strand
ATTGATTTTACAGGATTTAAAAAAAAAGGGCAGTAAAAACTGCCCTTTTTAAATTTTGTTTGAGTGTTTGGGGTATTACATACCCATTCCACCCATTCCACCCATTCCACCCATTCCACCCATTCCACCAGGCATTCCAGCAGGAGCAGAATCTTTATCATCAGGTTTATCAGCTATCATTGCTTCAGTTGTTACCAATAACCCTGAAATAGAAGCTGCATCTTGAAGAGCAGTTCTTACAACTTTTACAGGGTCGATAATTCCTTTAGCAAACATGTCACAATATTCTTCGTTTTGAGCATCATAACCATAAGACTTTTTATTCTGTTCTAATAGTTTACCAACGACAACTGAACCATCAACTCCAGCATTTTTAGTAATTTGTCTTATTGGAGCTTCAAGTGCTCTTCTTACTAAGTCAACACCAGCTTTTTGATCTTCACCTTTTACTTTTACTTTATCAAGATCTTGAGCGGCGTATAATAAAGCACATCCACCACCTGTTACGATACCTTCTTCGACAGCTGCTCTAGTTGCATTTAAAGCATCTTCAACTCTGTCTTTTCTCTCTTTAACTTCAACTTCTGTAGCGCCACCAACTTTAATTACGGCAACTCCACCAGCTAATTTAGCTAATCTTTCTTGAAGTTTTTCTTTATCGTAATCTGAAGTTGTTTCATCAATTTGTTGTTTAATTGATGAACATCTAGCCTCGATATCAGATTTTTTACCACTACCATTTACGATCGTGCTATTATCTTTATCAACTTTTATTTTTTTACAAGATCCAAGATCATCAAGTTTTACGTTTTCAAGTTTAATTCCTAAATCCTCAGAAATTACCTGACCACCTGTTAAAATTGCAATATCTTCAAGCATAGCTTTTCTTCTGTCTCCAAAACCTGGAGCTTTTACAGCTACAACTTTTAATCCACCTCTTAATTTGTTTACAACTAAAGTTGCTAGAGCTTCACCTTCAACATCTTCAGAAATAATCATTAAAGGCCTTCCAGCTTGAACAACAGCTTCTAAAAGTGGAACCATTGGCTGTAAGTTTGTCAATTTTTTTTCATGTAAAAGTATAAAAGGATTATCTAATTCAGTTGTCATTTTATCACTATTTGTAATAAAGTATGGAGACAAATATCCTCTATCAAACTGCATACCCTCAACAACATCTAACTCAGTTTCAATTCCTTTGTTTTCTTCAACGGTGATAACACCTTCGTTACCAACTTTTTGCATTGCTTTAGCGATCATACTACCGATTTCTTTATCACCATTAGCTGAAATAGTTCCAACTTGAGCAATCTCATCAGTATCTTTTACTTTTTTTGCAGAAGAAATAAGATTTTGTTTTACTACCTCTACCGCTGAATCAATTCCTCTTTTTACATCCATTGGATTCATGCCAGCTGTAACATATTTTACACCTTCTCTAACAATAGCTTGAGCTAAAATAGTAGCAGTAGTTGTTCCGTCTCCAGCTTCATCATTTGTTTTGCTGGCAACTTCCTTTACCATTTGTGCACCCATGTTTTCGAATTTATCTTCTAGGTCTATTTCTTTAGCAACTGAAACACCATCTTTTGTGATTCTAGGAGCACCATATGATTTGTCCATTACTACATTTCTACCTTTAGGTCCTAGAGTAACTTTAACTGTATCAGCTAGAATATTTACTCCTCTTATCATTGCTGCTCTTGCTTCAGCATCGAATTTAATAATTTTCGCCATTATACTTCTCCTTTGATTAAATTATTTAGTTGAAATACCCATAATGTCAGACTCTTTCATTATGCTGTATTCTTTGCCATCAATTTTGACTTCAGTTCCTGACCATTTGCCAAATAAAACTTTGTCACCAACCTTAACATCCATTGGAATTAATTTTCCGTCTTCAGTTTTTGCTCCACCACCTACTGCAACAACTTTGCCTTCTTGTGGTTTTTCTTGAGCTGTATCTGGTATAATAATACCACCAGCAGTTTTTTCACTGCCGTCTAAAACTTCTATTAAAACTCTGTCGTGTAACGGTTTAAATTTCATAAATTCTCCTATATAAATATGGAGTTCATATAGAGATTGGCCTAGCTATTTCAAGATGTACTTGATAATTAGTTTATTAAAAAAGATAGGAAATTAAGCATTTTTTCGGTTATAGATTATTTTAATGACCAAAAATTTAGACAAAGATGGATTAAGCTCAATTGTAGATAATTATCAGTTATTTTACATAGACTTATGGGGAGTTGTTCATAACGGTGTTACACTTCATCAAGAAGCGATAACAGCCTTAAAAGAAATATCAAAAAAGGGGAAAGAATATATTCTTCTTACAAATGCACCAAGACCTAATGAAGTTGTAAAATCATTTCTAGAGAAAATGGGTATGGAAAAAGAAATTAGAGAACACGTGTTTACGTCTGGAGAAGCTTCTTTGAATTATTTGAAAAAAAACTTAAAAGATAAAAAATTTTTTCATGTGGGTCCCCCAAGAGATTTTGACCTATTTAATGATTTTAAGAAAATAAAAACAGATAATGTAGATGATAGTGAATATATTTTATGCACAGGATTATTTGATAAGCATAATAGTGATTTAAATTATTATAAAAAATTATTTGAAAATAATTTAAAAAAAAAAATGATTTGTACAAATCCTGATTTGATTGTGGACAGGGGAAATACACGGGAGCTTTGTGCAGGTTCAGTTGCTTTGATTTTTGAAAAAATGGGAGGTGAAGTTGTATATTTTGGAAAACCTTATCCAGAAGTTTATAATCTATCAATTAATAATAGTGGTAAAAAAATTCTATCAATTGGTGATAATTTAAATACAGATATTAAAGGTGCAAATCTATTAAATTATGATTCACTGATAATCTCCAATGGTATTCATAAAAATGAGATTAAAGAAAAAGGAATAGAAAATACTTCAAGATCATACGAAGCAATTTGTAACTACATTCAATCAGAACTAAGATGGTAAAAATAATTAAATTATACAATAATTTTAAAATCAAAAATCAGCATAAAAATTCAATTATTTTGATTGGAAATTTTGATGGACTTCACACAGGTCATCAAAAATTATTTAATATTGCTAAAAATTATAAAAAAAAATATTCATTAAAAATTGGTGTTTTAACTTTTGAGCCAATGCCAAAAATGTATTTTAATGATAATTTAAAAAATTTTAGAATATCAAGTCAACAGCAAAAAATAAATTATCTAAATAAGCTCAATGTTGATTTTGTTATTACTAAAAAATTTGATAAAAAATTTTCAAAAACTAAATCAATAACTTTTATAAAAGAGATTATAGGAAAAAAAATAAACCCAAGGTTTATATTTGTAAGTAATAATTTTAAATTTGGAAATAAAAGAGAAGGAAATGTTAGAGAACTAATTAAATATGAGAAACAATATAATTATAAAATAGTTAAGCCCCAACCTTCGCTAGTTAAGAAAAAAGTAATTTCATCATCCTTGATTAGAAAATATTTACAAAATGGTAAATTAAAAGATGCAAATAAACTTTTAAAAAGAAATTGGTCTATTATAGGAAAAGTTCAAAAAGGAAAACAGTTAGGTAAAAAAATTGGTTTTCCAACCGCTAATATAGATATTAAAGATTATATTTTAGCAAAACCAGGGGTGTACGTTGTAAAAGTACAAAAACTAAATAGTTTAAATTATATAAGGGGTATAGCGAATTTAGGCTATCGACCAACGTTTAATGGGAAAAAGGTATTATTAGAAATTCATTTATTTAATTTTTCTGGAAATTTATATAATAAGTATTTAACAGTTGAATTTTTAAAGTTTATTAGAAGTGAAAAAAAATTCAAAAACGTAGACCAGTTAAAAAAACAAATTAAAATCGATCTTTTAATTGCAAAAAAAACAAAATGAGCAAAGAACAAATCAATTTACCTAAAACAGCTTTTTCAATGAAAGCTAATTTACCAGTAAGAGAGCCTGAAATATTAGAGTTTTGGAATAAAATAAATTTATACCAAGAGTTAAGAAATAACAGAAAAGGCAAAGAAAAATTTATTCTTCATGATGGCCCTCCCTATGCAAATGGTAATATTCATATGGGAACTGCTTTGAATAAGATTTTAAAAGATATAATTGTAAAATTTCACCAGATGGATGGTAAAGACTCTGTATATGTTCCCGGTTGGGATTGTCATGGTTTGCCAATTGAATGGAAAATAGAGGAACAATATAAAAAAAATAAAAAAAATAAAAATGAAGTTCCAATTGTAGAATTTAGAAAAGAATGTCGAACTTTTGCTGAGAAATGGATCGAAGTACATAAAAAACAATTTAAAAGATTAGGGGTTGTTGGCGATTGGGAGAATTATTATTCAACAATGAGTTTTGATGCAGAAGCACAAATTGTAAGAGAACTTGGAAAGTTTTTGAAGGAGGGAAGTCTTTATAAAGGATTTAAACCAGTTTTGTGGTCAACTGTAGAAAAAACCGCATTAGCAGATGCCGAAGTAGAATACCAAGATCATAAGTCAGATACAATTTATGCATGTTTTCCAGTTAAAATATCTAATTTAAAAGATTTAAAAGATAGCAACATTGTTATCTGGACCACAACCCCTTGGACTATTCCAGCAAATAAAGCTCTAGCTTATAACGAAAGTCTAGATTATTTATTAATTGAGATAAAAGATAAGGGTGAATTTGAAAATAAAAAAGTTGTCCTTGCTGAAGAGTTATTAGACTCAGTCATTAAAGATTGTGAAATTAGAGAATTTAAAAAAATTAAAAAATTCAAAGGAAAAGATTTTAAAGGAACAATCTGCAATCATCCATTTTTTAGCCTTGGTTATGAATATGAGATACCAATGTTAGAGGCTCGTTTTGTGACCACCGAACAAGGAACTGGCATTGTTCATTGTGCACCAAGCCATGGTCCAGATGATTTTAATTTATGTTTGAATAATGGAATTAAAGCAATAGAGACGGTCGATGGAGATGGAAAGTACACCAATAATGTACCTTTATTTGAAGGAATGCATATTTTTAAATCTAATCCTATTGTAATTGAAAAACTTAAACAGCAAAAAAAACTATTATCAAATGGAGAATTAGTTCACTCTTACCCTCATTCTTGGAGGTCAAAAGCTCCATTAGTTCATAGGGCAACTCCACAATGGTTTATTTCAATGGAAAGCCATAAACTTAGAGCCAAAGCACTAAAAGCAATTGATGAAACAAATTTTTACCCAAGCAAAGGAAAAGAAAGATTAAAATCAATGATTGAATCTAGACCAGATTGGTGTGTTTCAAGACAAAGAGTATGGGGAGTCCCGTTGCCAATTTTTGTTAACAAAAAAACAAATAAAATTTTAGTTGATGACAATGTATTTGAAAATATTGCTAGCATCTATGAGAAGGAAGGCTCAGATTGTTGGTTTTCTGATGATCCTCAGAAATTTCTTGGTAATAATTATAAAGCAGAAGATTTTGAAAAACTAAGTGATATTGTAGAGGTTTGGTTTGATAGTGGCTCTACTCATTCTTTTGTATTAGAAAAAAGAAAAGATCTTAAATGGCCTGCCTCAATGTATCTCGAAGGCTCAGATCAACATAGAGGCTGGTTTCATTCTTCACTGCTAGAATCTTGCGGCACTAGAGGTAAAGCACCATTTGAGTCAATTTTATCTCATGGTTTTGTTGTTGATGGGAAGGGTCTTAAAATGTCAAAATCTTTAGGTAATGTAATTGCTCCTGAGGATATTTTGAAAAAATATGGAGCAGATATTTTGAGAATTTGGGTAGCTTCCTCTAATTATGCTGAGGACTTAAGAATAGATTACTCTATCTTAGACCAACATTCAGATTCTTATCGCAAAATAAGAAATACATTTAGATATTTATTAGGCAATATTAATGACAAATTTGAAAATATAGATTTAGAAAAAATAGATACTGAAAAATTACCTGAGCTTGAAAGATTTATTCTTCATAAAATATACTCTTTAAATATTAGATTTAAAAAATATTTTGAAAATTATGATTTTCATAATCTTTACAAGGAGTTATTGAATTTTTGTACAGTAGATTTATCTGCATTTTATTTTGATATCAGAAAAGATACCTTATATTGTGACTCACTAGAGTCAGAAAAAAGAAAATCATCCATAATTTTATTAAATATATTATTAAATTCATTACTTAGGTGGTTTGCGCCAATAATCTCTTTCACTAGTGAAGAAATTTATCAATTAATATCAAAAAAAAATAAAAGTATTCATTTAGAAAATTTTTTAAATTTTCCAAAAAAATTTGAAAATAAAGATCTTGAAAAAAAATGGGTTGAATTAATTAAAATAAGAGATGCTTGTAATGTGAGCATTGAAGAAAAAAGAGCAACTAAAGAAATAGGGTCAAGTCTAGAAGCAGAACTTAAAGTAAAACTTAATAGTAAGTTCAAAAAAATTGTTGAAGATATAGATTTATCTGAGCTTTGTATTACATCTAAAGTGGACATAATTTTTGAGGATCAAACAGATGTAAGCGTTACAACAAAAAAAGCATCTGGTAAAAAATGTTCAGTTTGTTGGAAAATAAGACATGAGCCATGTGAGAGAAATCCAAAATGTCAGATTACTTAAATAAGAATTTTTATATCAACTTTTTTACAATAATAATTATTTTTTCTTTAGATAGAATTTCAAAATTTTACGTCATTTCTCAAAATGAAAAAAATTTTACACCTGATTTATTTACATCTAAATATCTAAATATAAGCTTGATTTGGAATGAAGGTATTGCGTTTGGTTTACTCTCATTCAATGAAAGTCACTTTTATAATTTTTTAACAATTTTGATAGCTATCATAATAATTATAATTTTTTTTATGATACTGAGAAATAAGGGTTTAAAAAAATATTCACTTTTAATGATATTGGGTGGCGCATTAGGTAATTTATATGATCGAATATTTTTTAAAGCAGTTCCAGATTTTATAGACTTTCATATTGGTAATTTTCATTGGTTTATTTTCAATGTATCAGATATATTTATTTCGTTAGGAGTATTGTTTTTGATTTTTTTAGAATTAATTGATAACCAAGAGGATAAGATTAATGAAAAAAATTAAAATATTATTAATTATTATTATTCCAATAATTTTTTTAAATGCATGCAACACTTTAAAAGATGGTTTTAGATCACAAAAGAAAGACAGCATTGATGAATTCTTAGTTGAAAAAAAATCACCACTTGTAATGCCACCAGACTTTGATGAGTTGCCATTGCCTAATGAGGATAAACAAATTTCAGAGAAGGATGAAGAAACAGATATAAAATCATTAATTTCTAATAACGAAAACTCCACAAACGAGTCTCAAAATAATTCAAATCAAAATACAAGTTTTGAGAATTCTATTTTAGAAAAAATTAAAAAGAATTAATGATAACACCCGGAATTTTTTACAAAAATTTTAAAATAAATAAAATAGACTCAAATATAAAAAAAAAACTAAGAACTTTAATTAATGAAAAAAATCAAGTTCTTCAATCATTAAGTATTGGCTACAAAGATAGTTTTAATAAAAAAAATCTTAAAATTTATAAAAATTATAAAAATGTAAGAATAATAGGAATGGGTGGCTCATCGTTAGGCACTCAAGCTATTTATAATTTTTTAAAAAATAAAATAAAAAAAAATTTTAAATTTATTGATAATTTATCTCCGAAAAAAAAAATTAATAACGATAAAAAATATTTGAACCTAGTTGTGTCTAAATCAGGCAATACAATTGAAACGATTGTTAATTCTAGCATCTATATTAAAAAAAAAGATAAGAACATAATTATCACTGAGAATAAAAAAAATTACTTGGCTAAACTTGGAGAAAAATTAAAAGCTGAAATTGTTCATCATAATAATTTCATTGGAGGCAGATATTCAGTTTTATCAGAAGTAGGAATGTTGCCTGCAGAGCTGATGGGATTGGACTCAAAAAAATTTAGACAATTTAATAACTTAATAAAGAATAAAAAATATTTAAATGCTTTGATTTCAAGTGTAAGTGCAACAATTTATTATATAAAAAAAAAAAAATTCAATTCAGTTATAATAAATTATGATGAAGACGCTAAAGATTTATTTTCTTGGTATCAGCAATTAGTTGCTGAAAGTCTTGGAAAAAAAAATAATGGTTTGTTGCCAATCATCTCAAATATGCCCAAAGATAATCACAGTGTTATGCAACTTTATTTAGATGGTTTTAAAAATAATTTTTTTACCTTTTTTTATGTTCATGAAAATAATTATCCTAAATTCTTAAATAAAAATTTTTTGCCATCTCATAATTTCCTCAGTAAGAAAAATATTGGAAATATTTGTTTTTCACAAAAAAAAGCCACAGAAAGAGTTTTTAGCATGAAAAATATACCATTTAGAAGTTTTGAGATAAAAAAAAGAGATGAAAAAACACTGGGAGAATTATTTAGTTTCTTTATTTTAGAAACAATCCTAATTGGAAGAGCATTAAAAGTAGATCCTTATAATCAACCAGCTGTTGAACTAATTAAAAAAGAAACCAAAAAACTATTAGTTTAATATCCCAAAAAAAATTTTAGAAATACCATATTTTTTTTCTTCTAAAATTTTCAAATTATCTGAAAATTTGTCATTATCTTTTTTGTGTCTATGGATGATGATTACACCATTTTTATTAAGAATTTTTTTTTCAGTGATACTATCAATTATATAATTAAATTTCTTTTCTTTATAAGGTGGATCTAAAAATATTATATCAAATTTATTTGTAATTGTTTTAAAATTAAAATTAACAAATAAATTTTGTTCAATAATTTCATATTTTTTAGTAATTTTAAGATTAGATAAATTTCTTTTTAATATTGGTAAAACGCCAATGTAATTTTCAACAAAAGTCACATGTTTAGAGCCTCTTGATAAGCATTCTAAACCAAAGGATCCCACTCCAGAAAATAAATCTAATACTGTAGAATTTTCTAAATTTATTTTAAATTTATTTGAGTGGTTTATTATGTTAAAAATTGACTCTTTAGTTAAATCTTTAAGGGGTCTTGTTTCCTTATCTTTTGGCTCTAAAATTTTTTTTCCTTTAAAATATCCACCAATTATTCTCATTTATCAATAACCTTAAAACCAATATCTTTTCTAAAAAAACCATCTAGCCAATTTAATTCTTTAATATGATTATGAATATTATCCCTTGCAGAAGAAAAATTATCTGACAATGAAACAAAATTAAGCACTCGTCCACCTGTTGCAAAAATACAATTATTTTTTTTTTCAGTGCCAGCATGAAATAAGTAATCATTATTCTTTAAATTAAGTTTATTGATATTTTTAATTTCAACATTTTTTTTGTATGTATCTGGATAACCTTTTGAACATAAAACAACACACAAGCTTCTTTTATTATTCCACTCAATATTAATTTTATTCAGTCTTTTCTCACAACAAGCAGCTATAATTTCAAAAAGATCTGTCTCAAGTTTAGGAAGCAAAGTTTGACATTCTGGGTCACCCATTCTTACATTGTATTCAATTAAGTAAGGTTCATTATTTTTAATCATTAACCCAGCATACAAAAAACCTCGATAGCTAGTTTTTAAATCTTCTAAAGCTTTTAAAGTAGGATTAATAATTTTATTTAAAATTTTTTTTTCTAATTCACTATTAATTAGTCGTGATGGAGAATACGCTCCCATTCCACCAGTATTTTTACCTTTGTCGTTTTCCAGAACTCTTTTGTGATCTTGTGCAGTACCAAAATTTTGAAAAGATAAACCATCACTGATTATAAAAAAACTCATTTCCTCACCTTCTAAAAATTCTTCGATAAGTACATTTTTTGCTTTCCCAAACTTACCATCAAATATTTCTTTGACCGCTTGATTTGATTGGTCTTTATTTTCACAGATATAAACACCTTTGCCAGCGGCTAGGTTATCTGCTTTAATTACAATCGGGAATTTAGATTTATCTAAAAATATTTTAGCTTCTTCTTCAGTGTTAAATATTCCAAAATTAGCAGTGGGTATATTATACTTTTTACATATATTTTTTGTAAAAATTTTAGAGCCTTCTAGTTGAGAGGCTATTTTATTTGGTCCAAAAACTTTTATACCAAAACTTTCAAGATAATCTGTTATACCATCTACTAGTGGTTTTTCAGGACCAATAACAATAAGGTCAATTTTTTTTATTAATACAAAATCTTTTATTTTTTCAAAATCATTTAAATCTATATTGACGTTTTCAGCCATAGTTGAAGTACCAGCATTTCCAGGAAAACAATAAATTTTTTTAATTTTTTTGGATTTTTTTAATGAGACACAAATAGCGTGTTCTCGGCCACCACTTCCTAAAATACCAACTATCATGTATAAACATATAAACTATAAATGAAAAAAAAATTAGCAAAAATAAAATATTTACCAAATAATTTTCAAATTATTGAACCAGGTGATCATGTAATTTGTGCTGTTTCGGGAAAACCTATAAGTCTTGAAAATTTAAATTATTGGAATGTTGATCTACAAGAACCTTATTACTCATATATCGAAGCTTTCAAAAAAAAGGAAAAATTAGAAAGTAATTAGATTATTTCCAACGATTATGAGTCCATATCCAATTATTTGGATTACTTATAATCATATTTTCAAGAGTCTTATTTAATTGGGTGGTTATATTTTCTATTGTATCTTCATTTGAAAAATTAATTGGGTTATAAACTTTCATTTTAAATTTTAAGCCCTCATATCTTTCAATAAAAATAGGAACAACTGGAATACTAAATTTTTTAATTAATTGCGCTGGAATTGTTGTTGTGAATGCTTTTTCTCCAAAAAAATTTGTTTTGATACCTTGAGATACTCGCTGATCAATCATTAGTGCAGTAGAGTAATTTTGTTTATTAAATCTAATTAATTCTCTTAGACCTCCAATACCTTTTTTAATTTGATTTTTGCAAATATATTTTGCTCTTATTCTTTCCATAATACTATTTAAAAAAACATTGTTTAGGGGTCTATAAATTGCAGCAATATTTAATTCTTTCTTATCAATTTGCATTGCCATAAGTTCAAAATTACTAAAATGGCCAGATATAAAAATAACTTTCTGATTATTTTTTTTTATATCGTTAAGTATTTCCTCACCATCGATAATTATATTTTTGCTTAGTTTTCCATTTCTAAAATTTTTTATAAACATATATTCTGCAAAAACTCTTCCATAATTATTCCACATCGATGATTTAATTTTATTTAATTTTTCTTTATTTATATCTGGAAATGCTCTTTTAATATTTTTGTGAATTATTTTTTTTGATCTAAATATTGGACCAATTAGTTCAAACAATTTACCACCAACAAAAGAAGAGATTTTTGGTCCCAAGATTTTAAAAATAAAAAAAATAAAAATTATTATTATAAATTGAAAAAAATATTTAATTTTGTTCATAAAGTTTAGATATTTCTTTTAGAAATATTTCTTCATTTAGTATTTCTAAATCTACTTTAATATGTTTTATATCACTAAAATTATCTATTTTTAATCGCGCATAATCCTTTTCTGTAGTTATAATTTTACAATCTAAGTCTTTTGCAGTTGAAATAATATTATTAATATCCTTTTCTGAATATTCATAATGATCTGGAAATTCAATTTCTTTTACAATATTAAATTTATTAATCTTTAGCATTGAAATAAAAGTTGCATGGTTTCCAATTCCAGAAAAAACTAAAAATTTATTTTTTATATTAAATTCATTTAGGTTTTTAGGAACATATTTTCCTTGATAAACATTTATAGTAGGGTCAATTTTAAATATATATTTCTTTATTTCGTCCAAATCTTCATTGTTGCCATTTAGGAAAACATTTCTGTATTTCTTTATATCGTTTATACTTTCTCTTAAAGGACCAGACGGAATAGTCAAACCATTGCCAATCCAATTAATATTATTAAAACAAACAATGTTTAAATCATAATTTATAGAAAAGTCTTGTAATCCATCATCGAAGATTGCGATTTTATAGCCTTCCATAGCTGCCTGTTTTAAAGACTCAAATCTTTTTTTGTTTTTAAAAAGTTTTCCGTTATCTTCTAATATATTTTGTTCATCAATTTGGTTGGAATAAAATTTTTTAATAAAACAGGTTTTGATTTTTTTTTGTCTTAAAATTTCATTAATTTTAAGACTTAGTGAAGTTTTTCCAGTTCCCCCTAGATAAATATTACCCACACAAATAGTTTTAGTTGATGAATAATTTTTTCTTGTAATCAGAATTTTAAGAAAGTTAAATAATCTTATTAAAATGGATATAGGCCAAAGTAAGTAAGAGTATACGTTAGGTTTTTTATAATCCCAAAATTTTGGTTTTTTAAATTCCATTATGGATAGATTTATCTAGTTCATTTAAGGTGTTTTTAAGAATATTTTTTCCTAGAATTTTCATTTTTTTTACTTTTTTCATATTTTTTTTGAATATTATAGAATTTGCACATTGTGATGGAGTTTTTACTTTAGATGATATCTTTAATTTATCTAAATAATGGTAAACTTCTTTAAAATTACCAACATCAGGCCCATGTAATATTTTAGTTCCAAAACGGGCTGGTTCTAGTGGATTTTGACCACCTCTATTAATTATCGAGCCTCCTAAAAAAACAGAAGTGGCAATTTTATAAAATTTTTTTGACTCACCAAAAGTATCAACAATAAAAATATCAATATTACCTAATTTTTTATTTCCTGAACTTCTAGTAATGATATTAAGTTTAAGTTTCTTAAGCTCTTCAATAATTTCGTAAACCCTATTTATATGTCTTGGAATAATAATTGTAATTATATTTTTATTTTTCTTTTTTAATAAAATATGAGTTTTTGCTGCGAATATTTCTTCGGTGTCATGTGTGCTTGCTGCAATAAAAGTCTTATATTTTTTAAATTGTAAAAACAGTTTTTTATCAATTTTATTAGTTTCAGTATCACCGCTATCAATGTATTTTAAATTACCAATTATTTTAATATTCTTAACATTAAGTTCCTGTAAGAAAATTTTTGTTTCGTTATTTTGAGGGTATGCAACATCTATTAAATTAAAAATTGATTTTGAAAAGTCTCCTAATTTAGACCAGCGACCAAATGTTTTATTTGTTATTCTTGCATTTAATAGAATTAGAGGAATATTTCTTTTTTTTAAAGACTTAAACATACTAGGCCAAATCTCAGACTCTAAAAAAATAGAAATATTTGGCCTCCAATAATCTAAAAATTTTTTTGAAAAGAAAAAATGATCAACTGGATAAAATTGATGAATTGTTTTTTTAAACTTAATTTTATTTAAAATATTAGCTGAACTTAAAGTACTTGAGGTAACTAAAATTTTATTAATAGATTTATCATTATCATATTTCATAATAATTGGAATTACGCTCATTATTTCACCAACACTTGAACCATGAAACCAAACAAGTTTACCAACACCTCTTTTTTTGGAAAAAAAACAAAATTTTTCTTTTACTCTAAATTTATCTTCTTTGTTTTTTAAAATTCTATAAAAAATAATGATTGGAGAAAAAAGTAATATTATTGAAATTAATAGTTGATAGATAAAAAATATCATTACCTTTTAATTTGTTTGTCATGAAAATTTTTATAAATTTTAGACTTTGCCAATAATTCTTCATGCTTTCCATTGTCAATAACCTTTCCACTATCAATTAAATAAATATTATTAGAATTTAAAATTGTTGATAGTCTATGAGCAATTACAACTGTAGTTTTGTTTTTAGTCAAAATTTTCAAAGCTTCTTGGATTTTTGTCTCAGTTTCAGAGTCTAAAGATGAAGTGGCTTCATCTAAAAGAATTATTGAACTTTTTTTAAGCATAGCTCTTGCTATTGAAATTCTTTGTTTTTCTCCACCAGATAATCGCACACCATCTTCACCAATTAATGTTTCATATTTATCTGGAAGTTTATTTATGAATTCATCACAATATGAGAGCTTAGCTGCCTGAAGTACTTCCTCATCAGTTGCATCTAGATTGGCATATTTTATATTGTTTTTGATTGTATCATCAAACAAAGTTGTCTCTTGACTTACTAATGAAATACTTTTTCTTAAAGACTCGATAGTGCTATTGTAAATTGACTGATTGTCTATTTTGATATCACCCATAGAACAATCATAAAATCTTGGAATTAAATTTAAAATAGTAGATTTACCCGATCCACTATGACCTACCAAAGAGGTCATTTTACCCCCCTCAAAAATTAAATTTACTTTCTTTAAAACATCACCATTGGATTGATTATAACTGAATACAACATCTTTAAATTCTATGTTTGCATTACTAATATCAAGAGCTTTAGCATTATTGTCATTCTTTATAAATCTTTCAGTATCAACAACTGATAAAATTCTAGAAGCTGCAGAAAGGCCTTGATTTAGAATTACATTTAAAGTTGATAGCGATCGTAC
>ERZ651776.3805-NODE-3805-length-14544-cov-2.953342_pt1 | contig 14544 bp, 6 predicted proteins | sample MGYA00514761_ERZ651776 | MGnify/ENA metagenome assembly ERZ651776 | reverse complement strand
TTTCATTTGACGTTCGGTCTTGTATAAACTCGCGTACTGATCGCTCACTACGAAGGCCACGAAAGGCTGACCTCCTGCATGATTTTCCCAAACGCTATTCGCCGCCATCAAAGCATCGCTTGCCGTACCATTGAAACGAACAGAGATTGACCAAGGACTGTAGCCTTGATACAAAACCAGTGGCTTTATACGCTCCTTCATAGATGCGTAATGAAAATCCTTGATTACGCCCACCACCGTTACGATGTCGGTACCTCTCGAATTACTCATTTTTAGTTTTTGACCCACCGGATCTGCTAGTTGCAAGTTCTTCGCTGTGCTTTCATTAATAATTACGGCGTTAGAATCAGAGGCCATAGTAGCAGAAAAGTTTCGGCCATCAAGCAGTTGCAGCCCTAAGGTTTGTAAGTAGTCCTCTTGAACAGGCCAACCTTGAATGTTGACAGACTCGTCCATGCTTGTTTTATCAAGGCGTTCTAAGAAATACTCTGAACGGCTCCCACTAACTGGTACAAACCCGCTTTGACTAATCGATTCAATATTCGGGTTTTTGAGAAGTTCGTCTCGGATAATAGTACTGTTAGGGTTATAGCGATTCAAGTCCATCAGGTCAATCGTCATGAGCTGATCTTTGTCAAAACCGAGTGACTGGTCAAGCAGAAAATTTAGCTGTCCATTGACAATGAGCGTAACAATAATCAGCGTAGTAGAAATGGAAAACTGCGCCACAACCAATACACTTCTAAGCCAACTTTTACCCGACCTAAGCTCCCCTTGGCCTTTCAAGGTTTTAGCTGGGTTGAACCTAGACAATACCAATGCTGGATAAAACCCTGCCGCCATGCCCAAAACGATGGAAACACCAAGAAGTAAAAGCCATAATGGTGGCGTTCCGCCCAAAGAAAAAACGATTTCCTTTCCTGCAAATTGATTGAAATAGGGCAAAATGAGCAGGACTAAGCCGACAGCTATAATCATAGAGAGAAAACTGTATACGGACGATTCGAACAGAAACTGACTGATCAGTTGCTTTCGTTTGGAGCCTAGCACTTTACGAACGCCTACTTCTTTGCCTCTGATACTGGCACGTGCGGTACTCAGGTTGACGAAGTTGATGGCTGCAATGATCAGCACGATAAGCCCTATCCAAGAGATAGTACGTACAGCGGCGAGGTTACCGTTTGGATTAAGTTCTCTATCCAAATTAGATTTTAAATGTATATCTGTGAGCGGTTGAAGGTAGAACGATGCCCTGTTTCCATTTTTATTCACATCGGTTGCAGGAATTTGTAAGCTGCTTTCTATCAGCGGTGCTACAAATAAACTCAATGCTTCATTCATTTTAGATTCAACAAAAGGAACAGACGCACCTTCTTTTAGCTTCAAATAGGTATAGGAATTTAGACTTAACCAATCCATGGTATACCGAGAGTCTTGATACATAACCGACATGATAAAGTCGAATTTGAAATGACCATTTTCTGTCATATCCTCGAAAACTCCCTTAACAATAAACTGATCTGAATTGAAAGCGAGTGATTTTCCTAAGGCTTCTTCGTCAGGAAAAAGGTGGGCTGCCATAGACTCAGAAATTACAACTGTCTTTGGATCGTCTAGAGCTTTGTCTGGATTGCCCGCAACGAAAGGGATTGTAAAAATGGATAGGATTTCGCTGGTGGCATACGTAGCGTTCTTCACTTGGAATTGCTTCTCTCCTAGGTCGATAACGGTATTAAATTGACCGACCATTATTCTTCCAGCATTCTCCACTTCTGGTACTGTTTCCACCAAATGCTTCGCCATTAAGGCAGGTGATAGTGGTCTGTTGATCTCTCTATCGCCAAGCTTAAAATCTGTTGCCACGCGGTGGATGTTTTCATAGCCATCGTGGTGTTTGTCATAGGCCAGTTCATCGTTGACATACAGGAAGATGAGTAGACAACTCGTGAGGCCGATAACTAGGCCCGCTAAGTTTAAAAAGGAGTAAAGCTTATTTCGTTTAAAATTTCTAGTGGTGACCAGTAGATAGTTTTTGTACATAATAATGTTGTTTGACTTTTGACTTTCCGTTTTGAGTGCGAACGGCCGTAGAAAGTGGAGTATGTGAAACCAATAGACTAGGTCTGCTCTCCACTTGGGCAATTCTGCTCTCTTTATTTGGTAGAACTCATAGAGATCCCCAGATATTTCCTCCAATAAATCTCCTCTACAAAACCAGTTCAAGAGTCGATCGGCAAGCTTGGGTGTGTTGTATGTTTTATGCTTTGTCACTATTCGCTTCTTAAAGCATCTGCAGGATTACTTTTTACAGTTTTCAAAGAAATAGCGCTAATGGTGATGAAAATTAGGGCTATAGCGGATATGCCAGTAAGTATAAATATGAGCGGGTCAATGACATGCTGATACGTGAAATTATCCATCCATTTGTTCATAGATAGATAGGAAATGGGTAAGGCGACCATCATGGCAAACAAAGTGATCATTACATAGCGTACATTAATGAGCATAAGAATTTGCTTTACGGATGCGCCAAGTATTTTCCGGATGCCTATTTCTTTTACCCTCTGTTTAATGGCAATTGAAACGATTCCGATAAGGCCAGCGATGGCTAGAAAAATGGAAATACCCGAAAGTAGCGAAGTGAGTACAAGGGTTTTGGATTCTTCTTTGTAAAGTTCCGAGATTTCATCATCCAAAAACCTCATTTCAAAGTCGTTTTGCGGATAAACTTCCTTATAGGCCGATTCCATTTGTGGAATAACGCTAGCTAGATTTTGTCCATCTACCTGTGCGATTATGTAGTTGAGCTGACGTCGCTGAACCATGAGAATAATAGGTCTGATGGGCACATGGAGAGACTTATAGTGAAAGTCTTTTACCACGCCTACAATTTTCCCTTTCACTGGGTTCTCATTGTCTTCCCAGAATAGTGTTTCGCCCACAGGGCTTTCCAAATTGAGCTCAGCCGCTGCAGTTTCATTGATTAGGAACGAAGTGCCAGAAGAATCTGCGGACAAGGTCTCGTCAAGCAGTCTGCCCGCAATAAGTTCGAGCCCTAATACCGAAATCGCGTCATCATCGAAGAATGCCTCAGCAGCATCGGTTCTCACGGACGGGTCTTTTTCTGCGTAAATAGGGTGCTGATCAAACTGACCTCCTGGTACATTCGAAACAGCAGCTACCGCTTCAATTCCAGAGAATTGCTTAAAAGCAGTTTTCAATAACTCAGATTTATCCTCATAGTTACTTAGGCCTATAACCACTAGGTTATCTTGGCGAAAACCGAGGTCTTTATTCTTCAGATAAGAAATTTGCCCGCTGATGATTAAGCTGCCGCTGACCATTACAATCGCTGAGATCAGCTGAACAGATAATAAGCCGCTTCTGACAAATGATCCGCCGATTTTCTTTTGCCCGATGCCTTTTAGAATTTGCCCCGGATTGAGGGAATTCAAATAAAACGCTGGGTAGGCTGCCGCCAAAATGGCCGTTAACACAGTAACCCCAAGTAAAAAGGATAGGTTGTTTGTTTTCCAAATGTCATTGGCAATAATGTGACCATTCACTAGATGGTTAAAGGAATTTTCAAGCCCATAAATAGCTAGAATAGCGAGCCCAAGTGCGATGAAAGCGGAGAATAATGATTCGAAAATAAACTGAGAGAGCAACTGCCCTTTATAGGCACCCAAAGTCTTTTTGACACCTACTTCTTTGAGGCGTTCTGCTGAACGTGCGGTGCTTAAGTTGACGAAGTTGATGATGGAAATAAGGAGAATGAATAGACCGGATACACCGTAAATAATGAGATAAGAATAGCTGCTATTGCTCTCTAGTTCCCATCTGATATTGGAGTGTAGGTGGATATCTTCTATTGGCTGAAGTTCAAAACTATATTCTCCGGCCATAAGCCTTTCAATGCCTTCTTCGGACCAATCAAGATATGTTTTTACCCAATTCGGAATCTTAGCTTCCAATACTTCGGCATTAGCACCTGGCTTTAGTTTTACGTAATTAAAGTGACCGAAATCGTCCCAGGACATCCAAGGGTCATTGAAGTTGAGGGACTTCAGCGTGACGTAAGAGATCAGAAAGTCGTAATGGAAATGGGAGGCCACAGGTGAGTCTTCTATCACACCAACTACTTCTAGCATATCGGTATTTACATCGAAGGAAAGTCGGTTACCAACAGCAGGTTTATCTCCAAAGTATTTTTCCGCTGTCGACTTGGAAAGTAGGACGCCAAAAGGGCTTTTTAAGGCCGTCTCCGGATTGCCTTCCAAAAATTTAAAGTCGAATACGTCAAAGAAGGTACTATCAACAAAATACCCGTTGGATTGTGCGAAGCTTATGTTCTCCTTTTCTAAAGTTAACGTGACGGACTGTCGGGTAAGGCCCGCTCCGTAAATCGGCGAAAGGCTCACGGCCGCTTGGACTTCTGGCAGATCATTGACCATGGCTTGTGCCATGGGGTGTGGCGTTCGAGTTTGCGGGTTCTCGCTCATCCATGCCACTCGATAAGTATCCTCTGAGTTTTCGTGAAACTTGTCGTAGGACATTTCTTCTTGCAAGTGCAGGTAAATAAAGCCACAAACAGTGAAGGCCAAAATAAGGCCTAACAAGTTGAAACTTGTATGCATTTTTTGGCGCCACATATGGCGAATCGCAAATTTGAAATAACTTCTATACATGATGATTGTTGTTGAGTTTTGACCAATTTTCTTTAGCGCAAAAGGTCTCAGAAAGTTGACCATATGAAACCAATACGCCAGATCGGCTCGCCACTTGGGACTTGCTTCTCTAATAATTTGATAGTGCTCAAAAAGGTCGCCCTCGATTTCTTCGAGTAAACTGCCTTTACAGCACTGATGCAGTAGCCTATCGGCCAATTTTGGGGGATGATATAGTTTTTTAGAGGCCACTAAGGTTCAATCCTTTTAGTGCTATTTCTGGTATTTGATTGTAAAGACCGTTTCGCAATTCGTGGTTCTTTTCTAGTGCACGTTTTCCACTTGCTGTAATTGAAAACAAGCGTTTACGCCTGCCACCTCTTTCATGTGTGGCTTCTGCCAATTCAGATTTCAGGAAGCCCTTTTCCTGCAACCGACTGAGTGAAGAATGTACCGCACCAATAGCTACTTTCCTTTTGGTTTGGTCAATAATTTCTTCGCGGATGCTCAGACCATATGCCTCTGGAAAAAGCACGCCTACAACAAGTAAAACCAGTTCTTCAAACTCTCCTAACTGTGTTCCTTTCATAAGATTCTTCGATCAATTTTCGTAAATGTAGATTAAATATATGAACAAAATCTACATTTACGAAAATTGTAAATAAAAAAAACGTCACTGCGAAAGCCTTTTGGCCTCACAGTGACGTTTTAAATCCGGCTAATCTTATCTACTTGTAACTAGGCGGTTTAATGCCTTTCATTCTTAAATAGGTAATGATTTGTCCTCTATGGTGTGAGTTGTGGTCAAGGTAGTAAACCACGCCTCCCGTCAGCTGATCGTTAGACTCCGAACCCAAGATAAATGCGTTCATTTCATCAAACTTAGCCTCTGCCCATTTGATCAATTCGTCCTTGCTTTTTGAATCTTCATCACCTGGTTCCCAAGGTGTATTTCCTCCAGCACTAAAAGCTTTGTGAAAGTATTCAATGCTGTACGCGATATGATAAGCTTGGGCAGCAAAAGTCCTTTGGTCATCATTTGGCTTAAAATCATAATCGCCTTCGGGCATCGCTCTGAGTACTTCCATGGTATAAGTTTTCGACGCATCGAGTCGTCCTTTTAACCAGTCGTATCCACCCTCCTCAACGGGCTTCATAGACGTTAAAAGCACTGTAGTTGCTAAAAGTAGAACAACCCCAGCTGCCGAAAATTTTACGGTAGTTTTCATATAAGTAGTGTTTTTGGTTTAACAGAACCTTTTACGAGGCTCACACTGAATGGTTGTCGCCCGCCCTTGAGCAGCCACTTTACAGGCATCAAAAAAATCGGCTAGACTATTGCCATTTTGCCGCCATGATCAACTTGTCTAAATTTTACCTAACTAGTGGTTAGGCAAGGGTTCACCTGTTATCTATGTAGACTGATTCAATAATTTATGATTTCAACCAAGCACACGCTACTTCTGATTTTCTTACTTTTCGTCCCTTCCATTTCGCTTAGCCAAGTGGATGAAAGTCAGGAGCCGTGGCTTGAAGTTTACCAACTGGAAAAGGATGGTTTAACTAAGTCTGCTTTAGAAAAAGTTAGCCAGATCTTAGCTATCGCTGAAAGTCAATCCGATCAGTCAGCCATCTTAAAAGCTTCGCTTTACCAAAGCAAATATTGGCTTTTGCTTGAAGAAAATGCTAAGCTAAAGGTGCTTAAAGGGTTCAGAGATAGAATAAGCACAACCAGTTATCCCTATAGAAATTTCTATGAGCTGATCGCTGCCAAGTCACTCTCAGACTATTATCAAAGGAATAGTTACAGCATTCAGGATACAGAAGAAAAGATAGACACTGTAGATTTTAACTTTTGGAACAAGGCGAAATTTCAGGAAGAAATCCATACGCTTTACCGAAGTGCCCTAGAAGAATTTGAAACTGTAGACACCCTTAAGTTCAATCAATACCGTGAACTCTTCCGCCAAGTTGGAAGCGAAGAACCTAGCGGTGAATATGTTTCTGACTACATCAGACAGCAAGCACTCAACTTTTATTTCAATAACCTCACCCAAGCCGATTTCAAAAACTTTGACTGGCTTCCTGCTATAGAAAACTATTGGGACGCTCAGGCCTTTTTAGATTTATCAATCGGGGTTACTGATTCAGAATTTTCAAAAAGCTACGGCTTCAAGCGCTTGCAAACTGTACTTACCAAGCAAAAGGCTTTGGGTAACACGAAACGCTACCTCCATTGGGAGTTATACCGACTGAAACTTTTAAAAGACAGGAGCACAGGATTCGATGCTTATACAGAAGCACTAGACAAGTTAGCCTCTGGCTTGACCAATGAATATAAGGGAAGGGTCCTTTTCGCTAAAGCTGAAATACTGAACCAACAGGGTAACCAGTACGCATATTTAGCCGAAGACGAATCGAATCGCTGGAAGAAAAAAGAGGCTTACGTCCTTTGTGAAGAAATCATCAAAAACGCGCCGAAGTCATTCGAGGCTAAACAAGCAAAGGTACTCATGCGGATTATTGAGCAATCGAACTTGAGCGTAAGGCAAGAAAATTTCATTTTGCCAAACAGCGTTTCTCGGGTCTTGGTAGAATTTCAGAACCACAAGCAGATTCAGTTCGCCATTTACAAAGGTAACTGGCGCCTGATTCAGAAGGTTTTAGCAGAAAATGAGGACGAACTAAATCTCGATGGCCTTGATACCATCAAAAAGTGGGCAGTTGATTTGCCACAAACAACAGACTTTCAAAAGCACGCCACAGAAGTACTGGTAGATCCGCTCGCCAAAGGTCAATACCTGCTACTGGCTTACGACAGCGCTGGCAAAAACATCCTGCAGAAAGGTGCTTTTCAAGTAACTGAGCATTCATTTATTGAACTCCCCAGCGGTCAACATACGGAATACCTTATTTCAGAAAGGCGATCTGGAAAGCCTGTGGTGGGCGCTCAGGTGCTACTTCAAACCAAGGAGAACAACTATCGAAATCCAATCTATAGGTCCATCACGTCAGATTCCAATGGACGTATTCGTTACCGTGCTCGCACGTATCACTATGGCGTATTTGCAACACTCACCGTAGCTGCTGACACAACTTACTTTGGCGACTTCTATATCTCCCAACGGTCTAGAAATAGCCGCGAGGAACGTATCAATGTAAAAGCAGATATCTTCACAGACCGCTCTATCTATCGGCCTGGGCAGATGATGTATTTCAAAGGGGTTTTATCCAAGAAACAACACGAGACTACGGCTGTGGTTTCTGGGGAAGATGTCTTAGTTACCGTTTATGATAACAACTATGACGAACTCTATGAAAAATACCTCAACACCAACGCGTTTGGTTCTTTCAGCGATTCGCTCAAAATTCCAAAGACTGTCTTACCCGGAGAGTTTACGATAGAAGTAGAGGAAGGTGAAGGCGCGTTTTTCGAAGACATTCTGGATGATATTTCGGGCGGTTCAAGAAGTTTCCGAGTTGAAAATTACAAACGTCCAAAGTTTGAAGTCAAAGCTGAGCCCATTACAGCAGCATATGTGATGGGTGACACGGTTACATTCACTGGCCAAGCAGTGGCCTTGGCTGGTAGCAATATTACCAATGCTAAAGTAAAATACAGTGTAAACAGAACGGGCTATAGACTCACCAATACTGCGGACTACTATCGTACTTGGAATAATGATGAGCGACTCATTGTTGAGGGAGAAACCATCACCGACGATGAGGGGAGTTTCGAAATCAACTTTATAGCTAAAGGAGACGCCACAGAGCAGATTGATAAACTCCCTGTATTCAATTATGACTTGATGATAAGCGTAACAGATATCAATGGAGAAACACATGCCTTAAGGGAGTCAGTTTCCGTGGGTTATCACAAAGCTCAAGCTAGCATAGCTATGGCTGACCAAATGGAAGAAGGACAGGCACTATCAATTACGGTGTCTCAAACCAATTTGAATAACCAACCCCTAGCGCTAAACGGAACGTTGTCTGTTTACAGGCTTGCACCTCAAAGAAAGTACCTCAAGCCTAGACTTTGGAATGCCCCCGACATGCCGATCATTTCTCCTGAGGAGTTCTCAAAACTTTTCCCATTAGAGCCATATGGCAGCCAAACGACAGAAGTAGAGAGAACCTTGGTACACGAAGTTTTTTTGACAAGTAAAGCTGACAAAATAGAAATATATAAAAGCAAAGCATGGCGTGAGGGAAACTACCTTGTTGAGTTTGTTACATCAGAAAAAAATAGCTTTCAGACAGAAAATTCGTTTATAATCCAAAATAGCACGAAGCCAAACAGTGAAGTTGACTTTGTCCATATAAGTGTCGATAAAACCGTTTATCAACATAAGGATAAGCTTCAGCTAAAAATGTATACCAGCCTGGATGAGCTTTCATTAACAGTATTTATAGAGAAAGGAGGAAGGGTTAATAAAGAGTATATATTTAATTTAAGCCAAGGCGAAAGCTTACTTAAACTACCCATTAAAAAACGAGATTTAGGTGGTTTTTTTATTCACTACTTGGCACAAGCCGATGGCCTTGCTGAATCAGGAAGGCTCAGCATTAATGTTCCGTATGAGGAACAAAAAATCAACCTAGAAACCACTTCTTTCCGCAATAAACTAGAACCAGGCCAGGCAGAAACTTGGAGCTTTAAGGTAAAAGGCGAGAAAAAAGGAAAGGTGGAAGCAGAGTTACTGGCCTCCATGTATGATGCCTCACTTGATCAATTTATTGGTCATGATTTGGAGTTCAGATCATTTTACAGCAATGCAAACTATAGTTCTAGAAATGTAGACCTCTTAGCTAATTTTTCCATAAACACACTTTACAATACACGACCGGGAATTTATGGCATGCCCGTTCCGTCAAAATCACATTACGCATTGAGTAAATTTGGCTATGACTTTGTCAACCCTCGGCAAGGTCAAGGCGACTACTTCGATAGGTTCCTAAATCCAAACATCGTACATATCATATGGGAAAAGCGTGATGGTATTGAACCTGGGTTAATAAAAGGTGTAATAAGAGATAACTTCGGTCATGTATTAGCTAATGCACACCTTAGCTTAGTTGATTCTGAGGCAAAAACCATCACTAATGAAAAAGGAGAGTTCACTCTGAAGTCTTTGTCAAAAGGCACTTTCTTGGTATCCCACCCTGGATATATTTCTCAAAAAGTCAACATTTATAATGACAATTACTTTGACTTAAGACTTGCCCTATTTGAGGCAACTCCTTTTGAGGTGGTTGTAACTGACTTTAGAGGGCGTACGCCCTCCAAAAAATTGCCTTTTACTGTTTCTACAGTAGAAATTTCTGCCAGTGATGCAGGAACAGCACTTGCTGGTAAAATAGCAGGCGTTAGAGTAGTCCCTGCAACCTCCCAACCAGGTTTTCCCGGTGCCAGTCAACAAATACAAATCAGAGGAGCCTCCTCTTTGGCTGGTAATAATTCTCCTCTTATTGTAGTAGATGGCGTGCTGATGGCAGGTTCCCTTAGCGACTTAAATCTTCAAGAGGCACTAAGCTACGAGGTGCTTAAAGGTGCCGCGGCAGCGGCCTTATACGGCTCTAGGGCTGCTAACGGGGTAATTATGATTACAACCAAAGAGGGTCGGCAAAAGCAAAATGCCTTGTTCAGTCAAGTCAAGCGCAGAACTAACTTCAATGAAACAGCCTTTTTCTTTCCGCACCTCAGAACCAATAACAAGGGGGAGGTAAGCTTCAGTTTTACCACGCCTGAGTCACTTACGCAGTGGAAGTTTCAGTTACTAGCACATACCAAAACCATGTTGACAAGCCGTTTGGTAAATACCGTACAGACGCAGAAGCAACTGATGGTTATTCCAAACTTTCCGCGTTTTGTAAGGGAGTCAGATACTTTAGTCATTTTGGTGAAAGTAGCCAGTTTAAACACTGAGGCTATCAATGGCACAGCCAGAATTGAGTGGCTCAATCCTGAAAATGACGAACCGCTCAAGCTCTTAGCAGCGGGAGAAAGAAAAGACAAGCCTTTCAGTCTTTCGGCCAAAGGCAATACATCATTGGAGTGGAAAATCTCCATTCCTGAGGGAACTTCAGGAGTGAAATACAGGGTATTGGCCACGGCAGATGGCTTTACCGATGGGGAAGAAAACTATCTTCCAGTGCTTTCAAACAGTATTATGGTGACCGAAAGCTTACCCATGTGGGTTAATGCAAAAGAAGAAAAGGCTTATGATTTTAAAGCGGTGTCTCGTGTTTCAGAGACCAAAAAGAATTTTTCGCTGACGCTCGAACTTACCAACAATCCGCTTTGGAATGCTGTGCAGTCTTTGCCTTACTTGATAGAATTTCCTTTTGAATGCAGTGAACAAACTTTCTCTCGCATTTTTGCCAATGCACTTGGTAGAGAGATCGTAAAAAGCAACCCGACTATCGGCGACCTTATTGCGCAATGGTCGAGTGAGGACAAGCCAGGGCCTCTATTCGCTAATGAACAACTCAAATCCATTGCCCTAAAAGAAACGCCATGGCTTTTGGAAGCAAAGAGCGAAAAGGCCAGACTAGCCCGTTTAGCCAAACTGTTGAACAACAATGCTGTTGATGAACAACTCACTACGGCCATCAACAAACTGGAGCAGATGCAACTGGGCAGTGGTGCCTTCCCTTGGTTTAGTGGAAGCGATTATGCCAACAGAACCATCACAACACACATTGTTACAGGATTTGGACAATTAAAAAAGTTAAACGTAGCGCTACCAGAAGAGAAGCTTGATGACATGATAATGTCGGCCTTTAAGTACCTAGATGGTGAATTTGTGAAAGACTACAGACGATCTATTCAAGACAGTACTAAAAAGCAGCGATTAAACACTTCGCAAATTCATTACCTCTATGCACGCAGTTTTTTCGAAGGGCTTTATGCGAATGATAAAATCGAAAAGGCGGTTGCTCACTTTATGAAAAGTGGAGAAGAAGCTTGGCTAGTGCAAAACCTACAGTCAAAGGCAATGCTTGCTTTAATATACCATAGATCTGGAAATAAGGTGATGTCAGAGAAAATCATGACATCGTTAGAAGAGAATTCTACCACTACCGATCGTGGTATGTATTGGCTCGAAAACGAGTCTAGTTTCAATTGGTATCAAATGCCAATCGAAACGCATGCCTTGCTAATGGAAGCTTTCGACGAGGTTTTACCCAACGAAAAGCGCAAGCAAAACCTGACCCAATGGCTTTTACAAAACAAGCAGTCAAATGCCTGGTCAAGCACCAAAGCTACGACATCAGCTATTTATGCCCTCCTCAATAATAAGTCTACTGAGGTGAATGAAAGCAATGCCCTGACTGTGCAAGTAGGTAACCTTAAGGTTACTATAGTGACCTAGAAAGCCCGCAGCTATTCACCCAAAAAGTATGGAACGCTGATGAAATAGCCCCAAGTATGGGCCAAGTGAAGGTAAAGAATGAGGGAACAAACCCTTCGTGGGGCGCCATGCACTATCAGTATTTTGAAAACATCGATAACATTACCCAAGGTGGTGGATCACTTCAGGTGAGGAAAGAGATTTTTAAAGTCAGTAAATCAGAGAATGAAGCGGTTGCAACAACTGAAAGACAGGTTTTCCAAATCGGAGATCGGGTAAAAATTCGTTTACTCTTATCTGCTGACCGCGATATGGAGTTTATCCACCTAAAGGATTTACGGGCTGCCGGTTTTGAGCCGCTAGACGTCCTTTCAGGATACAAGAACTTTGGTGGTGCGAATGCCTACCAAGCCATCGATGACACAAGTATTCATTTCTTTTTCGATCGTTTGAGTAAAGGGAAATATGTGATTGAATATGAGCTTATCGTTAACAATGCGGGTAGTTTTTCCACTGGCATTGCCACCGTCGAGAGCATGTATGCTACTGAGTTCAATGCACGGGCCAAGTCCATTCCAGTCAAATTGATCAAGCAATAGTTCGGCTTAGCGCTCGGAAAATTTTACGAGAGTAAATGGTCAGTCTTGCCGGAGTTCGTTAACCGCACCTTCGTCAATGGAAAACATTTTAACGTCCTGATCCATGGTTTTAAAAATGGTGAGGGTTCGTTCGGGCCTGGCGTCCGTTACAAAGATTTGACCGAAGGTTTCGGAAGCGACCATTTCCACCAGCTTGGTAATTCTAAAGTCATCGAGCTTATCGAAAATATCGTCTAACAGTAGCAATGGTTTAATGCCCTTTTCTTTATACAGGTAATCAAAATTAGACAGTTTCAAGGCGATCAGATAGGATTTCTGTTGTCCTTGAGAACCAAACTTCTTAATGGGCTTGTCTTCCATCACAAACGGAAAATCATCTTTGTGAATTCCCACATTCGTTCTTTTTAAGATCAGATCCTTTCGTTCACTTTCCTTAAATGCAGCTCTAATATCTCCAAGGAAATGAGACTCGTATTGCAAATCGATCGTTTCGCTGCCTTCAGATAAGTTCTTATAGTGATCGTTGACCAGTCGCTGAAAAGTTGATAAAAATCGGCTGCGCACCTCAAAAATTTGCCCGCCTAGCTCAATCAATTTTTCAGTGAAGGGCTCTAGCAAGTCTTTGTCGAAGTAATCGCGCTCGGCAAACTGCTTTAGCAAGCTATTGCGTTGCTTCAGGGCATGGTTGTACTGAATAAGGTTTTGAAGGTAAACCTGATCTACTTGAGCAATAATAGCATCGAAAAATTTCCGCCTATCCTCGCTCGACCCACGAATCACATCTGTATCGTTTGGAGCAATCATCACGATCGGAAATTTCCCTACATGTTCGCTCGCTTTTTTGTAAGGCTTATCATCCAATTTTATGAGCTTCTTCTTACCTAATTGTAAAGCACAAAGCACTAACCTTTGTTTCTCCTCTAGGTTAAAAGCGCCTTTTACGGAGAAATACTGCTGATCGTGAAAGATGCACTGAGCGTCTAAAGCAGGCCCAGCACTTTTGGTAAATGACAAGTAGAAGATAGCATCTAACAGGTTCGTTTTGCCCGATCCATTCTTTCCAAGAAAGCAATTGATCTCTTGAGAAAACTGAAGGTTAGTCTCAGCATAGTTTTTGAAATTAGAAAGCCGAATGGATTCGAGGTGCATTAATTTCAAAGTTGAGGGTTTTTGTCTTATTTTCGCAGTCCTGATTTAATAAATGAAGATATAGGGTTTACCCTTTGAAATTATAGGCCATGGCTGCAACAAAAACGACGCGCAAAACAAAAGCTACTAAGCAACCGAAATTCACGAAGGACAACTACATGTTCTGGTTTGAGAATATGTTGCTCCAAAGAAGGTTCGAAGAAAAGGCTGGACAATTATACGGTCAGCAAAAAATTAAAGGTTTCTGTCACCTGTACATAGGTCAGGAAGCTTGCTCAAGTGGTTCTGTAAGTGCCTTGAAAACAGGCGACAAGTGGATAACTGCTTATCGCGATCACGGACAACCTTTAGCGTTAGGGACTGATCCGAATAAAATCATGGCCGAGCTAATGGCGAAAGCTACTGGCGTTTCAAAAGGAAAAGGTGGTTCTATGCACATGTTCGACAAAGAGCATGGCTTCTTTGGTGGACACGGAATTGTTGGTGGTCAGGTACCTTTGGGTGCTGGAATTGCCTTCGCAGAAAAATTTAATAAAACAGACAACTTGTGCATCTGTATGATGGGCGACGGTGCTGTGAGACAAGGTGCATTCCATGAAGCCTTGAACATGGCCATGACTTGGAAGCTTCCAGTCATTTTTGTGATAGAAAACAATGGCTATGCCATGGGTACCTCTGTAGAAAGAACTTCTAACGTAAGAGAGCTCTATACTTTAGCAGAAGCATTTGACATGCCAGCTGCTCCAGTTGACGCCATGCACCCAGAAAATG
>ERZ651776.3800-NODE-3800-length-14552-cov-6.593161_pt1 | contig 14552 bp, 13 predicted proteins | sample MGYA00514761_ERZ651776 | MGnify/ENA metagenome assembly ERZ651776 | reverse complement strand
CGCGCCCACTTGAGCAACTCGAGTTTATTCGTGTAAGCAACTTGCGAGCAGAAAGATGTTTCGTTCCACCAACTCGGCCACAACGATTTCTTCTCCCTATGCTCCCAAGCAAACTCTAAAGTCGATACCGACGACATCTCTCTCACTCTAAACTTCTTTTTCAACTCTCCCTTGCGTGACGATCTCTTAATCAACGCTCTCGTCTCCGTATTCACCTCGTACAAGAATTTAAGATCAGTTCGATTCAATCTCGGCAAGATATGAGTGAAACAAATATCGTCGCACTTCACGACCACATCCCACAACAACAACAAAGAATCTCTCTCGTCCCCCATTCGTCTTTTGCTCGCGGACGTCCTCGTTTAAACAACCGAGCGTTTCAAAAAGGAAGAAGAAGAAGAACAAAAAGTGAAGATTTTTTTTTCTCGCATGTGATTTCAATCCGAAACAGACCAAAAAAAACGGTTCAGATTTTGTGATCACTCGCGCGTGCGCATCTCCCGCATCTCGCTTTGAATGCCCCTGAAAATTCGTACACCTTTACGTCGTGTGCGTGTTTTTGTGCTCCGTGAGAATTTGAAGCTCGAGAATCAACGCGACGGAGCGGATGCGATGCACAGAGAGTACGCTGTAGGGGAAAACGCTCCTTTAGACGATTGTTTCCAAAGCGAACCAATTTCCTCATTATTCAACAACTTTAGCGCACATAAACAACAACACATAAACGCACCATGACGAACGAGAAAAGCTCTCTCAAGAACCAACGCGACGCGTACTTTCAAGCGCTCGAAAACGATGAAAAGATGAAGAAGAATAAGAGAAAACATGGTACTACGAATACGAAATCGGAGCAAATGGAACGGAAAAAACAGCTCGATTCGAAGCGGAAACTCGCGCTCGAAAAGCTGCAAAAGAAGAACAAAAGCGTGATTATCACGAAGCATTCTCAACAACAAGACGCAACAGAGAACGAGAAAGAAGACCAAACGATCACCGGGATACCGGGGCCACCGACGGATGAAAAACCGCTCGCGAGAGAAGAATTACGAAAATTTCGATTCTTTCGAGTGTCCTTTCCTTTAGGCGTGAAAGCCGGAGAAACGATACGAGCGCAGATTCCATTCGGACCGATCGTTAAAGTGACAGTACCACACGGGTTAGAAGAAGAAACAGAAAAAGAAAGGACGGTGGAGTTTTACGTGAAAAATTGGGAAGGTATGGAGGACGCGTACGTTCCGCCTGCTCCGCCGGGGATGGAGAAACAGTATCGCAAAGCGAAGGCGCACGCGGAGAAAATGTTGGAACGAGGGAAAGAGGTGACGTGCGAAATCGTCGGGGAGGATATGGGGGTGAAAGAGAGACGGATTTTAAGTGGTGGGTATTTTGGGGAAGAGGAGGACGAGGAGGAAGAGGAAGACGAGGGGAGAAGGATACCGCCGCCGCCGCCTATTTCGCAATTCGTACCGCCGCCGCCGCCGCCGGTTGTCGTGAATCCGATGATGCCGATGGCGATGGGCGCGAGAATGATGCAACAGCAAATTCAACCGCCACCGCCACCACCGCCGCCGCCGCATCCGTAATAGAAGAAGAATAGTAGTAGTAGTTTTTATAGACGCAATTCTAGAAATGGATTATAGATTACAACGAATGAAAGCACGACGCTTGTGCAGAACGCCTCTTAGTCTCTCTCAAATGACTTGTGTTGTTGTTGGTGTATAAAACTTATATGTTTTTCCTCCTTGTACGTTTTGTCTCTCTCTCTCTTCACACTTCGGCGTTCTCCTTTTTTAGGCTTCCGGTTCTTCCGCGACGGCTTCCATCGGCATCACCGCTTCGTCTTCCATCGGCGCCGGTGCCGGGGCCATGCCTTCCTCGTACTTCTCGAGCATCTCCGCAACCTTCGTCACCGCGGCTTCGACGACCGTCGTCTCTTCGTCGGTGAACTCCATTTCGGTGTCGCAAAGCAACAAGGGCGCGTCGAGAATGTGGACGATACCTTCGCAAACCGGGATATCCGCTTCGACCACTTTCGCTTCGGACGCTCTCGCTTTGATGAAGACGTCCGGGTCGCGAACTTCCACGCCGACGTCCAAGACGGTGGAATCCGGGTACGAGTCCATCACCGCTTTGGAAAGATACGTGTCGACAGTTTGACCGTTCAAAGTCGCCACCGTCGCGCTATCAAAAGCGCCGCCTGGTAAAATGTGGTACCCGAGAAACGACGTCGTCTCCGTTTCGTTGAGAAGCTTCATCGCTCTTTCGTACGCGGTCATGTTATTCCAGTACTCGAGAGAGGCGAAGCCGTCGTCGTTCGGGAGTAAAACCGTCTTGGGCTCCGACTCCGACGGCGCGCTGTCCAGCTTGGCGGTGACAACTTTCGCGAACGAGAGAATGTCGTTGATGGTGGTTAAATCCGGGCGCGACGCGATGAACTGGTATTTAAAAGAAAGAAAAAGAAACGTGCAATAAGCGTCAGTAGTACGACCGAGAAAGAGAGGAGAGAGAGAGAGAGAGAGAGAATGTTGTCATCGAGAGTTCGCATCGTTCGACGCAAAATGAGATACATTTTTCTTAAAATCGAGAAATTTCGTATCGATACGAAACGTAAAAAATATCTCTAAACTCTCTTTCGGGAAACAAAAACCAACCTCTGCGAGCGGCGTGCACGCCGGCGCTTCGTCTTGCAATAACTTGCGGCCCCTGTTTTAAATATAATCAGTCTTTTTCTTGGTCTACTGATAATACGCACCAATACCCGCCTCGCCATCCGTAGCCGCCGCGCCAGCCTAGTGTTAGTTTTGTGTGAAACGGTCAGTTTTATTTTTGTATCTAAAAAGAAAATGTTTACCGTAACCACGCCATCCGTAACCTCCCCAGCCCCAACCGTAGGGGCGCCAACCCCAATACCCGAACGCGTCGGAAGAGCGAGGGAGAAGTGCAAAGACACACGCGAAGAGCGCGAGAAACGCGGAGGATTTCTTGATCGTTTTGGTGAGCATTTTAGGTTTTTTTTCTTGAGAGTTGTGTTAAAAGTGACGTCGATGTCGCGACAAAATGAGAGACGAGAATTGATTCGGAAATTTTGAACGCGAAAGAAGTGAGGAGAAACGTGTGGTTAATTTTGCACCGTTTACATGATGCGTTTGGGTGTGTCTGTGATTCTTTCAAAAAAATGTGGTGCCTTTGACAAAAGGTGGATCCGACGCGACGCGGGAGTAGTAGTAGTAGTAGTAGTAGCAGCTCGAGCTCTGGAGTCGAATTTAATCGCGCGTAGTTGTTTCGTTCTTCGCTCCGGTGGTGATGTTAAAATCACCTTCGTCCAACTCGGCTTGGAGCAAATCTTCGTCTTCGACGACGACTTCGGCCTCTTCCTCCGACGCCTCGGTTTCTGTCGTCTCCGAAAAGAGCGGAGGTTCATCGACGATTTGGATATCATCGACGACTTCTTCGGTAGTAGCAATAGTCGATGGTGATGGTGCTGGCGCTGGAGCGTCTCCTACTAAGCCGCCAAGATCAGTTAAGAGACCGATGGATAACGCCGCATCCGGCGCCGGTGCCGGCGAGGCGCCTTCCATTTCTTCTTCTTCTTCTTCGATCGCTTCCGATAACATTTCCTTGGCGTCTTCCAAGCGTTCTTTTTGCTTCTCGCTCAACTCTCCATCCGCATCGAACGGTAACAACACGCCGTCGACTAAGTGAATGATTCCATTACACGCGTAATTATCCGCTCCGATTACTTTTACTTCCGACCCGGTACCTTTGACGAAAATGGACCCGCCTTCTTCGTCGATTTGAAGCGCAAACGCGCCGGAGGTATCCGAGACGGCGTTCGATAAAGCGGTATTGATGAATTTTCGATCAAATGCTTTTAAAGTTCCGAATTTATACACAAGTTCTGGTAACACGTGGTACGCGACAATCGCCCCGGCGACGGTTTGGTTGCCTAAAATCTTCGCAAACTCTTCCGTTTTGTTCTGCGCTCGCGTCCACGAGAGGAAGTTTTCGATGGCTTTGTCCGTCGGCGCGAATAAAGTGTCCACGGTTTTTCCCCGACTTTCATCGCCGCCGTTCAAAGCGGCGGAAATGCGAGGGAGTTTCTCGACCACGGAGGCGAGTTTGGACAGACCCGGACGGGTTTTGATGATCTCTGTAAATGAAAGAAAATGTTAGATCATCGCGCGTCAGATGTAATACTTTCAGAGCAACGTCCAAGACTATACAAGAGAAAAAAAAAGAATAAAGTTTCGTAATCATTACCTAGCATTGTCTCGCACTTCTCGCCCGGCGTATACTGCGTGGCATCTTCTTGGAGTAATTTCCGTCCCCATCGACCCCGTCTGACGACGACGACCGGTCGCGCGACGACGACTGCCGGCCGCGCGTACCCTCCTAAAGTGTTTTAGAATAAAGATCAGTCATATTTTTAACACGTTTCGTAAAATAAGCGTTTAACATACCGTAATATCTGTACGCTTCGATTTGCCTCAAAAGCGTGGCGAAAAGTGCCAGGAGGAAGACCGGGAGGAAGTGTTTATGTTGTTTAGAAGAGTAGTACATTTCTGTTGTTCGCTTCGATGATGACGATGATGATGACGATGGATGGATGTGTGTTGTTGAAAACGAGAAAGTGAAGTATTTTCAAAAGGTCTCGTTTTGAACAATTAAAATTCTACCGCGTACGCGTCCTATCTATTAAAGTATTATTAGTATTAACAGTATCTATCATCATTTGCGAATGAAGACGTATAAATATTCGGGTCTTCCTCTCGCCCACATGTCTTCGGGAACTTGAATCAACTCCTCGACGTCGAAATCGTTTTGGAGGAGAGATTTGACCAACTCGGGGGAAAGCGCGAAAGGCGGACCGCCTTTGAAATCACCCAAGGGAAAGACCAAGGAAATCACGCGAGAACCTTTCTTGGTGAGATTTCGCATCTGTTCAGCCCACACGTGTCTCTGCGTAGGTTGTATCGCGCATAAGAACGTGCAATCGTAAATAACGTCGTACTTATCGTCGTGCGTAAAGAAGTCCTCCACGACGCACTTCGCTTTCGATTTATTCTCGCTTTGGTACGCTTCGCACGCGTTTCGAGCGGTCTCGGACACTTCCAAACCGACGATATTTTCAGAATCAAAAAAAGTCGAACTGAACGTTTCCAACGCGTAGCCTCGGCCACATCCAGGGACGAGCACTCTCGCGCTTTTCGTTTTCTGCAACTCTGGAACGAACGTTGTATTCTTCGCCAAGAAATGGACCAACGCCGGTTCTGTTGTTGTCGTTGTGTTCGCGGAGAGAGAGAAGAGAGAGAGAAAGAGAGAGAGACGGTTAATAAGTTCATCATCGTTTGACTCTAAAAACAAAACGTACCGGTTCGATTGCAATCGAACTTTGGTTTCGATTCGCCATTTTTCTCTTCGTTTTGCCACATGGCCTCCCATTTCGTCGATTTGGTTTCCGCATCGTAGTACGCTTTATTTAATGATAATATTTACATAACGAGACAAAACGGTGTCAGTTTAGAGTAATACAATAAGAGCACAGTTTAAAACGTACGGTGGTGTTGGCTTTCCTGGTCGTCTTTCTTCTCCATCATCGTTCGTTGTCCTAAACTTAATATTCTTCGTAATTTCCCGAACCTCCTTTTCCTCCTCCCTGATTTGAGAGGATGAAGATGATGAAGCACGAACGATGCTTTCGACGCACACGCAGAAGACTTCGATGAAATACTAATGTTGTCGTCGAGGTGTTCTCTCTCTCGCTGCTTTTTCTGTTCTTTTTCTCGCGCGTTTCAAAGCGGTAGGAAAGAGTGTTCGAGCGCGCGTTTTAATGAGGATAGTCGTGACATGTCCTTTTCCCCCAACACCAAACGAAATGCTTTCACGGAGAACACCAAAAGCGCAACAGAAGAAAACCGTTTCATCACGTCGCGAAAGAGTCTCCTTTTCCGTACTTTTTCTCGTTCGCTTTCGCGTCTCTCTTTCCGTTCTCTTTCGTTCTCTTCGCGAAAGGCGTTCGTTGTCGTGCCTTTACTAAAAGATCTCGTCGCAAAGCGAGAGCGATTTGCAGTCAAACTGTTTCAGATCAGAAATTCATACACAGAACTCGGGATCATCCATACTTCCGCGGAACCAACCGCGCGGCATCCAACGCATCGTTTGCCAACGTTTCGAGCACTACTGGTGCAGCGCTACTAATTCGAGTGGTCTCGTCTTCGTCTTTTTCTTCGCGCGTAAAGTCTGCAGTCGATGGAGTTACTCTCGTGAGTAAATGCGCGGAGAGAACAAAAGCCGTTACGAGAAAAAAACGAACACTTTTTACTTCATTAGAAGTTTTTTGAAACAACGACCAGTGACGACGACGACGACGATGCGGAGCAAAGTTTTCGCCTCCCTCGCGAAAAGAGGAGAGAAAAGAGCACCGCTCTTCGCGAGAACGTGGAAAAGGCAGAACGTGCGACGGAGCGCGATGGCATCGAAGAGAAGATCAAAAACTGTCGTTAAAAATGCGATGAATTTCCCGCAAAACGTCTCCAACTTCTTCACGCCTCTCCTCGCGTTTACGAAAGCGAACGAGCTCGAAAAGAGAAGCGAACGCGCGTATTTAGAGTACCCGGTATGTGTAGTCGTTTTTATAGTATACGTGCGCCCTTTATTGTGCTTTGATGATGTGTTCTGTGATGTTGACATTTTTCCCTCTATAACTACTTTATTATATAGGACTCAGAAGGAAAAATCCTCTTCTCGAAACCAAGCGAGAAAGCGAACGGTCTGGTGACAATCTCTCAATTCGGTCCAAACTGGAGATCGCTTCGGTTTAACGACGTCGAGCAAGGGTTAGCGTACGTTGTTGATGAGGAGATCATGGACGGGAAAGTTTTGGCGTACGAGTATTTGCGAGCGATGGCGGCGGCGACGGCGGCGAAGAGGAGGTTGGATTTTTCGGATGAAGAAGAAGAAGACAGAAAAGAAGACAATGAAACAAAGGATAAGATGCTGATGATTGGCATGGGTTCTGGCGCGTTGCCGTTTTTCATGGAAACGCATTTTAGTGATGAGTTTGAGATGGAGACGGTGGAACACGATCCGGTGGTCATCGAAGCGATTGAACGGACGTGTTTTAACGGGAACGCGATACCGTTTCGATGCGTCGTCGACGACGCTCGCGAGTATTTGGAAACAAAAGTTATGAATGGAAGTTTAGATATCATAAGTATGGACGCGTTTGACGGCGGCGGAAACGTACCGGAACATTTGATCTCGAGAGCGTTTTTCCGCTTGTGCGGCGAAAAGTTGAAAAACAATAATAATAATCAAAGATCGCCGTCGATGTTCATCATGAACTGTTTCAACGGCGTGAGAGGCTCGACCGCGAGAGCGTTTGTTCACGTCGTTTGCGCTCGATTGGAAAAGTCGATCGGGCCGGTCATGACGATTCCGATTCACGATCAGCCGTGTAACGTGATTGTCGTCGCGTTGTTGAAAAAAGAAGAACCAAGAGAAGAAGAAGAGGACATACGCGCTCAATACTCCAGAGACGCGATCGCTCGATCCGCTCGAGAAGCTTTCAAACTTGGGAACGCGGAAGAGTGGGACGCTGGTAAAAGAGTCGAAGGTTTGTTCTGGGTCGTCGATTGCGACGAGAAAGAGAAAACGATGCGAGAGATTGAACCGCCGCTATTGAATACGAATACTAATACGAAGAAGAAGAAGAAGAATGTGGAGGGTAAATATCGAGGACGCAACGGGACGTACATGCCGAAAGAGTTTGCAGAGAATATTGAGGTGTACGAAGGGCAGACTACAGACGCGCATTCATACGACGACAATATCGAGAAGAGGAGGTAGAGAGGATGGTGGTTTTTATAGACGTAGATTTAAAAGTAGAAGAAGTAGTAGTAGTAGTAGTAGTACCTAGTAGTAGTAGTTCAAATAGATTCGTGAAAATTTGATTAGTATTGAGTTGTGATGATGATGATGACGATGATATTGATGATGCGCGCTTGTGGTGCTTTTGTTTGCTTTTTAAACGGGTCTCTCGTATTGGGTCAAATTCGTGCGAGTGTTCCAGTAGTAAATTTGTCCGTCTTGGTTGACTTCTTCCCAATCGGGGGGTAAGGAGGAAATCGGATGATGACGCGCTACCGGGGGCGGGGCGACTTGTTGCACTTGTTGACCGTACACTTGTTGGCCGTAGACGGGAGCGGCGGACGAAGTGGGCGCCGTCGCTTGACCGTACACTTGTTGTTGGGTACCGTACGAATATTGTTGTTGTTGTTGTTGGCCGTAGACGGGAGCAACGGCTGTGGCGACGTGAGAAGAAGCCGCCGGCTGACCGTACGTGGCAGCGGCTGCGCCATACACTTGGGTGGTGGTGGCGGCGGCGGCGGCGGCGGGTTGACCGTATATTTGATGTTGTTGTTGACCGAAAGCTTGTCCTCCGTAAACGTTTTGTTGTTGTTGTCTTCCTTGTTGACCGCCGCCGCCGCCTCTATCCGCGCCGCTGCTCGCCATCAGTTCGTGCACCAACCGAACGGCCGTTTCCACGCACCCGGGTTCGCCAGAAATCTCGCACACTAACCGTTCGCGATTGATTCTCACTCTCGCGCCGGAATCCGCTTCGAGTCTTCGAATCGTCTCGCCGCCTTTACCGATGATACGACCTTCCATCCCGGCACACGGAATTTCCTCTCTTCCTTGTCCTCCTCCTCCTCCTCTGTCTCCTCCTCCTCTCTTCTCTTCTCCTCTTCCGCCTCTTTCGCCTCTTTGATGATGTTGACCACCTCGTCCTTGGTTTTGTAATTGCTTCTCTTTCTCCGCGTTCCTCGCCGTGCCTTCTTCTATGATTCTCAGAATCTCGACTTCGCACTCGAGAACGTTCGTTCGATCGCCCATGATTTCCACGCATCCGTTCTCTCTGTTCAATTGCATGACGACTTCGTACTTCGCTTGCAACTCGCGAATCTTAGCGCCGCCTTTGCCGATGATTCGTCCTTCGTTTCCAACGCACGGAATAGATTTGGTCGATTCGTATTCAACTTCAACGGCTTTTTCTTCGTCTTCGTCTTCGTACTCTTTTTTCCCTCTTCTCTTCTTCGATTTACCACCATCGCGGCGACGTTTCTTTTCATTCCCTTCTTCTTCTTCTTCTTCTTCTTCTTCTTCTTCTTCCTCTTGGTCTTCTTCCTCTTCCTCGTCGGACTCGCTGATCGTTCTCACTTTCCTCCTCCTCGAGGACGACGCCGACGCCAAAGCGCCTCCTCCTCGTCCTCTTTTTTTACCACTCTTCTTCTCCTCCTCCGCCGCCACATTTGTCGGCAAGTGGTCTTCCTCCGTGATGACGCGTTTGCGAGGCTTTTCATCTTCGTCATCTTCTTCCTTGTTCTTCATCTCAAACTTTGCGATGGCGTCCTCGGCTTTCTTCTTCGCTTCGTCTCGCAACGTTTCAATGTTCAAATCGTTTTCGCCATCATCACCATCACCACCACTCCCATTTGTCGTCGTTTGCATCATCGAGGACGTCAAAAACGTTTCCAGTCGTTTCAAGAGTTCTGGTTTCAAACCGGTCGCGTCCAAGCCGTACGCGTTCAAGCGTTCTTTGAGCTCTTTGACTGTCATTTTCTTGAGATTTTCATCTTGTCCTTTTGTTGCAACAGTCTTTGTCTTCTTCGTGACTTTTGCCGCCATTTTATCAAGACGTGTAATGTGTGTACTATATAGTCTTCTGGGTGCGAATGTAACAGTTCTGTGGTTCTAAACAACGCGTTGAAAGAGAGAGAAATGATCGAAAATTGGATCGGATTTTACGCGCAATTTGATACGAGTTTTGATCTGTTTTGTGCGCTCGCTGGAGAGTTTTAGAGTCAGATCGGAGAGAGAAAGAGCGATGTATCTTTGTCTTTATTATTTGGTCGTGGTAGTGAGAGAGAGAGAGTGTGTTTGATGCGTGTTTTATGTGTTCACTTTTGTTTGCGCCGCCTTGTAATAAAGAGAGACTTTTTATGAAGACATTGGCCTAAAAATGGCCTCTCTGTTGTTACTTTTGTACATCTGTTGATATCTGCTCGGTCGCGATGATTCTGGAGCTGAAAATTCACACGAAGAATAGAAACGTGTGTACGTATACTTGTACGAATTTTCAGGAGCATTTAGAGCGAGAGAGAGAAGATGTGCGCGTGTACACACGAGCGATCACACAACGCTCTCTCGTCTGTATTTTCCAAGAGCTGTCTTTTTTGTCCACCAAACCACCCACTTAAAATTGCTCTCTACAAAAATGGCCTCGCATAACCTCCAACGTCTATGAGTCTCTCGTTCGTACTCGTAATGAGTGTCTGTCGCATTTCTTACTCTCTGCTCTTTAAAGAATGATGCATACGTCTCTCGTTCGTACTCGAGTAGTCTGTATGTCTTACTCGTATTTTTTGCTCCACTTCACACGAAAAAATTCAAAAAAAAAGGACTCCTCTTTAGAGAAATAACAGGGGGAACAGAAGAGGTCCTCGCTATCGAGAGCGGCATGTTTCTCACTCTCTACTCTATAGAACGCGTACCAGTACGTCCACGTCTCTCGTTCTTTACCGCGTGAGTGTCTGTATGTCTCACTCTGCTCTTTAGACGTGTGATTTATGGTAGAGAAGTACTCGTATTTTTGAGAAAAAATTCAAAAGAAAAGGAATAGGGGGAAAAGAAAAGGTCCTCATTATTAAGAGAGAGACTTACGTATTAACGCGTGTATTCGAGAGAGAGAGAGAGAGAGAGAGAGGAATTTTAAAAGCGCAATCAAAAGAAGGCGCTCGAGTCTGTATTCTATTCGTCTTTTCAGCGTTCGGCTTCGCTGAATACGCATATAAAAATGGACGAGACGATGCACGATAAAAAGTACCATCCGGTGTTAAATCACCCCCCGCTGGGAACCGGAAACTTCGGCCAAGCGCGCCTCATGTTCGAAACAAAAACAGGGAAAAAAGTGGCGATTAAATACATACCGAGAGGGAAAAAGTTAGACGAGAACGTGGTGAGGTAATGATGTGGTATTGTGTTGTTGTTGTTCTGTTTTTGATTTGGTTTTTTATGATCGAATGTTTCCTTCTCCGCGTGAGTTGTTTGTTTGCGTGAGGAGAGAACAGGATGCGCTTTATTTAATGCGCTCGATTTGAGATATATTCGACGCACATTCGCTCTGTTCGAGAGAATATAAAGCCAAACATGTTTCGCTCTTTCCAAGGAGACCTTTTGACGCCTGTTTTCATTGCTGACCTATTGCTTCTATTCTGTTTTTATTCAACGCGTTTCTCGCTTTGTTTCGGCGCAAACGATGATAACAACAACGTAAAACGAAAACAGGGAAATCCATAACCACGCGATATTGAACCATCCGAACATCGTGCGTTTCATCGAAGTTTTGTTAACGCCGACGGATTTAGCCATCGTGATGGAATACGCGAGCGGTGGGGAGTTGTTCGATCGGGTGTTAACGAACGGTAGGATGCAAGAAGACGAGGCGCGGTATTTCTTTCAACAGTTAATATCCGGCGTGGATTATTGTCACAGCAAAGGCGTGGCGCACAGAGATTTGAAATTGGAAAACGCGTTGATCGATAACAGCCATAATAATACTCCGAGGTTAAAGATTTGCGATTTTGGGTACTCGAAACACTCTCTGATTGATTCGGCGCCGAAATCGGCAGTCGGGACGCCGGCGTATATCGCGCCCGAAGTTCTCAAACGACAAGGTCAATACGATGGGAGAGCCGCGGACGTGTGGTCGTGCGGTGTCACTCTGTACGTCATGTTGTGCGGACGATATCCGTTCGAAGATAAGACAGACCCGAAGAATTTTCGAAAAACCGTGAAGAGGATATTAAACGGCGAGTACGGATTCCCGTCGAAAGTCGCGTTGTCGGAAAAGTGCAGAGAACTGTTAGCCGGCATATTCCAGGTCGACGTCGCGAAACGGTTAACCATGGAGGATATCAAAAAAGACGAATGGTTCAACGTGAATTTACCGAGCGAGTTGTTTGAAAACGATGATGTGAGTGCATCCTCGCACGCTTCAAAATTTGAACCCATGGATAGAGAGTTGCTGACGAGAATCGTAGAGAAAGCGAGAGAGACCCCGTCATCGGGTGGAGGTTCGTTCGGGAGTAACAATTACGAGGCACGAAAAGACGGCGGCGACGAGGAAAACGAGGAAAATAGACAACCACCATTACCAGCAGCAGCGGCGGCAGATAATAATAATAGAATGAGCAAAGCGATGAGCGTGGACGAGTACATGGAAATGGAGGAAGATTTCCATTGAAAAAAACCGTCGTCGGGGTCGTATACGTCTCACAGCATACGTCGTCGTCCGCCTACAAACGCGCGTCGTGGATTGTGCTCGGTTGTACCATTAATTTGATAATAAGAAAGTTTTTTCTACTACGTATATATAAAAATCAGCTAAAATTGTACGCATGTATACTACGAACAACAACAAAGTGGTGGTGTTAAACAAAAACACTTTACAATTTCACGCGAATGTCAACCCCCGCTGGTAACTCTAACCCCATCAACGCGTCAATCGTTTGCGCGGTCGGCTCGTACACGTCAATCACTCTGTTGTGCGTTCTCGTTTCAAAGTGCTCTCGCGAATCCTTGTTCACGTGCGGCGAACGTAAAACGCAATAAATGCGTCTCTTCGTCGGCAACGGGATCGGACCTTTGATTCGCGCTTCCGTAGCCGTCGCAGCTTCTATGATTTTGTCGCACGCGGCTTGCATGTGCGTCGTTTCGAAGGATTTTAAGCGGATTCTAATCTTTGACGCGGCGACCGGCGCGGCGGCTGTGAATTGTTGTTGACGTAAACGAGAGAGAGAGAAGGAACACAAGTCAGCAAACACAAAAGAGATGTGTAATAATGAAAACGTCATCATCGCGCGTCGCACTGGGGAACAAAGAAAAGAGAGCCACTCTTTGAAGAGAGAACTCTTCGTCTCGCGCGTATTTTCTACTACACAAGCAGAGCAGCCCTCTTTATCCTCCTTTCAGGTTTTCACCGGAATTCGACCCGACGACGGCAAGAGCGCTGCTCGATGATAAAGCAGCACAGAACGACCGATAAAACGATAAAATCTCGCGCAGAAACGTTTGTTGGATGTATATTTGACGAGATTTCCTGGCGTCTTTGGTCGCATCTATCTTCATCATCGCGATGCGGCGCGCGCGCGTTACAGAGAAAAAAAGAAGAATCAACACGTACCGGCATCGGCAGCGCGAACGCGAAACGCCTTTCTCTGAACAACTCTCTTACTCGTCGCGTTGGACGTCAAAGAGGACGTCGAAACTCTCGAGGATTGGGTTGAAGTCGAGCAGTGCAATGAAAACGACATCGTTTTGGTATTCGCGCGCGGGGGAAGTGTGTGGGTTTCCGCGCGCGCTTTCTCGGATAAAATTTTTGTAGAGGAGGGAATGCCCATTCCGAGTATTAGGGTTGTACACCCTAAATTTTAACACGCTTTTTTTCTGGCAATTTTAGAGGGAAAATCGATACAATTTTGGACTGCTTTAAGTAGTTGTTGTTGTTGTTGTTGTGCATAAACAAACGCGACACTCGCACACACACACTCTCTCTCTTTAAAACGCGTTTGTTTGCGGGGCGATTTCTTTTGTTGCGATGAAAATGGCATTCAAAACGTATACATTTGATTAAGAAAGAATGATGATGCAAAATTCCGAATTATGTTGTTCGGACTACATGACAGAAGAGGAGCACGAGCGATTGGAAAACGCGAGAAAAGAGCTCGAGAAAGTCCTGCTCGAGGTCGAGAGGAAACCGACGATGCTGTGGCGATTGTTCAGGGAAACCGCTCTGTTGGACGGCGGCGAGTGCAGAGACATCGTGGAGAAACATATTTTACCGAGATTGAATAGGACGGATGTGAAATTCTTGTACGAGGTGAATACGGAGACGAGAAAGTTGATTAAGAGATCATCTCGCGAGGGGGAGTTGAAAAAAGGGTTTCATATTGAAGAGATGATGTCGATATCGACTTTGGAAGTAGCGTGGAAGCATTATCCGTGGGATGATTACTTCATGAACGAACCATATTTCTGCTGGAGAGTTGCTCTCACGAATAAACTCGAGTTGCTCAAGTGGGCGCGAGAGGAGAAAAAGTGTGAGTGGAATGTAGGGACGATTAATATGGCCGCAGACCAAGGCAATCTGGAAATGGTAAAGTATTGCGTTGCAAATAAGTGTCCTGTCAAAGAGTTTGCGTGTGCAAATGCTGCCAAAAACGGTCATCTCGAGTGCCTCAAATACTTACGCGAAGAAGTCAAAGCGCCTTGGGGTTCAGAAACTGCCGCTTGGGCGGCTGCAAATGGCCATCTCCACATACTCGAATATCTTGTTGAGCGTAAGTATGATCAATATAGCGTATTGGCGTGTCGGTTTGCGGCCCAGAGAGGTCACTTAGACTGTTTGAAGTACTTACACGAAACCGCCAAATGGCCTTGGGACTCTCAGGCCGTTCGAGAAGCGCACGAGAACAACCACACCGACTGTGTACAAT
>ERZ651776.3799-NODE-3799-length-14552-cov-27.892159_pt1 | contig 14552 bp, 11 predicted proteins | sample MGYA00514761_ERZ651776 | MGnify/ENA metagenome assembly ERZ651776 | reverse complement strand
TCTGCTCTTTTAATTCTTACATCTACAATTTCAATTCCAAATTTTTGAGCCTCTGCATTAACCCCTACTTGAATTAATGACATTTGTTTTGATCTATCTTTAGATAATAATGTTTGTAGTTCTTGTTGTCCTAAAACATTTCTAATTCTTGAGTTAATAACTGTTGCCAATCTTGATCTTGCAACTCTTTCATTTCCAACTGAAATATAAAATTTTAATGGATCTACAATTTTAAACCTTGCAAAAGCATCTACGATCAATCTTTTTTGATCTGATGCAATAACCTCTGCTGGTGGAGTATCTAAATTCAATATTCTTTTATCTAGATAAACTACGTTTTGAATAAATGGGATCTTAAAGTTTAAACCTGGTTCAACTATGATCCTTTTAGGATCACCAAATTGAAGAACGATTGCTTGATTAACTTCTTTAATAATAAATACAGAAAAGAAAACTAGAGCCCCAATTATAGCAATTATTGGTAATAAAATTTTTTGTACTTTCATTTAATTACTCACTTTCTTTTTTCCTAATTCAGGAAGCGGTAGGTATGGCACCACACCAGAACCTGCGCCTTTTTCAATAATTACTTTATCTATATCAGCTAGCACTTTTTCCATAGTCTCAAGATACATTCTTTCTTGAGTAACTTCTTTAGCTTTTGCGTATTCATTATAAATCGAATTAAATCTACTAGCTTCACCCTCAGATGCTGCAACTACTTGTTGTTTATATGCTTCGGCTGCTTGCATAATTTTTGCAGCTTCCCCTCTTGCTCTTGGGATAACATCATTTGCATATGCTTCAGCTTCATTTTTAGATCTTTCCATATCAGCTCTTGCAGCTTGAACATCTCTGAATGCATCAATTACTTGATCTGGTGGATCAGCTTTTTGAGTTTGAACTTGTGTAATTTGAATTCCACTTTGATACTCATCTAATATTTTTTGAATAATTTCTTGTGTTTCAATTTCAATTTCAGATCTTCCTTCAGTTAGAATTGGTTGAATTTCACTTTTAGCAATTACTTCTCTCATTGCAGTCTCTGCTGCAGCTTTAACAGATCCTTCAGGATCTTGAATTTCAAATAAAAACTTTCCCGCATCTTTAATTACCCAAAAAACTGAAAAATCAATGTTCACAATATTTTCATCACCTGTTAACATTAGGCTTTCTTGAGGAACATCGGCCACTCCACCGCCTTGAGAAAAACCACTGTCTCTCTCTGATCTAAACCCAATATCAATTCTGTTAACTTTTGTAACTTTTGGAGTTTCAACAGCCTCTACTGGAAAAGGAATGTGGTAGTTTAATCCTGGTTGAGTAGTTTTTATAAATTTACCAAATCTTAATACAACTCCCTGTTCATCTGGAAGCACTCTATATAATCCGCTTGCAAGCCAAACAAAAAGTAAAATAATTAAGATTAGACCAATTGGTTTTCCGCCTGATTTACTTCCACCAGGTAAAAATTTATTTATTTTATTTTGAATGTCTTTAATAATTGCATCTATGTCGGGTGGTGTTGGACCTCTACCTGAACCATTTCCTCCTCCAGGGGGTGTTCCCCATGGACTTCCACCTCTACCTTGAAAATCATCTGACATATAGTTAAGTATATAGTGCCTTTAATTAGAAAAACAAGTATTGATAGCCACATGACAGATAAAAAACCAGAACCAAGTGACGCAATGAAAAAAAAACTGGAGCCTAGAAAGTTCACTAAAAACCCGATTCTTGGAACAAAATTTACCATAGCAATTTCAAGCGCAAAAGGTGGGGTTGGTAAATCAACTTTTGCAACAAATCTTGCTTTAGCATTAAAACAAATTGGTTGTAAGGTTGGTTTGCTTGATGCTGACATTTATGGTCCTTCAATACCAAAGATGTTTGATATAAATGAAAAACCAAAAAGTGATGGTCAAACTTTAACTCCTATTACAAAATATGACATTCAATGTATGTCCATTGGTTTTCTAGCTGATCAACAAACTCCAATGATATGGCGTGGACCTATGGTAACTAGTGCAATTAAAACTTTCACACAAAAAGTTGCTTGGAAAGATTTAGATTTTATAATTGTGGATATGCCTCCAGGAACTGGAGATACACAACTAACTTTTTCTCAAGAAATTAAAATGGACGGAGCAATTATAATCTCTACACCTCAGGAGGTTGCTCTTTTGGATGTCAAAAGAGGAATTAAAATGTTTGATAAGCTTGGAGTAAAAATTTTAGGTTTAGTAGATAATATGAGTTTTTTCACTGGTGATGATGGAAAAAAATATCATCTTTTTGGAAATGGTGGAGTACGCAAAACAGCTGAAGAATTTAATAAAGAATTTTTAGGGGAAATACCAATTAATTCTGATGTAGGAAAATCTGGAGATAACGGAAAACCAATTGTTGAACAAAATCCTGAACACCAAATTTCAAAAATTTATATTGATTTTGCTAAAAAGATAAAAAAAGATTTCAAGCTATAAATTAATCTAATTTTAACCACTTAGTTTTAAAAATTTTTTGACCAATAAAAATTGCACCATGAATTGTTAAATGATAATTATCGTAATAAATTTTATTATTTTGTTCAGTTAAAAACTGACATCTTTTAGTTTTTTCGTTACAAAAAAGTTTCTTTTTTTCCAATAATTTAGTTTCAGTGTTTTTTGAAATTTTTTTTAACTTATCATTAATAATTCCAGAATCTATCTTCTTAGTTTTGTAATATTCTTTTTCAAGTAAAATTTTTTCTTTTTGATCAGGTAATCTTTTGTTCTGGTTATAAAATTCATCAACTAGTGAAAAATAATTTTTAAAATAATAATTTGGCGTTTGGGTTGTCAAAATAACTTTTTTATTGGACATATTTAATTTTAATATTATTTCCTCTAGAGCATCAATATCAATCTCCGTATAGTGTGAACTTATTAATATAATATCAGAATCTAAAAAAATTTTTTTTTCTAACCTTGTCATTTTTTTTTTGCAAAATTCAAATTTTGAAATTACTTTAATAATACAATGAATTTGTGTGTCTAAGATTGAAAATTCATAATTAGGAAATAATTCTTCATTTAATTTTAATGAATTAAAAGTATCTCGTCCGTGTGAATTTCCTATTACTAAAACATTTTTTTTGTTAGGATCTTTAAATTGTGGATTTCCTAACTCATATTTTGTCAATCTTATTTGTTTTAAATAAAATGTATAATCTGTATTAAATTTATCATAATTTGAAAATCTACTCTCAAATCCTTTATTATAAATTATCGTTACAGCAAATATAAAAAGTAAAAGTAAAGAAATGAAAATTAATTTAATGAAATTCTTGTCTGTAATGAATTTTTTATCTCTAAATGGCTTCTCAATTAAAAAATAAGATATTATTGATATAATTAATATTATGAGACCTAAAATAGTATAACTCGTTATACTTTGAGTGATCCTTATATTTCTCGCAAATGCAAAGATAGGGTAGTGCCATAGATACAATGAATAAGAAATTAGACCAATACTAATAAATAATTTTTTGGAAAAAAAATTTGTTATGAAGGCATTTTTTTTTGAAAATATAATTATTAATACTGCCCCTATTATTGGTATTAAATTTTTAGAATTTGGACTTGGAGTTGAATTGTAAAAATATAAAAAGGAAAAAGAAATTAAAAATAATCCAATTAAGCACATCATATTACTGATATTATTTGAAACTTTAATTTTGTTTCTATCTTGATAAAAAACAATTAATGAACCAGCTAATAACTCCCATATTCTACTGGGTAAAATATAAAAATTTAGGTTTGAATTATAGAATGAAAAAAATTCCGAAAAAATAAAACTTAAAAAAAAAATAATCAAAATATAGTGTCTTATATTTTTTTTAAAAATGAAAAAACCAGTTACAAATAATAACGGAAATAATAAATAAAACTGTTCCTCAACTGCTAATGACCAAGTATGAAGTAATGGTTTGAGTAAGCCGCTGACAGCACCATACTCAAGACCAGTAAAATAAAAGTAAAAATTAGAACTGAAGCCAATAGAGAATAATATTGATTTTGCAAAATCTAATAAACCAGTTGGCATCAAAATAAAAATTGTTAATGGTAAAGAAATTAAAATAACAAATAAAAGTGCTGGTAAAATTCTCCTAGCTCTTTTTAAATAGAATTTTGAGAAAGAGAAACTTTTTTTTTTTCTAAGTTCCTTAAAAATTATTGATGTAATTAAATATCCAGAAATTACAAAAAAAACATCTACTCCTAAATAACCACCTTGAAACAATTTGTGACCAAATAAATTAACTTGAGCGTGGTAAATTATTACAGCAGATACTGAAATTGCTCTTAAAAAATCTATCTCAGGACGATAATTAATTTTGTTAATAATTTTTTTCAAATTAGAATCATTTAATAATTCTATCTTTTAAGTTAAAAGCATCCATTAATTCATTCCATTCTCTCTTAGATAAACCCGAGTCCTCCATGGAAATATTTTCATCTTTAATTAATTTTTGAATTACAACTTTTCCTTTGGCTGAAACCTCTGTTCCACCTACCCTATAATCCATAAATGCATCATAAGTTATAGGTACCCATTTCTTAACAGTGTCCAACATAATATCTGCATAAACTCTTATTTCATATTGTGCATGACTGTCCGCTCTTAATCTTAAGAAATTCATTAAATTTAGTAAATCTGTTTTCCAATACCACTGGGTATAAGTATTTAAAGTTAAATTCATTCTTGCAAGTTCTCTTGCAAGTCCTTTTTTATTTTCATCGATCGTTGATCCGTCAAATCTTTCATTCAGCATCATTTCATAATTATCATAGGTTCTTTCAGCATCATTTTTTAAAAGTTCCAAAACTTCTTTTGCTTGTTCACCTTCAATAACATCTCCTCTTCCTTGTCTGTTACTTGAAGATTGTGCTGCTAAATTTTCTGGTGATGGTAAATAAAATTCTTTATCTAAAATTGAATACCTTGCTGAATACTCATTAACATTTGCTGTTCTATGTCTAATCCATTGACGTGCAATAAAAATTGGAAGCTTCACATGATATTTTATTTCACACATCTCAAATGGTGTGCTGTGCCAATGTCTCATTAAATATTTTATTAAACCTTTGTCAGTTGAAACTTGCTTAGTTCCTTTTCCGTAAGAAACTCTAGCTGACTGAACTATAGATGTGTCGTCACCCATATAATCAATTACTCTTACAAAGCCATGGTCTAAAGCCGGAATCGCTTCAAAAAGAATTTTTTCAAGTTCAGTGGCGGTAACTCTTTTTGTTTGATTCTGTTGGGCCTGTTGATCTTTAATTTCTTGTAATTGTTCTTTGGTTAATTTCATTTGTTTTATTATTAAAATTTTAAATGTTGAGAATCTCTTTTATTGACTATATTACAAATTAAGCAATACAGAAGTATAAATTTTATGTTGAAAAAAAAAATTTTTTTTATTCCACTATTGATAATAGTTTTAATTATAATAACAACTATTCTACTTTATAATAATAAAAATTTTGTAAAAAAACATTTTTGGGGCTATTTACCTGACAGAGCACAAATTATTATAAAGCTATTATTTAATGAAAATTTAGTAAATAATTTTAAAAATGACTACAATATTAAATTTTTACCAGAAACACAATTTCAGAAAATTTCAGTAAAGAAAATAAATCTAAATTTTTTAAAATCTAAAAATTCAACCTCCAATAACTATTTTGAAACATCTGGCTTAAGTTCTTTTTATATAGAAAGTTTAGGTAATCAAAAAACCTGGATAATTAATAATAATGCTGAAATTTTTGAAATTAATAACAAAGAAATAAAATCTAAAAAAAATCTCAATTATATAAAAAAAATTGACTCAAATTTAAAAGCAAAAAGAGTACTTGATACTTTGCTCATAAAGAATGAAATTTTTATTTCAATTGGAGAAAACAACTCTAATTGTAAAAAATTCAAAATAATGTCTGCAAATATTAATGATAAAATATTAAATTTTAAGAATTTTTTTGTTACAGATGAATGTGGGAAAAATATTCAAGGTGGTAGAATGCAAGCATATTTACATAATGGCATTGAGGGAATATTATTTACTACTGGAGATAATGATGTGGATTATCCTAACGCAAAACCACAAAATGAAGACTCGGTTTATGGTAAAATAATTTTTAAAGATTTTATGTCTAAAAACTATGAAATATTTTCTATTGGCCACAGAAATGGTCAAGGACTATTAGTAAAAGATAATTTAATTTTAATGACTGAACACGGACCACGAGGTGGTGACGAAATTAATAGAATTATCTATAAAAAAAATTATGGGTGGCCAATTGCATCTTATGGTGAGAAATATTCTAAAGATAATTTAATTACATACTACAAAAAGAGTCATGAAAATAATGGTTTTGAAGAACCTATTTATGCTTTTATACCATCTGTTGGAATATCTGAACTAATATCTTTACCTAATTCATTTTCTAAAAAGTGGATTGACAATTTTTTAGTAACATCACTTTATGGAAGAAGTATTTTTAGAATTAAACTAAATAAAAATTTTAATAAAGTTATTTTTATTGAAAAAATCTTTATAGGAGAAAGAATTAGAGATATTAAATATTCTAACAGTCATAATATGATCTTGTTAGCATTTGAGGAAAAAGGTCAATTAGGTATTCTCACTATTTCAGATTAAAAAACTTGGCACTATAATAATCTAAATTTTTTGTAAAATAAGAATATTATCTTTCTTATATAAAATATCAAAATCTTCATAATTTTTGTTCATAAAAAAATTAGAAATCAAATCTGTATTTATAACAACAAAAAATTTCCCAAAATTATTTTTGACATTTTTTTCTTGGTCAAATTTTCTGAACATTAATTCTTTTTCATCCTTAGGTAAGAAGTTTATCATTACTCTTAATGGTGACATTTTTTTTATCCAATAATTTTCTGAAGATGTATATTGATCATCTTCAGAAAATTTACGAAACTTGTTTGCCTGATACTTATAATTAAACAATAGTGTTGTTAAGGGGTTTCTACCATGATGGGTTTTACCTTTAAAATTAATTATTTTTCTAAACTCATCGCTGTTTACACCAATTAATTTTAAACCTTTTATTAAATTATTTACAATCTGCTCATCTTTGATTGCATTAGTAAAACCATCGCTAATAATTAAATTAGGGTTATTATTCAAAAGCCATGTTTGTGAAAAGAAAATATCATTAGTAAATAAATTAATTTTTGAGTTAAGGATATTTTTATCTGTTATTATTTGATTGAATTTATTAACATGATCTCTATTTCCACTAACTTTTAATGTGTTGTAATTCTGAAGTGAAATTAAAGTAAAAATTACTAAGATTGAAAAAAATTTTATTAAATTATTTTCGTTAAATCTTTTGAAATAAAAGTTCGAAATCGAAATAAAAACAATTATTATATAAAGTAATCCATTCATCATAATATAGTCAGCAAAATGATACATTGCTATAACTTTTGGGCTGAAAGTGATAAATAAAAATGGAGTTAGTATTGAAGCTATATACAAATAAAAAAATATATTGATCCTATTAAATAATTTTTCATTATCAAATTTTTTTAAAATAAAAAATGTAAGTAAAATACAAGTAAAGAATATTAAAAGAGGTTCAGGTCTTAATATTGAATTAAAAAAAAATTTATTTAAGTAGATTTTATCTTTTAAATCAATCTCAATCATTCCAATTCTAGCAGAATGATCTGGTTCACCTAAATATAATTGTAAAAAAAATGGAACTAAAAATATTAAGAAAATAGAGGAGAAAATTAATAAAAAGTTAATATTTTTTTTTAGAAATGAAAAAAATTTTTTTTTATAATTTACTATAAACAAAAACAACAATGATAAAGAACAATAAATAAAAAAATAAAAAAAACTATTTATAATAAGTCCCAATATTATTGCAAAATAAATAGCATATTTGTTATTTAAGTTTTCTTCCATATTTTTTGAAAATTTCAATGTCAAATATATAAAAGCTAAATAATAAAACCCTGATACTTGTGGCCTCGGAAACCTTACTGAAAAAAAATAGTTTACTGTAGTTCTTAATTCTTCAATATAAGGGATTGGATAACTTGAAAGCAAATTAAATAATATTGGTATAAATAATACCAACAATGAAGTCAAAACAGCAGAAGAAAATGAAAAACCTATATGTTTAAATATTTTAAAAGTTACAACAAAAAATAATAAAATAAATATAAATTCAGAAAGTATAATTGATATATATCCAAATATTTTATAGAGCCATGAGTGTAATATAATAGATCCATATGGAAACGTGAATATATTTTTAGCTTCGATGATATCGTTATGACTTGGATAAAAATCAAAATTAGCTAGGCTAGTTATTATTGGATAATACTGAATATCTGGTGTATCAAATAATACTTTTGTAAGTAAAAAATCATTGGGGTAAATTATAAATGAAAGTGCCCATTTGTTAACAAATAATAAAAATGGTATTAAGAATAAAATATATTTACTTTTCAGACTCATTTATTTTTGCGTGACTTTAGGTAGAATTTTCTACTTATCAAGTTTTTTAAATTTAAAATTGCAAGGATACTTCCAAAAACATAAGCTATATTGGCTAAATTAATTACACAGATTGTTAAAATTATTTTTTTAAATTCTTTTAAATATTTTTTGATATCTGCATATATAGTTAATTGAATTGATAGAAAAAAAAATATTGCAAATATAAAATTTGAACCTGAATCAGTTTTGTACAATGTAACCATAAGAAAAAAAAGAAAGACTGTGAGTGGCAAAATTGGTTGAAAGCTTTTAATTTCATTTCCAAATTTAATAATATTGAATAAATCTGTACCAAATACTATTCTTTGTAAAAGAAATTTCTTAATATTTCTCTCTTTATGATAAATAAACAATTTAGAGTTAAAAAAAACTTTTATTGAATTATCTTTTTTTTTCATTCTTGCTATTAATTCTTTATCCTCACCTAAATATTTTTTTACATTCATTCCTCCATGTTTCAAATATAGGCTTCGATGCATAAGCATATTGCAAGATTCTAACCAGTCACAATATCTACTTTTAGCTTTATATTTTCTGAAATTTAAATAACCAGTTACATAGAACGACCTTTTAGCATAATGACATAGCATTTCCGTATAACTCTGCCTTGGAAAAGGTATACTGGGTCCACCAATTATTTTATTTTTTTCTTTTAAAAAATAATCGCTAGCTATCTTAAGCCAATTTTTATTTGGATAAGCATCGCTATCCAAAAAAGCCACTATATTAGATTGAAATTTTTTTGCTGCTAAATTTCTTTTAAAGGACATATTTTTTTTTCCTGAAATTAATACATTAAGTTTGTATTTTAACTTAGGTGTTTTAATTTTATTATCAAAATCTAAAACTATAGTTACAAAAAAATTTCTATAAGTTTGGTTGTTTAGTTTTGTAAGACAAAAAATAAGTTCTGAACTTAATTGTATTGAGGGAATAATTATATTTATCTTTGAACTCATTCTTGATAAAATTAATCTAGCTTAAATGCTGCAGCAGCTAATCTTGGCTGATATCGCCAATTACCAAGAATATTATATGATAATGCACATTCATAAGTGCAATTACACTTGGATTTTAAAATAAATTTTTTTGTATCTTTTGCTTTTTGGCTATTCCAAATTTTCATAAAATTCATATCATTTTCTCTTAAATCTCCTAGCTCTTTACCTTCCAATATTTCACAAGGGTGTATTTTTCCTTTTGAAGATATAATTCCAAATAAGCTCCCTGCATGGCATGGACTAATATACTTTGGTTGTAAGTACATTTTTTTAATTAGTTCCCACGATATAATGTCTTTTTTTTGATGAAGACGTCCTTGAAGAGAGTTAGGGTTATAATTTTTTATTTCCTTTGATAACATTTTGTCTTTAATTTCGTTTGTTAACCAATTATATGCCTCTAAAATTTTTTTCTGTTTATCTGTTGGAGTTGTATAAACACCTTCATCTCTCACTATTGTACATTTAATTGAGTCAATTCCACAATCTTTATGAAGATAATTAAATATTTCTTTTATATTGTCACAATTTTCATGTGTTACTGTAATGCTCACAACTGGATTTATGTTATCCCCCATCCTTTTTAACAATCTGTAAGTTTCAATACATTTATCAAATAAATTTTTTACTTTTCTTACTCTATTGTGATTATCTGGCATATCATCAATTGAAATTTGAAAAGTAAGCTCTACTTGATTGTCAAAAGCTGTAACCTCTTCTGCAAAATTTTTTATCCTATCTGGCAAGCTTGCATTAGTAGTAACATAAATTGATTGTATGGTAGTATTAACTAAATACTTCTTTGCAATATCAACTAAATCTTTTCTTGCAAAAGGCTCTCCACCAGTCAAATTAACATTTAACAATGAATTACCTAGGTTTTTTGTTAATACATCAATTTCATCTAAAGTTAATTCATGTGAAAAAGTTTTAGGATCATCAAAATCTATAAAACAGAAGGAGCATCTAGCGTTACATCTATTTGTCACAAAATGGACCAAACTTATTGGCTCTTTTTTATCTAGCAAGATATTTTTAACAACTTTAGGTAAACTAGTTTTTTTTAATATCATTTAAAATTAATTTAATACAATAGAATATGTTATAATTAAGATTTTATTCTATTATTAAAAATTGGTATAAAATTATACATATATAGCTATACTACAATTGTTGGATTATCCAACTATAACGATAAACGAATTTCGTAATAACCATTACGGACGTGGGGGCAGTACCCACCACCTCCACCATTATTATTTATGGGGGTGAAATAGGATCGACGGGTGACTAAAGGTTATTCTTTCGTTCGGGATTGTTCCACCGTGACGGGCTAAACTTTAAATGCTAACGAAAGTTACGCTATTGCTGCATAATTAACTTAGGTTAATTATAGAAGCACGGTCTGGGGCACCGGGTAACAGAACGCCCCTCCTTCAACTTATAATCTTTATATATCAACAAACCTTACCTAAAATCCTCTACGAAGATTGCTGCGAAGTTTCTACGAAGTTTTGAAACAATTTTTAAGTAATCACTTTAATTATAAATTATTCATTTAAAAGTTGTCGCTGATAAATATATGAGAAAAATGTCAAATATAGTTGAAAACTTAATCAGACGATATGTGGAGAGTAGAGTTTAGTTATTTTAAAAAACTATTTTTTTTCTTTAAAAATTTTGATTATATATTTTTGTCCTTTGTAATAAAAAAATGATGGATAAAGTTCATTATCATTTATTCTTAAGTGATTGAATTGTTGTTTTATTGTTTTATTGATATCTAACTGACTATCTTTTGAATACCTTCTTTTATTAAAATTACCTTTTCCTATTTGTTTTTTTGATTTTATATTTGGATATTTGATAAGAAATTTTTTAATTATATTTAAAAATTGTTTTCCTTGTATGTTCCTAATTTCGTCGGACAATTCTGTACCATTTAACACAAAAGAATTTTGAAAATAAATTGGTCCAGCATCTATTTCTTTTACTGCTTTGATTAAGGATATATAAACTTTATTCTTATTTCTTAGGATTTGATATTGTAATGGAGCAAATCCTTTATCTTTTGGAAGTTTACTTGGATGAGCAATTAATACTAACTCGTTTTTTTGTAAAAAACTCTCAGGCAGTATTCTTGTGTAAGATAAAGGAAATACAATATTTTGATTTTTAATGTTGTTTGGATTTTTAGAAATCTTGAATATGTATTTATAATTTAATCTAAAATCACAGTTTTTTAATTGTTTTTCAAACCATAGATTTGATTTATCTAATAAAAAAGTAACCTTATATTTTTTTTTCACATTTAAGAATTAATGTATTTCTAATTAATGATAAAGTATTATTTTTAAACATCACAAATATTAGGTTGAATTTCAATATTACAGATATTGTTTCTAATGATTTCCTCATTAGATGGAATTGTATTTTTTTCTACGAAGTTTCAAAACAAGAAATCTGACAAATAATGAAAACTTACTACGAAGTTCTACGAAGAAGTTTCCAAAAGTCTATATTTTCTGTATATAATGATTAAGTGGTCGTTCTACAGAACGCCCCTATAAATTTATAAATTTACTTAAATCAGGTTTAAAATATTTAGGACCCTTCATAACTTTTCCAGACTCATTATAGATAGGTTTGCCATCTTCACCTAGCTTACTCATATTTGAATTTTGAACCTCTTCAAAACATTTATCAAGATCGATACCAAATGCATGTCCGGCCCCATAAGTAACATACAATATATCCGTTAAAGCGTCAGCAACTTCTAAAAGATCTTTATTTTCCATTGCAATTTTAAGTTCTTCGAGTTCTTCTTTAATTAGATCATATCTTAAAGTATTTATCTTATCAGAGCTAAAAGAAGGCTTAGTTTTAACCTCTTGGCCAAAGGTTTCCATAAAAGTTTTTACTTTGTTAAAATTTGTCATTTAGCTCCTGTAAGTTTTTTAATTTTAATATATAAGTATACTAAATTAAGAATAATATATTAATCAATGAAATTAAGAAAAGAATTTGACAGTATTGGAAGTATAAACGTTCCTAATGATAAATATTGGGGAGCGTCAACCCAAAGATCTAATAAATTTTTTAACATTGGAAAAATTTTAGTAAATATTTCAATAATTAAATCAATAGCAATTATAAAAAGATCAGCAGCGTTAGTACATTTTAAAGAAAAACAGATTGATAAAAAAATTACTAACTCAATCATAAAGGCTTCTGATGAAGTGATAAAAGGAAAACTAGATGAAAACTTTCCTTTAAAAGTCTGGCAAACAGGTTCTGGTACCCAAACAAATATGAATGTAAATGAGGTTATTGCAAATAGAGCAATTGAGATATTGGGTGGAAAAAAAGGTTCAAAAAAACCTGTTCATCCAAATGATCATGTCAATAAATCTCAATCAACTAATGATGTTTTTCCAACAGCTATGCATATATCTGTTGCTCAAGAAACTGTATCAAAATTATTGCCAAATTTAAAAATTTTAGAAAAAGAATTAGCTAAAAAATCTAAAGAATTTAAAAGTATTATTAAAATTGGTAGAACCCATTTACAAGATGCAACCCCATTATCACTTGGTCAAGAATTTTCAGGATATCAAGTTCAATTAAAGAAATCTATTGAAAGAATAGAGTTTGCCCTTAAAGAGATATTCTTTTTAGCACAAGGTGGTACTGCTGTTGGAACTGGAATTAATTCAAGAAAAGGTTTTGATAAAAAAATTGTTAAAGAAATTGCTAAATTTACAAAATTACCATTTAAACCTGCTGTAAACAAATTTGCTGAATTGGCTGCTCACGACTCTATTATAAATTTCTCAGGAACTTTAAATACTTGTGCTGTTGCATTGATGAAAATATCAAATGATATAAGATTTCTTGGATCAGGACCTAGAGCTGGATATGGAGAATTAATTCTTCCTGAAAATGAACCTGGCTCATCTATTATGCCTGGTAAAGTTAATCCTACGCAATGTGAAGCTGTTACGATGGTTTGTGCCAATGTTATTGGAAATCATACGGGTATTACTGTTGCTGGTTCTCATGGTCACTTTGAATTGAATGTATTTAAACCAATGATAGCCCACAATGTTCTTCAATCCATAGATCTTATTGCAGATAGTACAAAAAATTTTGCTCTCTTTTGTGTTAAAGGAATTAAAGCTAATAAGAAAAAAATTAAAGAGCATCTAGATAACTCTCTAATGTTAGTTACTGCTCTCGCTCCTAAAATTGGATATGACAATGCTGCAAAAATTGCAAAAACTGCTTTAAAAAATGGAACTACTTTAAAAGAAGAAACTTTAAAAACTGGTCTTGTAAAAGAGAAGGATTACGATCAGATAGTAGATCCTAAAAAAATGATTTACCCCTCATAAACATCGAGTAAATTATTTAATAATCTTTTAGTTTTAATTTTATTATTTAAATTATTATCCTCAAATTCCTCAATAATATTTAAAATTTGATCACCTACTTTTTTATTATCAATTTTGACATTATTAAATTTAATCACATTATTTGAAAAATCGTAATCCAAATTTATTAAAACATTATTAATTTTTCTTCTAGATTTTTTTTTTGTGTTAAGAAATGAGAATAATTCATTACTATTCTTGATATCAAAAAATAAATTTGTATTTAAAATTAATCTATTATCTTGAACAAATAAATTACTATTGCTTAACTCAAATGATCCTACGTCATTATTAATAAATTTTGTTTTATCAAAGTTTATTTTACCATTAGTTATATCTATATAGATTTTAGAATTTTGAAAAAGATTCTTTTGGTTATTTGAATTGGCATTGATAAGAGTTTTTAAACTTATATTGCTATTAAATAATGATCCTGATTTTAGCAATTCTTTTAAAATAGGATTAACATTTAATAACTCAGATATTTTATTATGATTTAAATCAATTTTT
>ERZ651776.3798-NODE-3798-length-14557-cov-3.174931_pt1 | contig 14557 bp, 13 predicted proteins | sample MGYA00514761_ERZ651776 | MGnify/ENA metagenome assembly ERZ651776 | reverse complement strand
AGTGCTAGAAAGCCATCAAAATCAACCTTGAGGCATGACATAAGTATGCACGCCGAGAAAATCATAAAAATCCGAGCCCAACTGGCGTCGGCAGGCGCTGCGGGGGTGCTGCTAAGCACTCAAGATAATATTTTCTATGCCTCGGGCTTTAGCTCGGTGATGGACGGGTGGCGTCTCGTCGAACCGATTACGGCGATCTTCATCCCTGCAGATGCCACGTCTCCGATCGTGCTTATCCTGCCCGAAGCCAGCATTATTTCTCTGGTTGTCTCGGATCGCGGCGGCCATCCAGTCCACTTCGACCGGATCGCCACCTTCGATATGCTGAATTTCTGTGAGACGGCCCGCGCCGAAGATGCGCACCTCGCGCTCCCTGATGACCTGCTGGTAGAGCTCGAGCGGGCGATGAAACAGGTCGAGGGCCAATGCCAACCAGATATTATTCAGGCCATCGCGGCGACTTTGTCCCGACACCTCTCAGAAAATGATCGGGTGTTATTCGATGATCTACGAGTAGCCGCCCACGTCGAGGCGTTAACCGGCCAGTCCACCGGAGATGCGCTGGATACGATGTTCGGCGCACGGGTGATTAAAACGTCAGATGAGATCGCTACCCTTAAGGAGAGTGGTCACATTGCCGATGGCATCATGGCCTACACCATCTCGCAGCTGGGCATCGGGACGACATGGGCCGCAGTCGAAAAATCCGTGGCGCACTTTATGATTGATCACGATGTAGACCCTCTGCCAGGCAGCCCCATGCTATTTGGTGGCGCCTATGACCTGGTCTTCAGACCCGACCTCTTTCGCACACCCGTCAGCCGTCCGTTTCAAGGGGGTGAGATTGTGATTCTCGAAACCCAGGGGCGTTATAAAAACTTCTGGATCGACATTAATCGCACCGCCCATATTGGGCCCGCATCGCAGGCTTACCGTGATCAGTACGCCGCCGTGCGAGAAATCTTCGAGACGATTAGCGAGCGCCTGAAGCCCGGGGTCAATACGGCAGAGATCTGCAAGTTTCAGGATATCGCTGCGGCCGGGTGCCTTGATCCGGCGGAAAAATTGCTGGTGGTGGCTCATTCGGTGGGTCTGGTCCCGCTCGAAAGCCCGGTCAGATACCCAGGAACAGGGCTCCATGGTGCGAAGGGCGGGTTCGTAGTCGAGGCGGGCATGGTGATCAGCATCGACTGTCTTTACTTCGGCAGTGGGCTGGGCCCCTCGCACATGGAAAACGTCTTTATTGTCAACGAAACCGGGGCAGAGCCTCTGTATCAGGCCACATTGGACCTTGTGGAGGTCAGTTAGTCCTTAACGGATGATCACGCCGACTGGCTGGCTAAGCTGAGGGCATAACCAAAGCGCGGAAACCATACCTGCGCGCTAGCACCTTGGCGTGGCTCGGTGGCGATCACGACCTGCTCTGCATCAACGGCTAACAATCTGCCCGTAGAGGCACCCCGATCGGCTGATCCCGTTCCGACCACCACCTGCTGACCGAGCCAACCCCGCAACGGCTCGTCGAGGGGCGTGTCGGGCAACGATGCCATTTGCCTCTCGCTCAACTGATTCCACGCCACGTCTATCGTGACGTCTGCTCGCTCCCCCACGCCTAAATCTGTCATCTGCTGATACCAATTCGCCACGGCAGGAAAAGCATCGATCACTGGGACCAAATCAGGCAAAGCGCTGTGAACCATCCAACACATGCCCCAAACATGCACATCCCAGCCATCGGGATGGTCACCGTTTAGAAACGCACCGCCGCGGGTTAATTGCGCTGCAATCGTGCTCACAAAGGCGCGCACCTGGCTTTGGCGCTCTGGATCAACGACCGATAGGGTATTGAAATCAACGGCAGGGAACACCTGCTGACGATCGGCGCGAAAATCGTCACCCCACTGGTTCTTGTAAGTCGCGAAGGCGGTATGTAATAGCGGGGTAAAAAACCGCTCACTCCATGCATAGCCAGCTGCTGCCTGCAACGCACCCTGACTATTGAGCCTCGGTAGTGTCGGATCAAAATCATCTAACGCGCGGGCAATCATCCAGTTGTCGACATAGACATCGGCGCCCCGTTGCAATACTGGCGTCCCGCGATAACCCCCGGTTAAGGCCTCCACATCGGGCTTTGGCGCAATCAGCGGCATTTCAATGCTTTGCCAGTCGAGGCCTTTCAAACCCATCATCTTTTGCGCTTTCTGAGAAAAAGGAGAAATATCGTATTGGTGCAAAACTAAATGGGTTGCGGTCATCGCTGATGCCTCTTTGCGTCTTCGTGGCACACTGAGCGGTGTTCAGTCGGACGTCAAGCTTGACGCTATGTGGCAGACAAAACCCGCTGGGCCGAGAGGCGCAATGCGGCTAAGCTTCGTGAATGAATCTGCTAACCAACTTCTCCCGCGTCATGACCGATGCCGTCTCTCACCTCAACGAACCCGAGTTCGCTGAGGTCTTAAGCGTCGGCATTCAGCAATGGGTCGGAGCAGATGACTCGTCGCTCATCCGCTATCGAGATACCGGCGTCCCGATCATCGAATACACGCTTCCGCCGCGGCGAGGTAAAACCACACTCGACCGTTATGTCACGGGCCCGTTTTTGTTAGACCCCTTTTATCGCGCTGCCACGATCGACGGACGGTTTGGCGTCTTTCAACTGAAGACGCTGTCCCCCAAAGGATTCAAAGAAAGTGAGTACTATCGTACTTGGTATCAGGACTGCGGCTTTCAAGACGAATGTGGTCTGCTGATCAAACTAACCGATGGTTTAGTCAACCTGGCGTTTGGTATGACAGACGGCAGTCGGACATTCTCAAAACGACAGATCAACTTGTTACAGGCCGTTTTCCCCGTCGTAGACGCGTTAGTCCGTCGACACTGGCATGACGCAGTGCCACCCGCGGCGAGTCAGGCAGGTTTGCGCCAGCGCTTACAGGTCGCACTGAGCGCCTTCGGGGCTTCAGTGCTCACGCGTCGTGAGCGGGAAGTGATCGAGCTGGTGTTGTTGGGGCACAGCACCCGGCTCATTGCAGAAAAGCTTCAAATATCGACTGAGACCATCAAGCTGCACCGTAAACATGCGTATGCCAAACTCGATATCTCCTCACAGGCAGAGTTATTTTATTTATTCGTCGATGCCATTGCTTGCCATACCGGAACGCATGAAGAAGATCCGCTGCTGTCGTATCACAGTCAGCAGCCCTAACAGGGTTTTATTGTTGGCCTACCAATTTGGCACGCAATGCCGGTCGTGGTGAATCTTCATCAAGCCAAATACCGCCAAAAAAGGCCGCAAAATCCGGATGATCAATGCTGCCAAGGGCGCTGTTATTCAACCAGAAAGCATTATTGCCCGCTGCGTCGACCGCCAACACCAGCGTATCGCCCTCGGCCACATCAGGCCATAGCAGCAGCAAGTCTTGCAGCCACTGGTTTTCGTCGGGATGACTGCGGCCCTGATCACGCCAAGCCTTCTCCGTTTCATCAACCAACTGCTGTGCCGGAATATCACGCAAGTAAGTCAATGCTAATTGATAAGGCCCCGCGTCGTCCCAAGTGCCACTCGGAGTCGATAAGACAGAGTCGTACACATTCCAAAACAATATTTTGAGGCGCGCTTGCCCCACTGTCGGCCATGCCTGTAGGGCAAGTGCGTCAGGTTGTGTCACCGACGGCTCTGCGGCCGATAGGGTTGCTGGCTCAGCAGACTGGACGGGTAACGCAGCGCCTAACCCTAGTGCTGTCAGCATGAACGCAGCGGCGAGATAAGAAGGAGCTGTCACCTTCATGTTGTCGGTCTCATACGATGTGAAATCCAAAAGAGAGCAGGCAAAAGCGCCGCCCAAACGAGCGCCAGTAGACCAGCGGTCATCATGTTGCCCAGTGGCAGCGAGACCGCTCCTAAACCCGCGCCAACAAGATAATTAAAGGGCACGGCAATACCACCCAGTAACGCGGCTAACCACATGGATTGTCCTATCTTGGCAAAACTACGGTAGAGCGCCGCTGCGAAGACCCACCATAAAATGACGAGCCACAACGGCACAAGCCAATGATTATCAAAGACAAAAACCCCCGTTAACGTTAACACTACGTCGACGCTGATGCCCGCTAGTGCGACTGGGAGCAGGCACCGCAACTCACTCAGGCGATCCTGCACCAAAACGAAATGAAGCCCAACAGACAGTAGCGCGAGCGGAAGCCATGACTCCCTCCCCAGCACACAACAGAACCAGGTGGCTTGGAACCAAATCGCGTTAAACCAAATTCTATCAACCAGTCTCATTGGTCACTGTCTACGACGGGCTGCACTCGCCAGATCAAACAGGCGTGCCCATCACGCCATAATGTTGGGCGGTCTTATCCAATGCAATCGCTAGCTGATCAATTAAAAAGTCGAGCTCAGATCGCTCGGTGACAAACGGTGGTGCCATGATCATGGCGTCGCCGGTTTGCCGCACCATAAGCCCCTGTGTGATCGCAGTATCACGGCAGTACACGGCGGCCGCAGAAGCGGGGGCTAATCGCTCTCTGGAGGATTTGTCACGCACCAGTTCAACGCCTGCGAATAAGCCTTTCACTCGCACCTGACCGACGATCGGGTGATCAACCAGCTCCAGCAATCGATTGGCAAAGTAGGGTGCCAGCTCAACCACACCTCGCTCAATAATTTGCGTCTCCTCGAGAATATCGAGCGTGGCTAATCCGGCCGCGCAAGAAGCGGGATGCCCGGAATACGTTAGACCGTGGGCGAATTCACCACCGCCTGACAACAACACGTCAGCAATCTTATCGCTGACGAGGCAGCCTCCAAGCGGCATGTACCCGTTAGTGACCGCTTTCGCAAAGGTCACGAGATCCGGCTCTATCCCATAGGTTTCAAAGCCAAACCAACGTCCCGTTCGTCCGAAACCACAGATCACCTCATCTGAAATCAACAATATGTCCCGCTCATCCAGAATGCGCTTCACCTCCGGCCAGTAAGAATCAGGCGGCACAATGACGCCACCGGCTCCCTGAATAGGCTCTGCGATAAAGGCGGCAACCCGATCCTCACCGAGCTCATCGATCGCTGTTTCTAATGCTTTTGCAGCCAGAACACCAAACGCTTCAGGATCTAGGTCGGCACCCTCTTCAAACCAATGCGGCTGCTGTATGTGATGGATATAGTCGAGGCCCATCGTCTGCTGATGCATCGCAGACATGCCGCCCAGCGAAGACGCGCCAATGGTGCTGCCGTGATAGGCATTGTGGCGGCTGATAATGAGCTTTTTTTCCGGCTTACCCAACAGATCGAAATACCGATGGACAAATTTAATTTGAGTGTCGTTGGCTTCCGATCCCGAGTTCGTAAAAAACACGCGTTGAAAACGGTCTGGCGTTACTTCGCAGAGTCGCGCCGCCAACTCCGTAGCAGGCTGATTGGAGCACCTAAAAAAATTATTATAAAAAGGCAGTTCAGCAAGTTGATCAGCAACCGCCGCCTTAATACGCTCCTGCGAGTACCCCAAGTTGCAGCACCACAACCCCGACATACCATCCTGAATTTTATTGCCATCAGAATCGAAAATATAAATGTGCTCAGCTCGGCTCACAATACGCCCCCCATGGCGGGCGTAGTCGGCAAAATCAGTGAAGGGATGCAGGTGGTGCGCTTGATCTAATTTTTTAAGCGCTTGCGTATCGAGCTTTGCTGACATCGAAGATCCTCCGGATTCGGTACTGAAAAGACTGGTCAGTCATCCAATGTCGTGACATACGGGCTGAACCAGAGCCAGTATCACATTGAGAACTGTCCTTGTCTGTAACCCTATGGGGAGAGCATGAGTAGACAGCGCGGGCGCTGACGCGCACACTTCTGGTTAGTGTGACGAAGGATCGATGACCCTGAAACGTGTTGACGAGCAGTATCGCGGCCTGACCTACCCCTGGGGTCGGCTTGACCATCCCGATGAGACTCCTTTCGAGGTAGCTCCTGGCGTATGGTGGCTCCGATTTACCATGCCGGGCCCACTCAACCATATCAACCTATGGCTTCTAGAAGATGGCGATGGATGGACGATTGTCGATACCTGCCTGAACCTGGAAACAGCAAAGGCGCATTGGGAGGCATTATTTGACGGCTTTATGGGCGGCAAGCCCGTGAAGCGTGTGATTTGCACGCATATGCATCCTGATCACATTGGCCTAGCCGGATGGTTATGCGAGCGCTTTGCTTGTGACTTATACATGACACAGGCCGAGTTCCTGACCGGCAGCCTGATTATGGGTTACACCGGAGAACAGGCGCCATCCGCCGCCATTTCGTTTTATCACCGCTCGGGCTTTTCAACGAGCCAACTCGACCATTACCGGGACCGCTTTGGTGCCTTTGGGCAGTTTACGACACCGCTTCCTCATAACTACCAGCGACTCACTGATCGACAAACATTGGCCATTGGGGGTCGTTATTGGCAAATCGTCGTAGGTGAAGGCCATTCCCCAGAGCATGCGTGCCTCTACTGCCCGGCACTACAATTGGTCATCGCAGGCGACCAGATCCTGCCGCGCATCACACCCAACGTGTCGGTTTTTCCGACACAACCTGACGGTAATCCCTTAGAAGCCTGGTTAGCCTCCAGCACAAGGCTACTCGGCATGTTGCCGGAAGATTTGCTCGTACTCCCTGCACACCAAGCACCCTTCACCGGGGTTCGCGTGCGGTTGAACCAGATTATCGATAGTCATCGACTCGCTCTGGCGAAACTCTATGACTTGCTCATGGAGCCCAAGATACTGCCCGATTGCTTTACCTGTCTGTTTGGCCGTGAGATAAAAGACGGAGAACTGCAAATGGCAACCGGTGAAACCGTCGCACATCTGAATTATCTATGGCATCGCGGTAATATTAGTCGCCGGCTTAACGACGATGGCCGCTATGAATACCAATCTGACCCTGACGCGCGGTATGTCGACGCTGAGTAATACTTTGTGACAGCCCTTCTCAATAAACTGAAAACCCTCTGCTTTCGCTGGTATTACCGCCGCATGAATCGACTGGCATGGGAAGGCACGCCTCTTCCAGAGGTTAAAACCAGTGTTTTGCAACTGGCGTTTGACGAATACAGTCTGGCTACTCGCATGTACCACGGGTCTCGAGAACGGCCACTGATTATCTATTTTCATGGTGGCGGCTGGACCATCGGCGACCTCGATACCCATCATCCATTTTGTTTGCATCTTGCCGATCAAACACAGTGCACTGTGATGTCCATAGACTACCGGCTCGCTCCGGAGCATCCTTTTCCTACCGCGCATAACGACGCATTAGCCGCCTCGAGGTGGATCATCGATAACCTCAACGCGCTAGCCCCCAACAATGGTGAGGTCGTTATCGCTGGAGACAGTGCGGGCGGCAATCTCACACTGGCAACCGCTGCAAGACTGCCCGATGAGCCTCGTCTGAGAGGCTGTCTCATGATGTATCCCGCCATCCAGCACTACCACGCGGGCATGCGCTCCTATACCGAGCATGCTAAAAGTGGGCCATTAACGACCTCGATTATGCGGTGGTTCACCGATACCTACCTGAATGGCCTTGCGCCTGCGGACCCAAGCGTCGAACTGATGTTTCCGGGACGCCGGACGACACTGGCCGGGTTTCCTAGATCGCTGTTAATTACCGCCGAGAAAGACCCCTTGCGAGACGACGGCAGGCGTCTCGCCAACACGCTTCAGCGCGCCAATGTCACCGTACAGCACGAGCATTTTGATCGAGAGGCCCATGGTTTCCCCTGCTCAGAAGGGCCGACTCCAGGCCACGAGCGCTTTATGGCGCTAACAAAAACCTGGATCGAAGCCATCAGCGAGCGGTAATCTGCTCCAGAATGCCCAGTATTTCTGCTTTTGTCAGCAACCGCGGCGAGACATAGCCATCGCTTTCATCCATCGCTGCATGAGTCAATGCCGTCCAATCGGCAGGCTGTATACGCGCGTCAGATTCCGCTATGCCGACATCTGCAATCAACTGAGATACGGCCTCAATAAACGCCTGCGCTCTTGCTGCCGGTGAGGCAGCATCTGAGACATCAGTCGCCACTGCGAGCTCGGCGAGTGCGCTTTCTGCCTCCGCCACGCAAGCTTTGAGAACAGGCGGTAATGCCAGTGCGTTAGCCTGCCCATGGGGGATCCCATAACGAGCGCCCAATTGATGTGCAATCGCATGAACATTGCCCACGCTGACCTGATTAATCGCCACGCCGGCATGATAGGCGGCGAGCGCCATGCCCAAGCGAGCCTCTTGATTATCAGGCTCTGCCATTGCCTTCGGCAGCCATTGAAAAACACCCTGCACTGCGAGTCGCGCATTCTCTTGGCGAGTACCTCGATCCCAAATACAGATATACGCCTCAATACCGTGAGTCAATGCATCAATCCCCGTAGCCGCCGTCACCGCGGGAGGCATTCCCAGCAACAACTCAGGATCAAGGGCCACCGCCTGTGGCAAGAGACCCTCGGCAGCAATGATCATCTTGACTCGCTCGACAGGATCTTTGATCACGGCACCCATCGTCGCTTCGCTGCCTGTGCCAGACGTCGTAGGTATGGCATAAATCGGTAAAATATCGTCGGGGACCTTATTGAGGCCTACCCATTGATCAGGTGATGCATCACTAGAGCGGGTACAGGCAATAATTTTCGCGGCGTCCATCGAGGAGCCGCCTCCCACTGCAACAATCGCCGTGCAGCCCGTTGCACGCAGTATTTGGGCACCCTCCGTGATGTGAGTGAAAGTTGGGTCTGGCTCAACACCGGCATACCAGTGCAAATTAACTCCCGCCTCACTTAAACCCTGCAGCGCCTGCTCAGCCAGGCCTAGCTCTTTGAGCGCTTTATCCGTGACCACCAATACATCGGTGTGGCCAATATCGGCAACGCGTTGGCATAACTGTTTTACCGCACCCGCACCCACATAGGATAAGTGCAGGCCACTGGCCTTATTACCCACCAGTAGCTTTATCAGTGCCAGTGTGAATCCGCGCTTGAACCGTCTTACCGGCATCGATCGCAACATAGAAGACCCTCCCAGTCCGTCGCCTGAAAGGGTAGTCTATCCGCCTCAGGTAATGGGCAACAGTCCTCTCGTATGGCAACAAGACAAGGATCCGGTCATGCAGCGACACTACATCGAATTCACAACCCCTGATACTGCGGTCATGATGGCGGATACCGTTAGCACGCCCGCTAACAATGAGGTGCTCATTAGCGTCCATCATGCCGGCGTTAATCGGGCAGACCTACTGCAGCGCCTTGGACTCTATCCGCCCCCGGCTGACGCCTCCCCCATACCCGGACTCGAGATCGCGGGAGAAGTCGTTGCCATTGGCGAAGACGTGACCTATTGCAGCGTTGGGGATCGCGTCTGTGCCCTTGCGCATGGAGGGGGTTACGCCTCTACTGCCATGGTGCGCGAGGACCACTGTCTGCTGTTGCCCGAACCGCTCTCTAGCGAGCAAGGCGCCGCCCTACCAGAGGCATTGTTGACGGTCTGGTACAACGTTTTCGAACGGGGGATGCTGGCTCACAATGAAACCGCACTGATTCATGGCGGCAGCAGTGGTATTGGGTCGCTGGGTATTCAGATGGTTCGGGCAATGGGCGCTAATGCCCTTTCCACCGCCGGGTCGGAGGAGCGCTGCGCCGCCGTCACCCAGTTGGGTGCGGACTTTGTAGCGAACCATCGCGAGGGGAATCTTTTCGAGCAATTCAAGGCGGCAGGATACGCAGAGCAAATCAACGTCATCCTCGATATCGCCGGTGGAGATTTGATGCAGGCCAATTTAGATCTCGCTGCACCGGATGGCCGCATTGTCTGCATTGGGGTCATGAGAGGCATGCAAAGCGAGATCAATCTTGCCACGCTCTTTATGAAGCGACTCACGCTGACCGGTAGTACTCTCCGCCGACTGGACACTGCCTCGAGAGCAGCGTGTTTCCGCGCTATTCGCGAGCATATATGGCCCGAGGTACTAGCGGGTAACATTGCACCGGTCATCGACAGCACTTTTCCACTGGCTGACGTGCTGGCCGCACATGAGCACATGCGGTCGGGACATCATTTTGGTAAATTACTGCTGGACTGCCGAGTATCGTAAAACCGTCATCGACTTATTCAGCGGCGAAGCCGTCGCACCACTTGCGAGTATTCAAGAGGCCCCTATGTTCCGATCACTACCGAATAAAACGGACCGCGTGGCTGGAATGTGGTGTCTGGTATGCCTATTGTTCTTGGTCGGTTGCGGCGAGAGCACCACTGCAGAAGTGATCGAACGGCCCGCTGACTTGCCGGCAGAGGCAGTGGTCGACGAGACGGTGACGCCAGTGAGCACGGCCAATCCCACCCTCACCGATGACCAGACAGTCACTGCTGACAGGAGCCTGACGCGTTTTAGTATCGAGCCAAAACTGGGAGACCTCGATGCCATGGTCGACCGTCGCGTCATCCGGGTGCTCACCGTTTACGGCCCCGGACGTTACTTTCTCGAAAATGGCCCAAAAGGGGTGGTTCAAGAATACGCCGACAAGCTGCAAAAGGTCGTCAATGAGGCTTATAAAACAGGGCTACTCACCGTTCAGGTGGCGGTCATACCCGTTGCGCGAGACCAATTATTTCCGGCGTTGACCGCAGGTTATGGAGACATCGTCATTGCCGGGACCACCATCACCGAAGATCGCCAGACCCAGATCGATTTCACGATCCCTGTCAGCAAACCGCTAAAAGAAATTCTCGTCACGGGACCCAGCGCGCCGCCTATTGCGTCGCTAGCTGACCTGTCGGGAAAGACGATTCACACTCGCTTATCCAGCAGCTATGCGGAGAGCGTGACACGCCTCAGCAAGGCACTGGTCGCTGAGGGCAAGCCGGGCATTCGGATCGAAGCCATTGATGAAGCACTGGAAGATGAAGACCTCATTGAAATGGTCAATGCAGGCCTCTTACCTTGGGCCGTGGTGGATAGCTATAAGCCGCAAATGTGGCGTGAAGTCTTTACTCAAACTACCGTACGAGAAGACCTCGTTTTGCGCGAAGGGGGACGGCTCGCCTGGGCAATGCGACCCAACAGCCCCAAGCTGGCGGATTTTCTAAATCGCTTTCTCAAAGACAATCGCGAGGGAACGCTGTTTGGTAACATCATTCGCAATCGCTATGTCCGCGATTTCGATTGGGCTGAAAATGCCATTGGCGATGAGGAGCTCTCTCGTTATCGTTCTTTATCGTCGCTGTTTCAAAAATATGGCACCGATTACGGCATGGATCCCACCTTACTCGCCGCACAAGGCTTTCAAGAATCTCGGTTAGACCAAAGCGTTAGAAGCCACGTAGGGGCCGTTGGCGTAATGCAACTGTTACCCAGTACCGCTGGGGATAAAAACGTCAGCATCCCCAATATTGATGAGCTTGAACCCAATATTGAGGCAGGTGCAAAGTACATGGCCTTTCTCAAAACACGGTACTTCAGCGGCCCAGAGTTGGATGAGCGCAACGGTTCACTGCTCGCACTGGCGTCCTACAATGCGGGACCCGGACGCATTCGTCGTCTGCGAAAAGAAGCACAAGAGCGGGGTTACGATCCCAACCTTTGGTTCGACAATGTCGAGATTATTGTTGCCGAACAGATTGGCAGAGAGACCGTGCAGTACGTAGCCAATATTTTTAAATATTATTTAACCTACCGGTGGATTAATACTGCCGATGCCGAGCGAGCAGCGGCACGACGCGCCTCCGGCATCAGGACTACGCCTTAGAACCGGTATCAATTCACGTTGATCAGGCGCTCCGTATCTTCGCACCACTGCAATCGGCCTACCGGCGCGTAACGGCGCCTGACGCCGGGTACGGGACTCAAGTAAAAAAGATCACCATTCGTTCCGGTCAGCGCAGCCGAAGCGCCGGCTTGTTTGGCGATTCGCGCATTGGCATCCATGTGTGCGGCCTCTCCGTGCACCGGAATCGCGAGCGACGGCTTCAACAGCCGATAAAGATCGCGCAGTTCCTCCTGATAAGGGTGTCCTGATGCATGCAGCGGGATATCACTGGCATCGGCCTCGAGCACATCAATACCCCTTGCCCTAAATCCTTCAATCAACCGCGCTACGGACGCTTCATTTCCGGGAATTGTCTTGGACGATAAGATCACCGTATCTCCCGCATCCAAGGATAGATTAGGGTGTGTCTGTGCCAGCAGTCGATGCAGGGCCGCACCCGATTCTCCTTGACTCCCGGTCGCAATGGCCAGTACTTCACGCGGCGGCAAATATCCGAGATGTTCCGCATGAATCGGTTTGAACGGAGTCGGAAACAACCCCACTTGTTGCGCACAACTCGCCATACCCGCCGCCGATCGACCCAAGACACTTAAGTATCGTCCGGTATCGGCTGCTATCTGTGACAGCGCTTGAATCCTCGCGATGTTGCTCGAAAAACACCCCACCACAACGCGACCTTCACAGCGCTGAATCACTTGACTAAGTCCTTGCGCAACCCGACCCTCGGTGACGGAGTGCCCCGCTTGCAAGGCATTCGTTGAGTCGCAAATAACCGCATCGACCCCCTCAACACCCAGCGCCTCGAAGCGTTTATCAGACCAGGCGGGACCAACAACCGGGGCGGCGTCGATTTTCCAGTCCGCTGTGTGCAGGATGCGCGTCTGGCCAACACTGATACACAGTGCACAGGTCTCCGGCGTGGAATGTGTCACGGGAATCCACTCCACCGAGAAAGGCCCTATGCTTGACCGGTCACCTGGGGTGACCTCAATCAGCGGTACCGGCAGCACGCCGCGGCGCCCGCGGGTTTTGTGCCGCAGTGCAGCGGCAGCAAAGGGCGTAGCGTAAACCGGACAGCGCAGCTGCTCCCATAAATACGGTAACGCACCTAAATGATCCTCGTGCGCATGCGTAATCAATAAGCCACTGAGCTGCTCTCGATGATCGACGATGAAACGCGGGTCGGGCATTTGAACAGCCGGCCGCACCGCACCGGGGACCTGCTCCAAGGTGATGCCACAGTCAACCGCCAACCACTGGCCTTGGTGCCCAAACAAATTGAAATTCATGCCAATTTCCCCACATCCACCGAGCGGGAGAAACACAACGTCTGACTGCGGAGGCTGACTCATGGACTCACGTTATATCTGACCAAAACTTACCAGGTATAGCCAATACGAAACCTCACCGCCTCGTCTAACTTTTCCTTACCCGGAGCGGCGCCACCATCGTAATCTGCCGACGCTTCAGCGGCTGCCTCCAGACCAAATAACAGGGGAAATCGCAACCCGAATGTTGTCCGATATATCGATTTGTCCATGTCGGACACATTTAAAATATTGGTCTGACGTAGGTATAAGTTGAGTGACCCATCAAAGAGTTCCACCTCACCCGTGAAATTGAGATTGAGACCCGTAAAGTAATTATCGGAAGCGTTCCGATCTACCGGATCGTCGCCGTCGTAGTCACGCTCGATAAAGTCGGTCTCAACATAAGACAGGCCTAATTCCGCGTCCAACTGATAGGTCTTGTCGACAAAAAGTTTGCGCCCAAAGTAGGGACCGATGAAAGCACGTCGCTCAATGTCCGCAAATCGATCGGCATTGACGCCAAGATTCACACCCAGATAATTTTGCGAGTTACTGAGAAAATAATCGTACTTACCGACAATGGCCCAGTTATCGATCGTTGGGGTCGAGGTTTTGGTCACTGCCGGATCGCCATTTGCATCCAGCACCGGCTCGCCCTCGGCATCAATTTTAGGTTGCAGCACAACGGCACTGGTTTCCGCATAGTCACCGCGAACCGTAATTCGATCGCGTTGGCTACGTAAAATGGTTTCAAAATCGGCGTTGAACTGGTCGGTCGACGTATTACCACGAAGAAACTCCACTGCACTGGTCACTCGACCCTCTAAACTATATCCGTGCCCTTCCTCCCACTCCTCAGGATTAGCAACATATAACTCATCAACGGCTAGATTCTCCTCATCCTCCAGCACCACTTCGCCCTCGATGACCTGTAATGACGACAAAGCAAATTTGTTTTGATCTTTTGTCAGCAGTTCTATTTCTTGATCGGACTCGAGCAGCATGATGGCAGTCAGATCAATCGATACCTCACCGATCCATTGGGTCTTCACGACGACTTCGCCCTCGCGGATATCGATGATCTCTCCCCAAATCACAGATTCATCCATCAGGACAATCCGAGCGGGTGGCGGCACAGTGGCCGGCAGGGCACTGTCATCGGATGCCCAAACCGAGAGATGAAACAGGCCAGAGAGCAAGCCGAGAAAGAGGATTAGGTGTATTCTTAATGTCGACATAGTCATCGCTTTTGATCGTGTATTTTCGTAGGCGAGACTGTAAGCCAAGCCGTAATGGATAGGAACTCCCATTCATCGGTAAATAGACCTGAAAGGCCACGATGAAAACTTTTGACTACGATTTATTAGTGATAGGCGCGGGTTCCGGCGGTGTGCGTGCGGCGCGTAAATGTGCCGAATTCGGTGCTAGAGTGGCGGTAATCG
>ERZ651776.3795-NODE-3795-length-14563-cov-7.645382_pt1 | contig 14563 bp, 15 predicted proteins | sample MGYA00514761_ERZ651776 | MGnify/ENA metagenome assembly ERZ651776 | reverse complement strand
GCCTTAACAAGAAATATTTCAGGCATATGATCTTTGAATTTTGAATCTTTACTTTGAAGTTTGGCTATTTTTTTTTCAGCATACTGAGCACTTTCGTATGCAAAAAAACCAACATAACCACCATAAAATCTTGGTAGTCCATTTATTTCTGGTGCCTTGTAGCTTTCAGTAATTTTTTGAATTTCATCCAAAGGATCTTCTGACTCAAATGAAGAGGAAGTTCCTTCTTTACTTATTTCAACAGAATTACCAGTAACCTTAATTGTATCTAGACAGTCATAACCAATAATTGAAAATTGTGCCCATTGATCACCCCCCTCAACTGACTCTAAAAGAAATGTATTAGATTTATCTGAAATCTGAGAATATAAAGTTAAGGGTGTTTGATTTTCTAAAGATATTTTTTTAACAACTGGGATGATGTTAAAGCCGGCTTTAGCATAATCTTGAAACTCTTCTTTCGTTATCATTTTATTAATAATTTTTTTATATCTACTAAATCACCAACATGAATATCATTTTTATCAAACCAACCCTGATTAACTTCTAAAGCATATAAAACAGGCTTTTTAGAGCATACTGACGTTTTTGATAAGGGCACCATATCATATATATTTATTATTTCACCCGTATCATCAAGATATGCAACACTTAGAGGAATCAAAGTATTCTTCATCCACATGCATTGAATTTTTTTTCTATCCCAAATAAAAACCATGCCATTGTTGTCTGCAAGACTATCTCTGTACATAAGTCCCTTCTTTCTGTCTTGGTAATTTTTTGCTATTTCAATAGTTGAAAGGTATTCCTGTAAAACAATAGCTTCCTTGCTCTCAAGAGAAATAGTAAACAAAAATAAAAACGAAAAACTAAATAATTTTAGAGCGGAGTGTTTTAATAGTTTGCTCATAATTGTCAGTATTGAAGATCGCTGATCCGGCAACAAAAGTATCTGCACCAGCTTTTGAAGCAAGACCAATGGTCTCATTATTAATGCCGCCATCAACCTCTAGTCGAATATCTTTTCCTGCTGCATCAATCATTTTTCTAACTTGAGATATTTTTTCTAAAGAACTATGAATAAAAGATTGTCCTCCAAAACCAGGATTAACACTCATTATCAATATCAGGTCTAGATCCTCAATAACATTCTCTAGAATATTGAGCGATGATGCAGGATTAAATACCAGTCCGGCCTTACAACCCTGATCTTTTATTGCATGAATAGATCTATGGACATGTTTTGATGCCTCAGGATGAAAACTAACAAGATCAGCACCAGCCTTAATAAAACTTTGTGCAAGCTCATCTACAGGATCTATCATAAGATGAACATCAATAAATTCTTTAACGCCATAGTCTCTTAGAGACTTACACACCATTGGGCCTATAGTTAAATTAGGGACATAGTGATTATCCATAACATCAAAATGAATCCAATCAGCACCGGCATTCAGAACATTTACAACTTCTTCACCTAATGTTGCAAAATTAGAAGCTAATATTGATGGAGCAATAATATATTTTGAGTCATTCATAAGTTAATTTTCGTCTTTATGGGTTTTATTAGCAAGTTCTAAGCGGTCAATAGTGCCAGTATCTATCCAGATACCGTCAGATATTTCAGCTGAAACCTCTTTATTGTTAATAAATTGTTTTAAAACCTTGTTCCAGATATCAAAAGGCATTTCTTGAGGTATTAATTTATTAAAGATGCTTGGGTTGATAACAGATATGCCACTCCAAGTATAATCATTTGCCTCTGATCTAACTGAAACAATATCACCATCTAATGAAAAGTCTCCTTGAGAATTGTGCTCAGGGTTCTTTACGCCAACAAGATGTGCAACCTTAACAATTTTATTTATGGCTGCAAGATCAATATCATGATAAACATCTGCATTTATCAACATAAAAGGCTCATCTCCGAGTAACTCAAGAGCATTTTGAATACCTCCGCCGGTTCCAAGTGGCTCAGACTCTTTAGAAAAGAGAATATTATTATTTGGAAAGAGCTCCAAAACATGCTTAATAAGTATATTTCCTAAGTAGGAAACATTAATTACTATCTCATCAAAGCCAGAATTTATTAATGAATCAATGTTTCTTTCGATCAAAGATTGATTACCTACTTTGAGCATAGGCTTTGGGGTATCGTTTGTCAGTGGCTTCAGTCTTTTACCAAAACCTGCAGCCAAAATCATAGCTTTCATATCGTATTTAGCTCTCTTAATAATCTCGGTTTAATTTCAGATACCAAGGCATCTCTTAAATTTAAAAACTCATCTTGAGGAATAAGTTCTATTAAATTATCTAGAATAGTTGGCAGGTCCTTTAATCTAAATGCTCTCTTATCTTTGGTGAAAAGCTTGCTTAATGTTCCTAAAATTCTCATATTTCTCTGAATAGCACCCCACCTCACCCACTCGAAGGCTTCATCACTTGAAACATTTAGCTCCATTATTGATACATAGTGGCTTAGAGAATCTTCAATAAGTTGTTTTGGGTATGAACAGTAATGATCGATAAGTATTCCAGCTAAATCAATACCAATTGGTCCAATACATAAATCTTGAAAATCTATGACAGCTATATTTTCATTTGAATCAAGAATGAGGTTTCTTCTCTCATAGTCAAAATGGCAATTCATCCAGGGCTGATCGTTTAACATTTCTAATGTTTTTAGTTCTAAGCTCTCTAATCCTTTCAACTTCTCAATGCCTAGAAACTTTGCTAAGAAAATTGTTTGCATGCTGTTCATCTGATCCTTTAATGAAGATTCGTCTAGCTTTTTTATCTGAGGAATATGTGCTGCTTGAATTTCTGAAAGAACTTTCATGGACTTCATTAGAAGTATTTGGTTGGTATCAATGTCTATATCAATTAAAGATTGATCACCTAAATCTTGTTGGATAGTAATACCTTTGCTGGCATCAGAAAAAATAACCTCTGGAGAATTAATGCCCAAGTTATTAAAATAAGTTGCAACATGAAGAAATTTGCTATGATTGCCGACTTCAGGATCAAGATAACAAACAACCAAAGTTTTATTACTATCTAAATATATTCTGAAATACTCTCTGCCACTTGCCTCTAATTTTAATATCTCAGCTTTCACAGCTGGATATCCAGAATTCCTAGATAACTCTATTATTTCTTGTTCTTTCAAATCAACTGTTCTGAACCTCTTCAGGTACAGGAGTATCATCTGGCACAAAAAAATCTGGCATTAAATCTGCAAAAGGAACGTTAGCATATTTAGTAAAATCTTTAACTCCTGCGGCGTGTAATACTAGATCATCAATACAAAAATTACCGGTGAACGTTTTTGAGTCTTTTGTCAAAATTTCATAAGCAGCATCAGCCATAATATGGACATTTCTTGATAGTCGCATGATCTCATCACCGCCTAAATGATTTTGAACAGCTGCAGTTGCTATTGCAGTTCTTGGCCATAATGCATTAACTGCGATCCCTCTATCAGCAAACTCCTGAGCCATACCTAAAACACACATGCTCATAGTATATTTAGCCATAGTGTAGGCCACTGTTCCAGCAAACCACTTAGGACTCATATCTAATGGTGGTGATAAGTTAAGAATATGAGGGTTAGATGCTTTTTCAAGATGGGGTAAACAGTATTTGCTTACCATATAGGTTCCTCTTCCATTTATTTGATGCATGAGGTCATACCTTTTCATTTCAGTATCCTTTACATTGGTTAACTGAATAGCTGAGGCATTGTTAATGCAAATATCTATTCCGCCAAAATGATCAACAGATTTATTAATAGCATCTCTAACATTGTCTTCATTTCTAATATCGCAAATAATTGGCAGAGCATCGCCTCCGGCTTTAACTATTTCTTCAGCTGCCGTATAAATAGTGCCTGGGAGCTTTGGATGCGGATCAGCTGTTTTGGCAGCAATAACTATTTTTGCGCCGTCTTGTGCCGCTTTCTTCGCCATTGCAAGACCAATGCCCCTGCTTCCACCTGAAATAAATATTACCTTATCTTTTAAATTCATAATTTTTTTTCCTTTTTATATTTAATCTTTAAAACTTTTCCATATAGGGTCTTAAATCTAATTCATGTGTCCAAGCGCTTTTATGCTGTGAGTGAACAAACCAGTATGCATCTGCAATAGCATCAGGCTGTAGAATACCGTCTTTTTGTTTTAGAGCATACGTATCGGGGAAATTTTCTTTTATAAATGCCGTATCGATTGCGCCATCTATTACAAAATGAGCTACATGTATTCCCTCGGGGCCTAATTCTCGAGCCATGCTTTGTGAGACAGCCCTGAGTGCAAATTTGGCACTTGAAAAAGCCGAAAATCCTGAACCTCCTCTCATTGAAGCTGTAGCACCAGTAAAAAATATGCTACCTTCATTTCTTTTTTTCATATATTTTGCAGCTTCTCTTCCTGTTAAAAAGCCACCAAAAGCTGCCATTTCCCATACTTTTCTAAATACTCTTGAAGTAGTATCTTCTATAGGAAAATAGACATTTGCTCCAGGATTAAAAATAACTACATCTATTGGAGCAATTTCGGTCTCAACCTCTTTAAATAATTTTTGTATGGATTCTTCATCTCTTGCATCTACACCAAACTCCTTCAACCATCCACCTAATTGCTCGACATCCATTTTAAGCTTTTTAAACTTATCGAGATTTCCAGGGCGCCTTACAGCACACACCTTATAGCCATTATTAGCAAATTTTTTACATAGAGCTGATCCTGTTGCATCTCCTGCGCCAATAATTATTGCTGAATATTTTGAAAAATCTTTCATATGAGTGTTTAATTGTTTGGTTAACTTTACAAAATTGTGAGTACAAATGAAAGTAGACTTTATTTTCGATGTGGCTAGTCCCAACGCTTATTTTTGCCATAAGCTAATTCCAGACTTTAAAAAAAGAACGGGTGTTGAGTTTGAATATGTGCCCTGCTTACTGGGCGGTATTATGAAACTGTCGGGCAATCAGCCCCCCTTTGTTGCTTTTGCAGATATACCAAACAAAAATAAATACCAGTCCATAGAGATAGAAAGATTCATAAAACAACACCATCTTAAGGAATTTAATTTTAATTCTAGTTTTCCTATGAATACCGTTCAGCTCCAAAGAGGGGCTCTTGCGGCCCAAGAACTAGGCATATTTGAAAGATATTTAGAAGTTATCCTGGGAGCTATGTGGGAAAAAGATATAAATCTTGCAGACCTAGATATCTTAAAATCAACTTTATCTGAAAATAATATAGATGCAGAGTCACTGATAGGAATTATTACTTCCCAAGCTTGTAAAGACAAATTAATTGCAAATACCACTGATGCAGTAAATCGCGGAGCTTTTGGCGTCCCTACATTCTTTTATGATGATCAAATTTTCTTTGGTAAAGACCACCTTCACCAGCTTGAAGAGTATATTAATTCAAAAGGATAATAGAACTTTTCTATAAATACTCTTTCAAAGCTAAGAGGTATAAAATATAAGAATGAAGAAATTCAATTATGTTGCGCCAATTTTGCTGGGTGCTTCACTTTTTGTTCATGCAAATGAAGAGTTTCAGGTGGATGGTGTTTTAATTCCAACTGCACAACCAAATATACAAGCATGCATATCTTATGTTCCTGTAATGGGAGTTGTAAAAGAATCAGAAGATTTAAAAATTAATTCAGACAAATTTAAATTTACAGATGACAAGAAATTAATTTTACATGGAAATGTAGAGCTAGATTTTCCTGAGGGTTTACTAAGGGCTCGTAATGCTGAATTAGATAGAGAAAATGGGAAAATTAAATTCTCCAATAAAGGAGAAATTTTTCTAGAGAATTTTTATTTCAATTCATATGAAGGGTTTTTAAATAAAGATGATCGGACTATCTCTTTGTTAGAAGGAACTGCATTTTCAAAAGGAAGAAATTTGATATTTAATTTTTCAGAATTATATGGTCAGCTTGATGAACAAATTTATTTCAAAAACGTGTCTATGTCATCTTGTTCGAACCCAGGTAAAGGCTGGGTTTTGGAGGCAAGAGAAATAGTATTAAATTCAGAAGCAAGCAGAGGTTTGGCAAAAAATATAAAAATTAAAGCATCTGGTGCAACTATTTTTGCTCTTCCATTGCTGCCTTTTGCTACATCAGATCAAAGAATGAGTGGTTTTTTAGAGCCCTCCATATCTTACTCATCTGATGGGCCAGACCTGATGATTCCATACTATAAGGTAATATCAAAAACATCAGATATCACAATGGCATCAAGATACATATCGAAAAGAGGCCCGGGTATTGAAATTAACTATAGATCTCTGCATAAAGAAACTAATAATCTTCGAAATTTAGATCTAATATATTTTACTAATGATAAAGAATACGAAAAAGAATTATTAGTTGAAGAGTCATCGAGGTGGATATACAAATATACTGATGAATTATCATTTAATTCTTATTCACTAAATGTTAATTGGGCAAAGTCTTCTGATGATCTCGTTTTAAGAGATATTCCTGGAGACATAACATCTATTGGTTATCAAAGAATTCAAAACTTAAATCAAAGTATTGCTTTTCAAGCAAAGCTAAAAAATTCAATACTAACTGTTGAACATCAAAGTTATCAATCACTAAACCCAATTATCACTGATGGCTATAAAAAATCACCTTCTGTTAATTTTATTTTTTCAAAAAAAATAAATGGATTTACTATTCAAGAAAATCTCAACATATCTTCATTTAAAGCAGATAAAATTCATGGATATTATGGATACCAAAACTTAAACAATAATTATTTGAGATTAATTGAAAATCCATTAGAGGGCAAAAGAATCTTCTCTAATTTTTCTATTTCAAGAAATATTCACTATAAAGGGTTTAATCTTTCTTCAAATATTGGATTAAAAAGCATCAACTTTGATTTATCTAATGAGAAGGATGAGAAAGTAACAAGTGTAAATGTCCCTAATGCATTATTAGATATTAACTCTATATTTATTAAAAATAAGAATAATGTGAGGCATCTTTTAGAACCAAGATTAACCCTTGGATATACAGCATACAAAGACCAAGCAAATAATCCTATTTTTGATTCTGATCAGATTTCTCTTGATAATGAACTTTATTCCAATGATAGATTTTCAGGCATGGATCGAATTGGTGATCAAAGTTTTTATACTTTAAGTCTTGGTTATAAGAAAATTTCAGAGGGGCGTGAAAAGATATCGTTAGATGTCTCAAAGAAATATTTTTTAAAAGACAGAAAGGTTTGGATTGGCGAATCCGTTACTAATAGTATGGACTCCCTACAATTTATTAATATAGATGAGAGTCCATTTATTCTTGAAGGCTCATGGATGCCTAAAAAAAATACCTTGGTTTCAATGTACGCTGGGTATTTTAATAAAAGTAAAACAATGCCCTTAGGAGGATTAACTATAAAACATAAATCTCACTTTGGTTCTTTTGGTCTTGCGAAAAGATTTAGAAGAATGTCGGGTGATTTTAATTATGAAATGAATTATTCAGAGATTTTTGGTGATATAAATATAAATTCTAATTTTAAAATTATTGCTAAATTGAAAAGAGATGATGGAATTGATAAAAATATTGAAAGTCTTATTGGTATTGAATACGAAAACTGTTGTTTAGCACTCAGAATTTCTGGATCTGATAGAAATCTTTCAAGATATATACTCAATCAAGAAATTTTATACCCTCATTTAGCAGATGCATGGGATAATATGATTCAAATTGAAAGTAAGGGTAGAATTAATTTTGAGTTTGAGCTCAAGGGTCTAAACTCCTCATTGAACAAGGCGAATAGATTTTTAAGTAATTCACTTTTTAAATATTAATCAAAGTTAAATATGAAAAAAATAATATTGACGATCGTATGCTTGGTATCTTTGGGTACCAATGCTGCTATTGAAATCTTAGATAGAATTGCTGTTATTGTTGATGATGGCTTAATTATGGAGTCGCAAATAGACTCTGGTATCAAGGAATTAATTTCTAGATATGAAGAACAAAATATTCCTAAGCCAGACTTAGAAGAGCTTAAAGATCAAGTTATTGAATCATTAATCATAGAAGAACTTCAACTTCAAATGGCTAAAAGAGCTGGAGTGAGGATAAGTGATAGTGAACTAAATGATGCTATATCAAGAATTGCTAATAACAATCAAATGAAACTTGAGACTTTTATTTCCTACATCGAAGAGAGTGGAGATTCATATGAAGATTTCAGAGAAAATGTTCGCAAGCAGATGATCGTTCAAAGAATTCAAAGAGGAAGAGTTCAGTCAGAAGTAAATATTACTGAAAAAGAATTTGATGCTTTTCTAGCAACTGATGAGTCTTTGGCTGAACTTGAACCTGAACTTTTAGTAAAACAAATATTAGTTAAAAATTCTAACCAAGCTGAAGAAGTAATCAACAGAATAAACCAAGGAGAGGATTTTTCTGAATTAGCCAAAGAGATTTCGATAAGCAGTAATGCTGCAACTGGCGGTGATATGCCATGGAGAAGAGCTATCGAAATGCCTGAATTATTTTCAAATGCAATAAATAATAAAGAGATTGGCTACATAACACCTCCACTGCAAAGTGGTGCCGGGTATCATATCTTAAAACTAGATAACAAGCGTGGTCCTTTAGTTCAATATGAGGATCAGTGGTTTTCTAGACATATTTTATTATCGCCTTCAGCGATAAGAGATGAAAAAAGTACTAAAGACCAGCTTAATAAAATAAGAGAAAGAGTACTCAGTGGAGAAGACTTTAGCGAATTAGCTCAAGAATTCTCAGAAGACCCAGGATCTGCAAAACAAGGCGGAAACCTTGATTGGCTAGGCAAAGGAGTTCTCGCTGCTGAGTTTGAAAAAACAATGATTGAATCTAAAATAGGTGAAGTGTCTGAAGTATTTGAAACTCAATTTGGTTTTCATTTTCTTGAGGTCTTAGAAAAAAGAAATTATGACATGACTAGAGATCTTATTGAGGACAGAGCCTACCAAATACTCTTTGGAAGAAAATTTGAAGAAGAACTTGAAAATACATTAAGGATAATGAGAGCAGAAGCTTTTGTTGAAATAAAAGATCTAGATTGAAAAAAATTATCTACTCTCCGGGAGAGCCATCAGGTATAGGACCAGATCTTATAATTAAATTATGTCGATCAACTTTTTGGACAGATATAAAGATTCCGGTTGTATGCTTATGTGATCCCAAACTTCTAAACAACAGAGCAGCTGATTTGGAAAAAAATATTACTCTGAGGCAAATTTCAGATATTGATGAAATAAAAGTAAATCAAAAAAACGTTATACAAATAATGCATATTTCAGAATGTCGAAACACCAAATATGGCAAGCTTTATAAATCAAATGCCCGATATGTTTTAGATAATTTAGAATTTGGTATTAATGAAGCTTTTCAGGATAAGAATATTGCTCTTGTAACAGGCCCGATAAGTAAAGAAAATATTATTTCTATAAATAAAAAATTCTCTGGTCATACTGAATTCATTCAGCAGAAAACAAATAGTAATGAGGTTTTAATGCTTCTAGCATCTGACCAATTAAAAGTTGCTTTAATAACCACTCACATACCTCTAAAAAATGTTTCAAAAAAAATAACTAAAGAACTCATTATAAGTAAGGCAATAACACTCAATAAAGGGCTTAAAGAAAAATTTAAAATTAAAAACCCAATTATTAAGATGCTTGGATTAAACCCCCACTCAGGTGAAGGCGGAAAAATAGGAAAAGAAGAAGTTGATATTATTATCCCTGCTGTAAAAGAACTAAGGAAAAAGAAAATAAATATTTCCTATCCTATTTCAGCCGATACAGCATTTACAAAAAAGAACCTTAAAGAGACTGATGCATTTTTAGGAATGTATCATGACCAAGTCCTGCCTGTCATTAAAGCCCTAAGTTTTGGCAATGCTATTAATGTAACTTTAGGTGTCCCAATAACAAGAACTTCTGTAGATCATGGAGTTGCCTTAGATATAGCCGGTTCAGGTAAAGCTGACCCCTCTTCACTTAAAGAAGCAATAAAAACTGCAAAGAAAATTATTTAATGACTTCAAGGGACATTAGAAGGAAATTCGGTCAAAATTATCTTTCTGATCCTGCAATCATATTTGAAATGGGTAGAGCAATATCCCCTTTAGTTGGAGATAGCTTTTTTGAAATTGGACCTGGAATGGGCGCACTTACCAACGTACTTAATCTGGCTGGCGTTAATGTGAAGGCCATTGATGTAGATGAGAAGAATATTGAATATTTAACAAAACAATATACAAAACCAGCTAAATTTGACTTTATACATGGAGATGTTTTATCAACTCCTTTAAATTTTCTTGAAAAAGATAACCACAGGATAGTTGGCAACCTTCCATATAATATTTCAACACAGATAATCTTAATGTTTACAAACTGGCATCATCTAGTAGATGATCTTCATTTCCTTGTTCAAAAAGAAGTTGCTGAAAAAATTGCAGGCAAAGTTGCAACTAAAAATTGGGGCAAATTATCAATAAAACTTTCAGCTTTTTTTAATACCCAAATACTCTTTGATGTTCCCCCTGAAGCATTCGATATTAAGCCAAAGGTTAATTCAAGCTTCATAAGAATGACACCTCAAAAAAAATATAATATTGACCAATCAACAAAAGAAAAATTATTCAAAATTATTGATATGTCTTTTTTATCAAGAAGAAAAAACATTAAAAATAACTTAAAAAAATTAAATTTAGACTGGAATGGTCTTGATATTAATCCTGGGCTAAGGCCGGAAGAAATATCTTTAGATAATTTTTTAAAAATAGTTAAAACATTGGAAAATTAAATGGCTCACTATGTTGTAGGAGACGTTCAAGGTTGCTTTAAAGAACTAGAGGGGTTACTTAAAAAAATTAAATTTAATTTAAATAAAGATATATTAATTTTTGCAGGCGATCTTGTTAATAGAGGCGATGCATCAGAAAAAGTTTTAGAGTTTTGTATTAAAAATAAAGGATCTGTTAAAGCTGTTCTGGGAAATCATGACTTTTATTTGCTTTACTTAATCGAACATCAAAAAAAAGATAAGTCATTAAAGAAAGTTTTAGAATCTAGAAATGTTAAAAAATATCAAGTCTGGTTAAAAAAACAGCCATTATTATTAGATATCAAAATTAAAGAATCTAATGAAATTTTTTGGATTTCTCATGCTGGAATACCTTTTATTTGGCAAGTGGATGAAGCTAAGAAATTCTCTAAAGAGATACAGGTTGCTTTAAAAAATGATGCGTCAAATTTATTAAAAAATATTTGGGGAGATACACCTAAAATTTGGAATCCAAACCTAAGGGGATACAAAAGACAGAGAACAATTATCAACTACTTTACAAGAATGAGGTTCTTGAGCAAAGATGGCTCACTAAGACTAAATTTAAAAAGTGGTAAAGGGAAAAAGGGTTATGTACCTTGGTACAAGAAAACTATAAATAACCTTAAAGATAATGAAAATATTGTCTTTGGACACTGGGCGTCTTTAGAAGGCAAGACTGGTTTAAAAAATATTATTGGACTGGATACTGGTTGCGTTTGGGGAAATAAGCTTACAGCTATAAGATTAGAAGATAAAAAGTTATTTCAAATTAAGAAAAAATGAAAATATATGAAGTTGGGGGAGCGGTAAGAGATGCGCTTCTAGGTGTAACAGCAAAGGATAGAGACTGGGTTGTTGTTGGATCATCTCCTGATGAGATGGTATCAAAGGGATTTAAGCCTATCGGCAAAGACTTTCCTGTATTTTTGCATCCTTCCAGCAATGAAGAATATGCCCTTGCAAGAACTGAAAAAAAAACAGGCCATGGCTACCATGGTTTTAATTTTTATTTTGGGCAAGAGGTAACTCTTGAAGAGGATCTTTCAAGAAGAGACCTAACTATCAATGCTATTGCTAGAGACTCAGGTGGAAATATTATAGATCCCTATGGAGGCATCAAAGATCTTGAAAGAAAAATCTTTAGACATGTTTCAGATGCATTTTTAGAAGATCCATTGCGCGCAATAAGACTCGCTAGATTTCATACTTATGAACATCTTAAAGATTTTTCAATTGATTCAAAGACAGAAGAGATGCTAGAAAAAATTGTTAATTCAGGGGAGCTAGCAAACTTATCACCAGACAGGATTTGGACTGAAACTGATAGAGCGATGTCTTCGAAAAATCCAAATATTTTTTTTGAGCTGATAATAAAATATAAAATGCATCATCCCTACTTTGAGGAATTAAGAATATCTCTTTGCGATACAACCACAAACAACATAATTCGATGGGCTGAATTGCAGGCTAATAACGATTTTGCGTTAGGCAGGAATCTTCCTATTCCAAATGCACAAAAAAATGCTTCTGATGTTCTAATGAAATTAATGAAGATTTCAAAAGATATGCCAAGGAATGAACTTATAAAGTTATTTCCTCTAATTAACTTTGACAGAAACGAGTTATTAATCAAAGACTTATGCTCTTTGCCGCAGCTCTCTAATTCAAAAGAATTAATATTCAAATTAGTATCAAAAACCATGGAAACTGATTTCTCTTTTCTTAAAAATATACCGAATGAGAAAATTCATGCAGAAAAGCATAAAATATACGAAAAAATATTAAATCAATGTCTATAAATAAAACCATACTAATTACAGGAGCTGCAAAGAGGATTGGCAAGGAGATAGCTCTAACTTTTTCTAATATGGGTTGGAATATAATAATTCATTACAACTCCTCCAAAAATGATGCTGAAGAATTGGCAAATCAAATTAATTCAATCAACTCAAATACTGCAAAAATAATTCAAGCAAATTTAGATGTTGTAACAGATGTCCAAAGATTAATTATTGAAGCTAGATCCTGTTTTGATTCGATTGATGTTTTGGTAAACAATGCTTCAACTTTCTACCCAACTCCCATCGATGAAATCTCTGAAGATCACTGGGATAAACTAATAGGAAGTAATCTTAAAGGTCCATTGTTTTTAATCCAGGGCCTTAAAGATAAATTAATTGAAGCGAAAGGAACTATTATTAATATTACTGATACAAATCTAAGCAAAGGCGTTGCGAATTTTTCTATATACGCAGCTGCCAAAGGAGGTTTAGAATCTATTACCAAGGTTTTAGCAAGAGAATTAGCTCCAGATGTGAATGTTAATGCAATTGCTCCTGGTGCAATGCTTGAACCGCCTGATGTTACTTGGACTGAAGAGCAAAAAGAAAAAGTAATAGCAAACATTCCTCTAAAAAAAATGGGATGCGAGAAGGACATTGCAAGCACAGTTAAATTTGTTGTTGGTTCAAAGTATATGACAGGTCAAATTATTAAAGTTGATGGAGGAAGATCACTCTCATGACACACGATGCTCAAAAATATGAAAAAATATTTTCAGGAACAAAAGAAGTTGCTGAAAATCTTAAAATTGATGTTGGGAAACTTCAGCCATGGATAGATGCTCATGTGCCTGGTGCTGGTGCTATTACAGGAATTGAACAATTTAAAGGCGGGCAATCAAATCCAACATATAAAATTATTACTGATCACAAAAATCTTGTTTTAAGAAGAAAACCACCTGGCAAACTTTTACCATCAGCTCACGCAGTTGATAGGGAATATAAGGTTATTACCGCCCTTGGTGAGACTGATGTACCTGTCCCAAAAACCTATGGACTTTGTGAAGATCAAGAGGTCGCCGGAACCACTTTTTTTGTTATGGATTGTTTGGATGGAGATATTTATTGGGATCATATGCTTCCCTCCCTTTCAAAGGAAGAAAGAATCAAGGTCTACCAAAATAAGAATAAAACTCTTGCAGCTCTTCATAGTGTAGATTTCAAAAAAGTTGGATTAGAAGATTACGGTAAACCTGGTAATTATGTTGCAAGACAAGTATCAAGGTGGTCTAAACAATACCTAGCATCAGAGACAGACAATATTGTAGAAATGAATAATCTTATAGAATGGTTACCAGAAAATATTCCTGATGATGATGAAACCTCAATTGTTCATGGAGACTACCGCCTAGACAACATGATAATGAAGAACCAAGAAGTCATAGGTGTGCTTGATTGGGAACTTTCTACCTTGGGTCATCCTATTGCAGATTTTTGCTATCATTGTCTTACATGGAGAACAGAGCCATTGTTTTATGATCACGCAAAATTAAAAGAGATGGGTATTCCTAATGAAATGGAATATCGTGACATGTACTCTGAAATCACCGGGAAAGATCTTTCAGCTAATTGGGAGTTCTATATGGCTTTTAGCCTATTTAAAGTAGGTGCCATATGTCAGGGTATTCTTGGCAGAGTTAGAGATGGAACTGCATCAAGCAAGCATGCTGAAGACAGAGGAATGAAAGTCTATCCCCTTTCAGAGTTTGCATGGTCTATTGTAAAGGATCACTTTAAATAGTTTTTTTAAAGAAAAGAATTATTCCTGTAATAGAGCTTATTAAAGCAAGGACAGAGAAGATTTTTAACAAAATATTATTTATGTTATCTCTGTCTTGATAGTC
>ERZ651776.3791-NODE-3791-length-14573-cov-5.207643_pt1 | contig 14573 bp, 13 predicted proteins | sample MGYA00514761_ERZ651776 | MGnify/ENA metagenome assembly ERZ651776 | reverse complement strand
CCCTACTCCCTACTCCCTACTCCCTACTCCCTACTCCCTACTCCCTACTCCCTACTCCCTACTCCCTACACAATCACGCAATCACACAATCACGCAATCACACAATCACACTATCACACTATCACACTATCATACTATCACACAATCACACAATCACACCATCACACAATCACGCAATCAAACAATCAAGCAACGACGCAATCACCCAATCACCATCACTCTATCACCATCACTCCATCACCATCACTCCATCACTTCACTCCATCATCCTTTAACCCTCAAACTTGCCTACTAACCCTCCAACCCATTAACCATACACTTAACCCAACCTAAAAAACTTTCTTTTGTCTTTTATATTTACTTTTTTCACTTCTTCTTATAATCACTTTTGCTTTTTTGACGATTGTCAAGAAGCAGAGAATGATGGCAACGAAAAGTCCCCAATACTTGAAGATATACCATGATGCTCTACGATAGTCTCCCTCTGATATCATCTTTGGTATTCGGACGAAGACGTTGCGCTCGATAGTCTGAAGCCGCTTATTTTGGGTCCAAAATCGGCATTCCCGAGCAATAGTTGACATTGTTTCTTGGTACTTTTCCTGGTTTGAAGGAATGTTTTCAGCGAATTCACTGAGAGCCGTAGAGTAGTAAGACTTGTCTCCTGCTCTGCTGGAGCCAAAACCAAACGGTTCTTTCTTCAGATTTAGATAACCATGCACACTCAAAGACTCATCACTGATTATTTCAGTTCGATGTCGCATGCCCACGCACCAAAAAAGAAGGTCGTTTTGTTCCTTTGGACCAAGAAATGGAAGAGTTGACGTTAGGGAGGATTTGTCAATATAGGACACTTTCCGTCAATATAGGACACTTTCCACGGACGCTCGCTTCTACACCCTTCCTTTGCTTACGCTCACCTGTAGCACCTCGTAGTCTGTTTCACTCGAGTCCCCTGGAGCCGACGAAAACAGCCATTTCTTACTTCCGAATACCATATATGACCAAGAGCATGAACATCCGATGTTGTCGATATGTTCGGTAACGCCAGCTCCGCGAGATCCGGCGTACATCCACATTGACCGTAAATTTGGGGCTGGAAAATATTTCGGGGGTTCGAATACACTTTTCACGAGTGAAATTTCTGCAGGGTTGTTTGCAATCAAACTGAGATAGCTCTTTGGGAATTTCTTACGAACCCAACCGTAATTTTTCAGGGTGATGGTTTTATTATACCTTAGAAAATCTGAATACTCTTGTCGTACAACTTCATCGACGATTTCTTCCTCGAATTTGCTTTGCCAAGGTTGCACAGTCTCTTCTCTTGGCCAGGAGGAAGAGAGCGACACTGCCCAATCGTCTACTGTTTCAAAAGTTGTGCCGAGGCTGCCACCTACATCACTAGTGATAAACGGCTGACCAGATCGCAAGAAGTCATTTAAGATTCGCTCGTTCAAGGTTTGCAAGCGTTGAACAGATTTCATGTTGATTTAAATTTCCTGACCCTCGCAAGATAAATCTCAGCCTGTCGGGGCGAAGTCTATTAAGCCATGCAATTTTGGTTTGGAATCAATAAGGGAATATCCTCGCCAAAATCTGAAACAAAAAAACGAAATATATTAATTATGTTTATGCTTTGAGTAAATGGAGAAAAAGTCGTCTTCTTGCCAAGCTCCTAGCGTGCTTTTTCGATCACTGCTGTCCGCGGAAAACAACCAAGCTCCTACCCCTAAAAGTATATCACCGCCAATTCCGGCAAGCCCAACTATATGCGACTCTTTGACGAACTACCTGTGCACCGCGTCTTTAAAGACGGCATCAAATAATGTTCGGAGAATTTTTGATGAAGTGATCGGTGCAGTTAAGGCACAAATTGGTCAAATGAGCAAGGAGTATGAAGAACAGATTGTCGAAAATGTAGTGGAACTCTACCTCATCACTGTAAGATTTTTTACGGTCGGTCTTCCCCGAGTGCGAAAAGAAATTCTCGGCTACAGTGAAGAATCTAATTGGTCTATGTTTACAAACATTTTTCTCCCAATTCTGCTAACTGTCGTCTCCATGACACTGTCGTCTGGGCTGACCCTTGGCAATCACCATTCTCGAAAAGTGTGGAAATCTTTCCCATTGCTCGAAGATCTTGAAGGGGTAGGAAAGGCTGCCGTTGATACTTGGAGGGCGAGTTTGGAAGTGCAAGAGGGAAGGTCTGAAGAGAATGTCGAGCGATTGTTCCTTCAATTGCCAGAACGGAGAAAGAGCAAGAGTGAACCGAATGTTGAAATCGACGTCGTCGTTGCGAAATCGGGCGATGACACCAGCCCCGTCATATCCGGTTGGGCTCTTCGGATCGACGCCTGCATTCTTCTGGACAAGTGTTGGTTGAGGTTGACTGAGAGGGCGAAATGCAGTCTGAACCCACGGACAAATTTTACCAGTTTCTACTTCCTGCACCGCCTACTTGTTGAGAACAAGGTCGATCCCGCGCAGCTTCTTTGTTTTGTGTGCGCTTGTGTTCGCCTTGCGTTAAATTTTTCTCCAACTGCTGGGCTTGTCTTCAGAGAGGTTCTTATCCGTGGTTTGGACGTGCCTGGTTATTGCTCTGTATGTGTTGCTGACCCCTTGGACATGACCCCAATCATTACACATTATGAGGCCCAACTCGTTGAGATGACTGACAAAAATGAACGCCCCGATAATCGGTCGCCTTTGGTGCACTTAAATCCGGACCTTAAAACAAACAGGGTGGAGCATTTGGACCTATTAGCTCGCTATATTGATGGCGGTAATGACAAAGGTGCAATCGCAGTCTCAAAAGTTGTTTCGAAACTGTCCACTATGATGCATTCTCCGCGACTTCTATACTCGGGCACACAGGTGCTGCAGTCCTCGTTGCTTTGTTTTTGCTCTTGCGTCCGCCTTGTTTGTAAACTGATGAATTACCAGGTCGACGTCGCCTACTACGAAACCTTGGGAGTCAGCTATGAAGTTGTTTGCTCTGGATCGAAACATCTCTGGAATGTGCGGAACCTTTTAAAGAAAATCCAGAAAAACAACCGCAAGCAAGATTTGTTCGAATTTACTGGCATTACGGTAGACGAAAAAAACGATCCGGTATACCTTGCAGAAAAAAATGGAAACGCCGACAGGGAGAGCAAGAGCGACGAAATTAAGTCGCTTTTAAGTCTTCTGGAGCAGAGGTGAGATGGAGGAAAATAAGGCAAAATGAAAATGTTGTATGGCCCGAACGAGAACTCTAACTTCTTTGCGTAATTTCAAATCGCTTCTCGTTTCGTCATCCTCGCCCGCTCGTTCTCGCAGCTACAACAATTGTGTTATGAAAGGGAAAATCGCGACTCTGCCTGATTCTGTCCGGCTAGAACTGAAGGACACAAAGAAGAGGAAGAAAGACGAACACAAATTAAAAAAACTAAATAAGGCAGCAAAGAGGGGGAGAGATAAAGACGTGAGTGGTCCTTTATGCCCTCCCTCGGCAAGAATTAGTTTGACGGTCTCCGAGGATAGCGGCTGCTCGCCAAATACACCTGACTCGCCAGTACGTACCAATACAGGGCGTGAATGAATTTTGAATTTTTGCGAGGCAAACACTTTTGCAGCCTTTCCCTAATTATAATGTTATTGAAACAAACGTCGCTCGGATGCTATTATTTTTGGCATTCGGTAACTTGCCACAACAACACAATCACGCGACACTATTTATTTATTTTCTTGGCCTGATTCGAAGACAGATCCATCGATTTTCGTGGCTGCGAGGAAAACGAATTCGATAAAGTTTCGAGGCTTGCGCCCGCCTTTTCCCTTGCAATTACCTTTTCCCTTGCAAACCGGTTCGTAATGTCGCTTTTGGAGGTTTAGAAACATTGCGTTTGCTTGGCTAAGAGTAGTACCAGTGAGTTTCGAAAGAGTCTCTTTATCAGTTGCTGAGAGCCTCTGTGACATTTTCGACAGGTTTTCCAGGCACCAGCGGTACAATGCATTGGTCTGCTCGAAAGTGTACGGCGTTTGCGTCTGCGATGCGGATATTTGATTTGTTTGTGAGAGTTCATTCTTTTTTCCTGACTTTTTCTCCTCTGCGCCTGCCACTGCTGCTGTCCCAGTCACTTCTTCCTTCTCATCAAATGATAAAGGGGGTGTCGGTGTCTGTGTCGGTGTCGGTGCCGGGCAGACGACGATGGCCTCAGCCTCCTGAGGCGGTGGGTAGAGCAGGGAATTCCATTCCGAATCAGGATAAGGGCAGACAATGACTTCCTCCCTCGGTGCAAATTCGTTCATCGGATTGACTGCCGTTGGCAAAAGCCATTTCACCTTCTCTCTACGCTCCTCTTTCAACATACTGATCTTGCTCCTCATATGTGCCAGTGCACTTTCAATGAATCGGTGTATCCCCGCGGTCTTAATGTCGGTGGATTGACGAGCTAGTGGGGAATCACTCAACGCGAATGCGAGTGCTGTTATTATTGTACCGCTATCGACCTGATGCTCACGGAATTCCGCCAAAACGTCATCACCAGTGCACCAAAATTTTAACTCAGTGTACAATTGTATTAGTTCTGCAAAGTGATGGTGTCTAGCAATCTGTTGGTGTGAAGGAAATTCCATTGAAGCGCTCGAGAGGTATATGTATGGTGTGGGGTTTTTGTTCTTATTGGAATCGCCGAGAACTATTAATAGAATTTTTCTATTACGCTTTATAAAACTGGTGTATAGTGGCACCTATTCGCTTTTCAGACGATATAAGCAGCTTTTGGCAATATTTTTATTTTAACCGATTGAATGAATGCTTTCATCATGTGTTCATGAATGCTCATCTCCACCGCACAGAGAGAACTACTGCGAATAAATAGGACTTTAAAAAACCATCCAAAAGTTCGCTGTTAATGATATCAATGCAGCGCTTACCCGTAATTGGCCGTAAAACGCTTGTTTTGAACCCCTTTCTTTCTCTCTCTTTGTTTTCCACGGTGACCAAGCAACGCCCGAAGAAGGGGAATAGGAGCAATTTCGCTGGTGCTGTAATCTGCTTGCCCGGTTTAGAGGATCTTGTTCATCGGCGACTTGTTGGAACAGAAAGAAGTGAGGACCGACTTGTTGGACAACAACAAAGAAGTGAGCACCCAAAAGAGATTGAAGGCCTCAAAAAATTCAAGGGTGTGGTTGAGTTCAATAATCACAGACTGCGGGACGTTTACAAAATTCATCAGCAATCGCGTGGCCTGGGGACACGAGTTCTAATTCGCCTGGCCCTGTTGAAACGTGTGAATTCTTTCTCGCTTCTTGAGGACAAATTGAAGGCGATCAGCATAGAAGATTTTGTCGATAAAAAGCGGCCTGTGTCCATTCGTGTTTCCTGTTCGCGCAGTAAACTTTGGCACAGCTCTGCTGTGGAAGAACGGGTGCGAAATGTTTTTGGTTTGAAAAATGAGGTCGATGGGTTTGATGATGAGAGTCAGAAGCAACTTTTGGTTGTGCAGGTAAACCAGAACGTTGTCTCCATATCAGTTTCAACAACAGGACTGTCCAACCTTACAAATTCGGTAAACTATAGAGAGGAGGTCGGGAAGGCGCCTCTAAACCCCTGCGTGGCTAATGCGATGTTGGATGAGGTCAATTATCAACCTGGTGACGTTGTTGTGGATCCTATGTGCGGTAGCGGTACTATTCTTATTGAGGCTGCGCTCCGTTCTGTGCGAGGAGGGGATAAGGAGGAGGAATTCATGCGTTGGAAGGGGTTCAATGCAGGAGCTTGGGGCAGTGTAAGGCATGTTGGCGTTACTGCAGACGCTGTTGATGATGACAATAACTCACCTGATGATGATGATGATGATGATGATGATGATGATGACAATAACTCACCTGATGATGATGATGATGATGATGGTGATGATGATGGTGATGATGGTGATGATGATGATGACAATACCTCACCTGATGATGATGATGCCAACTTATTAAATTTCCCTTCGAAACCGGCGCCCATGAAGAAGTTGCTCTTTGGATATGACATTGACAAGAAGGCGATCAATATAGCAAAACGAAACGCGGCTCGTGCCGGCGTAGAGCATTTGATTGAATTCCGCACCTCTCCAATTGGTGAGCTAACTGCTTCGAAGCCAATAGCAGCCAATACAATGACTGATGATAAAGCAGCTATATCTACTCGTGGTTTTTTCCTCCTAACGAACCCGCCTTGGGGAGTCAGATTACGGGGGAAACCTCCTCCCCCCGATGAGTCAGACGCGGATGACCGACAAATTAGCGCCCTCCGAAATTTATACGCAGCCATTGGCAATTTGCGCCGGACACAGTTTCCAAAGTTTACTCTCGGTGTACTGCTGGCCGCCAAGAGGCTCATATCAGACATGCACGAACGGGGAGGCGGGGTAAGGTTCAGCACAATTGTGGGGAAGCGGGAGGTTTTTTTTTTCACCGATGAAGAGGGAAAGGGAAAGGGAAAGGGAGAGGGAAAGGGAAAGGAAGGGAAAGTGAAAGTGAAAACTGAAAAAAATGGTCCCGAAAATTATAAAGTTCACGTTGCCCACCGTGAAAAGAAAGCAAAGAAAAAAGAGACACCACCGATGGAGTAGAAAAGATGTGAAGGACAAGTTTATAAGAAGACGAAGTTTTAGCAGTAAACAGTAGGTAGCGCAACATTACATATTACATTTCGTTTTCCCTTCCAACCTTTATATCATCAATCACATGGACAACAAAAATCCCAACCCCAAAATCAGAACGGTCAGTATAGTAGGTCGCAACATGCTCCCTGCAGCCTCGCAGTCTCCTAATCCCCGAAGCGGCGTGTCCATTTTGTTATATTCGTAGCGGGGGCACATGAAGTCGTTAATGTCGCACTCCCACACTCCACATCTATCCAAGACGTCGCACATAATTCGGCCGCTATTTTTTCTGCACCAATCCCCCTCGATACTGTAGCTGACGTCTTCGACCTGTGTACTGAGCTCAAGACAACTGCAGCCGCTATCAACTAAAAAATCATTCCTCAGCTGGTCGTTTTTCAGACAGTAGTCTGAGCACATAACTCCATAAATGTCGTATGTTGAAACAGGTCCATGTTTACCTGCCAGATCCAGCTCCAGTTGGCGCATGCTCTCTAGGCACTTTATGCTCAAGATGCTGATTGCTTCGCCCATTCTAAGGTCGAATCCGCCGTCTCCCCCTCCCTCTGCACTGAGGTCATACTTGGTTATACTAAAAAATCCGGGGTCACTTGCTAGTGGGACATCAAAATCAGTGAGAGGTCTTTGCAGCCAGTTTTTGTAATACGTTATATTGCACGCTTGAGGAGGTATACTCCCGTCATCGTCGACGACGGTGTCATTCCATTGCGTCCCATTGCCGTCTTCTGATAAAACTGTGGGTGAAAGAAGTAGGAAAAGGAGGAGCAAGAAGAACACACGATATTGGGAAAACCGAGGCATCATAGCTCGCAAGCGATATTGCTGAAAACCCCTTTCTTCCGATACTCTGGGATCTCCTCAATAAGCCGCAAACTGTTCGCAAGGTATGATGATCAGATCGTAATTACTGTGTCCGAAGGAAGCAGCTTTTAAACCATCTCTAAGGAGATTATTTTGAATAATTTGGTGATACTACTACACGTGTAATACTTTGTTGGTAGTTGAGGGCAGTGGATTTACACAGGGCAGTTAATTTAAGTAGTTTTTTTTTCCTTATTGTTTTGAGTTGAAAAAAAAAGCCTTGGTCTCACGACTCTCACCTCTCACCTCTCACGTCTCTCACAACTCACAAGTTCAGCGAGGCAAAACTGACAAATCTGACTTTCCTGTATACACTTAATTCACTTAAATTGTAGCGAGAACAACCGAATCCGCTTCCTATTCCTTGTTTTGTCGTCTATTTCTTCAATTTAACTTGTAATCTGCACAAAATAATCTACTTTTGGAGTTGTGAGGTGTTAGTTAGTTAGGAAGTTCGAGTAGAGAGAAACAGGAAAGGGAAGAAATTATTAATTCATTATGTCGCTCAATTCGGGCCTTTCAGTCACGGCGTTGATGAGCGGTGCCAAGAGGGATGAGGAACTTAAAAAGGAGAAAGCAGATAGGAGCAAAAGACATAGCGGCATATTCGGGGGTAAAAAGGACACCGGCAGTCCATCCGATGAAAGTGCACTCAACAGTCCCTTGCCTGGGGAAACTGGCCCTAACCCTAAGTCTCGTATGTCTTTCTCCCCTAACCCGAACAAGAAGCGTCTCTCTCTTGTGCCAAAGGGGTTGTCACCCGGTGTGAAAGAATCTCGGCTGATGCAGTCAATGAAGAGAACGTCTACACTACATACTACTGCTGGTAATTCTATTTTCGGTTCGGATGACAAAGCAGAGAAGCAGAATTCCTCGCTCAAGTTTTCTTCCGGCTCCGGCCGGCACCCCAACTCATTGAGGACTTCCGGCAGGAAGATGACAACATTTACTATAGATATGGACAAGGACAAAAGCGATGGGGAAGACTCGGGTAGCGGAGGGAGTCGCAGGGGAAGAGGAGGCAATGTAGGGGATGGCAAAAATAGTGGTGGTGCTAGTGATTCCAATCCTAGCACACCCAAGGGCAACACAAGTATTAGCATTTCAACTTCCGGTGATGTCGGTGTTGTCTCATCAGGAGGCTCCTACTGTATGGCAGTATCACTATTTCCCCTCATTATATCGTACGCTGCCATGGCTGTGCATGTTACCTTCGCTGATATGGATTCTGTTTATAACATCGTTCTTTATGTACTTTGCACTTTTGTTTGGTTGGGCGCTTTCTTATATATTTTTCCTCGAGGGGAGGCCCAACCTCAACGAAGGGATCTGGGCAGTCTTCGGAGCGACGGAGCAGATGATGATGATACGGAGAGTACGAGGGTGAGCAACCTCCGACACAATATGCAACGGATGACGAATCCAGGAAGTGCTGCCCCTGTCCCTGTGGGTGGCCGGGGGGGTGATGGGGAAGATGAAATTGATTCTGAAAAGGGAGAATTCCCTGTATCTGGTGACTTTGGTTCTAGTTCTAGCAACGGGACGACGGACCTCTTTGACGTTTACAATGACGGTGCAAATCGAAACGACTACTCCTCGCCCAACGGCGCTCCCCTCGATCTTATTGTCTTGGCTTTGATGTCCACCAGTTCCTTGGGGTTGATAATGTCCAGTATGAGGGGTCACGTGGGAGGTACGATCTTGTGTGGTGGTTCCATAATGCTTGTGTTTTACCTCATGATTCGTCTTCGCAAGGCCACTAGTGATTTAACTGATCGGGGGGTGAAAATTTTCAAGGTGGTGGTTCTCTTTCTCTTCACTGCGAATGTCTTTGTCACCCTGTTGGCTATTCACAGTAAGAATGCGAGGTATCCATTGGTTAAGGCAACTGCTACTTCCTTTCCCGATAGATGTGTGAACCAGGCCCCCGCGGTCTGGGAAAAAATATATAACTGCGCTAGGATTAGTCCCTTAAATAGTTACTGCAGCGATGTCGAGATAGAATACATAGGAAACAACGCAGGCAATAACAATACATACTGCTCGGAATTCGACGGCATTGTCATAAAACCCGGGTCCAATAGTGAACTTGGTTCTCATGTTGACATTTACTATATTATACTGTATTGGTTTAAGGATCGTAGAAACAGTATTACGAGCAAGGTGGCAGTAACTGAAACTGAAATAATTTTGAATGAGCACCTCGCGCAAGGTGCTGTCACTGAGTTGAGCTTTTGGTGGGGGTTTGTTGATGACATTGTGTTTAGGGTGGAAAAGGTGGGAGAAGAAAATAGCTCAGAAATGGAAGATACCAGAATAGAGGTACAGATTCATTCTCAGTCTAGGATGGGATTGAGTGATTCTGGTGTCAATACAGCTAGGTTGAGAGAATTGTTCTCTCATCTTTGCGAGGAGTTGAAAAATATGGAGTCTGAGAACGGCGGGGAAGTAATTGGTTGTAATTGACGACGTCTTTTGGGTGTGGACCTTTCTTCTGTTCTTCTTGTTTATTAATAAATTACTGAGTACTGGAGAAAAAATCCTCTAGTGGTCCCTAACCCTTCGTTGTTGTGTCATGTGTCATGAATTTGTCATTATTCCGTGCATGCTTGTTGTGGTCATATTTTGATAATTAGGCTATTTTTTTTTCGCCCTATTACCCCTGTGCTGTCAGCGCACCCCACACAATGTTGCTGTCAGCCATGTCATCCCCTTCCCTTTTCCTCATTCTCCTTGGCCTCATCTTTACTTTCCCCTTCTCTATTTCCATTTCGTCTCCTTCCTCTGATGACGAACTGCGAGCCATCAACTTGTTAATCTCTCGCCGTGATTGGTCTACTCTCAAAACCCTTGCTCTATCTGCGATCGCGTCTACCGATTTCACTTCGGTATCTAACTCCCCAACCTTGGTTCATCACTATTACCTTGGTGTTGCACTGTACTATCTTGGTGAGGACCTCAATGGAGCCATAGACGCCTTCACTACGGCTTCTCTCCTTTCTCCCGACAATCCAACAATCCATGGCTCGTTGGGTGAGTCGCTGATGTCTCAGTTTCGCTGTTCTGAGGCCGAAAAGTCCTTTGCAAAAGCATATGAGTTAGACAGAGACTGGACATGGTATGTGAAGATGTTGAAGGCAAGGGACTGGGTTGGAGATTATTCCCCATTAGATGTTGATAGGGATGAGTTGGTTGAGTTACTGAGCGATGGCGGGTCTTCCTCGGGTTTGACTGAAGGGGATTACTACGATTTTATGGGATTTGTGAGGGAGGGGATTATGTACGAGACGACTTTTTCTGATGATGAAGTTAATGATGTTAAAGGTGGCGGCGGCGGTGGTGGTGGTGGTGGTGATTGTGGTGATTGTGGTGATTGTGGTGATTGTGATGGAGATATGATCCTCCGGGTGGGTTTTATTTCCTCCGATTTCGGAGTTCACCCTGTCTCTACCTTGATTCGTGGATTGATCCAGCACCTCTCTTCTCCCCCGCTGAGTTCACGTGTTCAGATTACCTTGTTCTCCTTGACTCCTTCCTCCTCGTGGTGGTGCACAAACATGACTGCGACGGTGGGTGCAGAACAATTCGTTGCCTTGGTGGGGATGACAACGAATGAAAAGGTTGCAGCGGTGAAGGCGAGGGAGATTGACGTATTGATCGACCTGAACGGCAAGACTCTCAACAGTGGTCTAGATATTTTTGATGGACGACCGGCAAATATCCAAGTGAGCTTCCTTGGCCTACCACAGACAACCCTCCACCCGTCGATCGATTATTATATTGGGGACTCCATCGGCCTCGCCCCCGACTGGAACTTGAACTTGGCCAGAAAACACTTTGTCGAAAAGCTCTCCCTAGTGGTTACCTGCTATGGCATTGTCAGCGATTATGCTTCGTTGCAGGGGCATACACACTGGCGGTATCCCATGCGACCCTATGCATCCCCGCCAACGACGACGACAACGACAACGACAACAACCCGCTATCATCTACTCGCGTGCACTCTCAGTAACATCCAGAAGATGTCTCCTGACGTCTTTGATATTTGGGCCAATATATTGAGGGAGGAGCCGAGGATGCGTTTGGCATTTATGAAGTACAAGGGGTGGGAAGAGGGGAAAATTATGATTGAGAGGGAATTTAGAGGAAGGGGGGTTGAGCCCCAGAAGAGGTTGGTTTGGGTTGAACAGGTGAGCCAGCCCGATGGTGGTGGGTGGGTGAGATTAGGCTGTGGGTGGTAATTTTGTTTCGGTTGGGGGTGTTGTGTTCAAGCGGCAGTCTTCTGATTGATTCTACTTCCTTGTTGTAAGCCGCGACCAGCGCAAATACTTATATATAGTGGCAAATTTTCTCACCCTTAATTATCACCGTCGGTCGTACTGCTACTGGCGCACCGTTTTTATCCACCGCTGGCTGCTTTCTCAGACCCCCTGGATCCATCACACATCGCAAAAATCGATGTTTGACCTTTCGCTCGACACACTGAAGAAAAACGGCCACACGACCCTCCTAGACTCACTATGGGCCGGAATACCAACTGTTGTATTTGACGGGGGCGGAGGCGTCTTAGAAGCCAGAGCCGCTTTGGGGGCTGCAGAGAAATTGAGCGGTGGTGCTGTAGACAGTGATCGGGGAGCCAGCGGGGGTATTATCGTGTACGGGAGAAAAGACTACGAAGCGCAAAGCCTACTTTTCTTATCAGACGGCCTCCTGCGAAGCGGCGCAAGGCAAGTGTTACACTCTCATAATGAGCGGAGAGGTGGGGTTTTCGATACGGCATTTTTTGCGAAGGAATTTTTGGGATTACTAGAGGGGATGAGGAGGGTGGGAAGAAGGAAGAAAACCCACCATTTGATAGGTGGGGAGACGTTGGTGGCAGAAGGAGGTGATGTTCCCATACCAATAGAGAGCAGATTGGAGTCTTTGGAATATCATTCCGAGGTCAAATTGAATATTGGTGGGATTGTGCAGAGTGAGGGGTGGACAATCGTGAACGCACTTGATGATGTTTTCGTAGATGAGGTAGCAATGATGCATGATTTGGGAATGTTTGGTGATAACAGCGTTGATGTAATTTACGCCAGGTGAGCACTCACAAACGCACGCCGCGTACAAGCGAGGTCTAATCAAACTTTATTGATTCACACCCAGCACCGACTGGAACTCAAACTCTAACTCTAACTCTAACTCTAACTCTGAATCTTCCATCGGATCGGGTGGCTGCAATTGCAAATAGCCACGTTTTGGAGCACGCACACTATGGGGAGGTTGGTCCCGCAGGGTCACCTCAACAGGGAAATGTCGGCAACACACTATCGGAGTGGAACCGCGTTTTGAAACCAAGAGGGATTTTGATGGTTAGTGTGCCGGATCTAATGACAATGAGCGATTTGTTTGCCAACGCACGCCTTGGTCCCGCGGATAAGTTCCACCTCATGCGGATGATGTTCGGTGGCCAGACGACCGAGAAAGATAGCCATCTGGTTGGATTCGACGAGAACATACTGGCAGACTTCCTCGCATCGGGAGGGTTTTGTAGAATTAGAAGGGTAGCAGGATTCAATGGATTTAAGGGGGTAGACTGGGAGGATACTAGTGAAATGGTTTGGCATGCAGCGAAGATAAGCATAAATGTAATTGCAGAGAAGTGCTTCGATGTGTAAATTTTTACTTCGGTAATGAAACCCATAGAATTAAATTGTGACTCAAGTCGTTCCTTACGTTTACAGGAATTTCAATATGTATCCTACCAGACCCTGAACTCCATTTTTACCCCCGGAAGCATTCATCGTTTGCAGAAAAAGACCAACGTCTAGCGAACTAGAGTTGTCTGTTTGGAAGTAAGCGAGAGCAATTGCTGTTGTGTGCTTCAGTTCCATTAGCTTCATTTTTTACTCCCTTTGCATTCCTTGCACGTACTGCGTCGGCGACCGTGATCGCATACTGATGCACCTCCACATTCCGCGCAATAACAGCGTTGACGACCGTGATCGCATATTGATGCCCCTCCACATTCCTTGCACTTATTGCGTTGACGACCGTGTTCGCATATTGATGCCCCTCCACATTCCTTGCAATCACAGCGTTGACGACCGTGCTCGCATACTTGACTCCCTCCACATTCCTTGCACCTACTGCGTTGACGACCGTGCTCGCATATTTGACTCCCTCCACATTCCTTGCACGTACAGCGTCGACGATCGTGCTCGCATATCCCTTTACCAGGGCACAGCTTGCAATAGTAACCATTTCGTGCCTTCCCATGTGCGCATTCCTGACTGACACCCGATGATTTCTTGGCCATTTTATTGAGACAATACTTTAATATTCAGCTTTCTTCGATGAGCGTTGATGAGCGATGGGAGGAGGGTCTCGTCGGGTCTCGCCGGGTCTCGCCGGCAGTACGTAAAGTGAGATTTATTACATTTCATTATCAGCTCGCCGCGTTGTGAGCAAATTTCTAAATCGCTGAGATCCAGGTTTAGCCCAGCCACCCCCAACACAATCTCGCTCACTCTTCTTATTGAGAGAGCAGCAGGGGAAAATACGAGAAAAACTGAACCGCCTGGTTAGCTGCAGACTTCCTCATCTTTTCTGAGCTCCATATTTTATTTGTCTCCCCCTCCCAGCCAGACCTCATTCCGGTGCGAGCCCCCCAAAATGCGGCTTGGTCGTGCTGACCCGTTTGATGACTTTGACAACTTGGAAAATTCGCCCCAGGCCCGTCAGCGACGTGTTCTGCGCACCACTTTTACTCTGCTTATTCTCATGATTCTCCTCGAGGACCCTCAGCCCGCTGCACAGCGAAGCGATATTTGAGTCCGATTTTCGAAACCGAGATCCTATTCTGCAAGCGAGTTTGTCGTCAGCCAGCGGGGACGGGCATCCAAGTTGGAAAGAGCGCCTTCAAAGAATCATCGAGCTAAATAACAGTGCGACCGAGCAAACCTTGCTTCGCGGATATGCGCATATTGACTTAGTTCTTCACAAGCACCCATCACACGGTTTTCAGCTAAGGTTCGGACTGGTGCACGATATAGTTTCTGTTCACTCTTT